>Ga0315900_10000593_pt1 | contig 62101 bp, 41 predicted proteins | sample LakEriMetagenome_FD_203521 | JGI IMG/M metagenome (GOLD analysis project Ga0315900, IMG submission 203521) | Freshwater fungal communities from buoy surface, Lake Erie, Ohio, United States - Buoy 12 MA114 | ecosystem: Environmental > Aquatic > Freshwater > Lake > Lake biofilm | place: USA: Lake... | reverse complement strand
TGCCAATATATGGGCTTACAATTGGAAGCAGTTGTTAGTCAATTAAGATAGTGTAAAAACTTATCTTCGCTTATTGCTTATGATAAGGACAAACACACTCTACACTAAACTAAATATTTTCTTTTCTTTGTGCTGTACTTGCACTTGTTTTAGTGGGTTTTGTTGCCCAGTTGTTGCCCAAATAAATACGCAACCTCTGAAACCCTTTATTAATAGGGCTTTATATTTTACCTTAACAATTTGTCAAGGCATGAGTTTCCGATTCCTAGCTTGTTTGTATCTATTGCTGTTAATTCCAAAATATTTCTATTTAAAATACGTTGTACGTTTTTAGTGTTACTTGATTTATTCATGTGATTTCTTTTTTGGTTGATACTTGAATTGTTAATTGGTCTGTTTATGGTTTTAATTTAATTACTCTGTGCTAACGTAACTACAACACTCATTCAATTTTTAATTAGCGCATTATTTTATAACATTTAAATAGTTGAAGGCATTTAATGCTTCCTCCTGGGTATTTCGGTTCTTTTAAAACATGGGCTTAAAATTTTGGTTAATTAAATTTTGCACATCATTGTAGCTATAAAGTATTAGCTTTCGGGTTATTTGGGTAAATGCTATCTTACCATTATCCCTATACCTTTGAAGGGTGCGGGTTGATATTTTTAGCATTTTGCATACATCCTTTGATGTAAGCATAGTTTTGCCATTTTCTACGGATGGTTCCGTTTCACTTTCAGTACAACTTCCTGTTGTAGTGTAAGTGCTGTTGAAATATAAATTCATAAAACAAAAATTACTTTTTTTAGTATCATTATAAAGGCAGTTAAGCAGTTCATGTCTACTACTGGCTGCAATACAAGATAATAGAGGCCAATTTAAATGGACAGTTATTGTAAAAACTGTCTATTCTCTTATTTTATTTAAAAGACCCTTCGCATCCGGATATTTAGATTTTAAACCTTCGTACCATTGGTAATTCTTTTCTGCAATTGTTTCAGCGTAGTTTGAAGAAATTTTTTTAAAAGGCTTTTGTTTTTTATCTATAATAAATCGCTCAATTAACCTGCCGTATTCTGTATGGTCAAAAAATGACAGTATAATTATTTTAATTGCTACTTGAAGCTCATTTCTTGATTTTTGCCAAACAATCTCACGGGTATTATTTACTTTTTTGTCAGGTTTATCGGTAAGTAGATTTCTTAAAAGGGGTATATCCTTATCCTCTACAAATCCTTTACGAGTTAGGAGTTCAATTATATCCGTTTTGATTTCTGTGTATTTTGCTTTATATTTTTCCTTAATAACAAATGGTTTATATATAATAGGTTTTGGATTTTCTTTTGTACTATCAATTCCATGAGTAGCGATATTAATTAAGTCAATTAACCTATTGATTTTTTCAATGAAGTGGGCATACGCTTGATTATGTAAAAAAGAGGTATTCCTTTCTAATAAAGCATTGCTTTCTTTAATGGCATCATAAAGTGCTTGTGGGGTTGTATTGTTATACTCATTTAATCTTTTTGCCAATTTTTCATCTGGTACATAATTATCAATTGTTTTAACGTTTATATCCGGATCATGAATAGAGTTTAATGTTTTCTTTAAATCTGCTCGAAAGATTGATAATTGCTCTTTATTCTTATTTGCCTTGATAAATTCTTCTGCTAAAGAATAGTTGTAATTAATGCGGTCAATGACCTCTTTAATTTCAGAGGATCCCTCGTTGTTAAGTGAATAATAATATTCAAATGTAATCTGCGGGCCATCTATTTCGTCTTCTATAACAACTACTTCAACAGAGGATGTAATTATATATGATTTAATAAAGTTTAAAAATTGTAATTCCATTTCTTATAAGGTTAGTCGTTAAATAATTTCATAGATTCATCGAGCTGTTCGTTTACTATTTTGGCATAGATTTGTGTTTCACGGATGTTTTGATGGCCAAGTAGTTTTGAAACATTCTGAATTGGAATGTTTTTTCTTAAACTAACGGTTCCGAAACTATGCCTGCTTGTATGAAAACTCAATGGTTTAGATATGTTCAACTTTTTTGCAATTTTTTTTAATGTTTTATTTAATCGAGCAGTAGCTGATGAAATGGCGTTTAAAAGTATTTGATTTGGGGTGCCATTTTCGGATAATATTAAAAGTGGGAAAATGTAATTTTCCGGATTGTACCTTTTATTTTTTACAGCAATCTTTCTATAGATTTCTAAAATCGCTACTGCTTTTTTAGGAAGTAAGATACTGTGCTGATGACTAGTTTTAAGGCTTGTGAAGTTTATTCGTTTCTCGTCGAAATCTTTCCATTTTAATTTTAATAAATCAGATACCCTTATACCGGCACAGTAAAAAGCAAAAATGTACAAGTTGCGTGTGTGGTATTCTAGTTTATTGGAATCTAGTTGTAATAGCTCCATTCTTTTAATTTCTTCTTCATTTAAAAAGGTCCTGGTCGTTTTGGTTGTTTTATTTTTGCGATGGATAAATGGGTTAGCTTGGTATTCAATTAAACCTTCTTTAAATGCCAAGTTTAATATCGTTTTTAGAAGCTTAAAATTAGAAGCAACGGTATTAAACGAGTTTTTCTTTTCCGTAATAAGGTAATCTTCATATTTGTTAATGTATTGGATATTTAGCTTACTAATTGGAAGTTTATCTGAACCATTAAAGTCAATTAACTTCTGAACAGTGGATTTAGATCGCCTATACATGGAAAAACGGTCTTCTCTTTTAAATTTGTCTACATACTTTAAAGCATATTGGATAAAATCGAATTCGGTACTTTTTCCTTGAATTTTTTTCTTAACTAAATCAATTGAACTACTGTCGTTAATTAAACTCTCATTTAATAAGATTTTTTCGTGTTCATTCCTTTTCTTGTTTAGAAGTGCGTTTAAGCGGACATGATTCATCCCTTTTTTGTTAAAGCAGCCATTAATTTTATCCCAGTTTTCTGGTTTTACCATTAAACCGGAACTAACTAATGTTTGTTCGTTTTTCATGGTTACCCTAAAGAAGATAACCGTTTCGCCACTTTTATTGACTTTTGATGGCTTGATAATTGGTTTTATATGCATGTTTATTATTTTTCTTTTTCAGTATTACAAATTTCCAAATAACGAGATTAGCAATCAATAGCATTCGTTTAACATTTGGAGTCACTTTTAAACATCCCATATTTTTCAATGGTTTCAGAGGATATTTAGTTAATTGTTGTAAGATAATGTTTTGAAAAGTAGGTCCAAAATAGGTCCATGTATTGTGGTATAAATGGTCATTTTATGTCATTTAGTTCGTAAAGAATGTTTTTCAAAAATTCAATTAAATATCACAATAACAGACATTTATGTCTTTTGTTAGAGAAAATAAAAGCTAATTAAGGTCATTGGTTCGAGTCCAATCGGAATCACAGGAAAATCAAGGGGTTTAGACTTTTAAAAGTTTAGCCCCTTTTTTATTTGCATACAGTTTAGAAAAAAGCGTTTAATTTATTTCTGAAGATAATGCCTGCGATAATTTTTAGTGAAACCCCTGCATATTAATAAGTCTCATTTTTCGGGGAACAACATTGCTGTTGGCCTATCTTTTAGAGTTAATTTCTTCTTATTTTACTCGCTTTCATAAGGGTTTTATTTCTAAAATAGGCCTGCTTTCTTTGCTAAATTACCTTTTAAAACGTACTTAAATTACCGGACTTGTTAATTTTAAATTTTTTTGTTTTAAAAAAATACAATAACAATTGTAAACTAAGAGAAATGTTTTTATTAAGATATCTTAGTAATTAAAGCCCAACTTAAAAGAAAAAATTTTTTTTGCATATCGAATGTTTAATACGAGACCGAAATTCGAGCTGAGACTAATTTTATCTATACTAATACCAATTATACAAAAACCAGGAACACCATAAACTAATACGTTAAAAAAAAAGGAGCGAAATTTTTCGCTCCTTTTTTGTTATGCTAACATAAGAATAGGATTCTCTAAGTAACTCTTGAGCGTTTGTAAGAAAGCTGCTCCGGAAGCTCCATCTACCACACGGTGGTCGCATGATAATGTTAACTTCATAGTGTTTCCCGGAACAATTTGTCCGTGCTTCACAACGGGAACTTCTTTAATTCCTCCTACTGCTAATATGCAGGCGTCAGGCGGATTAATGATGGCAGTAAATTCATCTATACCAAACATACCCAAATTGGATATAGTAAAGGTGTTACCCTCCATATCGGTTGGTAATATTTTCTTTTCTTTTGCTTTTCGAGCAAATGATTTAACTTCAGAAGATATTGCTTTAATAGATTTCAAATCTGTATTTTTTATAACAGGAACAACTAATCCATCTTCAATTGCTACTGCAACACCAATATTAACTTGGTGATTGGTTCTAATTTTATCGCCTAGCCAGCTGGAATTTATAATTGGATGTTTTTTTAACGCAACTGCACAGGCCTTTATAACCAAGTCATTAAAGGAAACTTTAGCTTCTTCTTCTTTATTAATTAATTTACGCGCATCTATGGCGTTAGCCATATCTACTTCCATGGTTAAATAAAAATGAGGAGCACTAAATTTACTTTCAGCTAATCGTTTGGCTATAACTTTACGCATTTGTGATACAGGCGTATCAGTATAACTTTGCCCATGAAATGCAGGCTGATCAAATGAAGTACTTAAGTTGCCTGAATTGGAACTTGTGTAATTTTCAACATCACGCTTAACTATTCTGCCATCATCTCCACTTCCTTTTATTTGATTTAAATCGATTCCTTTTTCTGTGGCAATTGCTTTAGCAAGTGGAGAGGCTTTTAATCTTCCGTCGCTGCTTACAGATGCATTTGCAGAAGTAGGTACTGAAACAGGTTTAGTTTCACTAACGCTTTCTTGTTTTGCTTCGCTTTGCTTGGCGGGCTCTAATTTAGTGGCTTCTGCTGCGCTTGTTTGAGCAATTAATGATGATACATCTTCACCTTTAGTTCCAACAATCGCTAATATGGTATCTACAGGGGCACCCTTGCCTTCTTCAACGCCAATATGAAGCAATATACCGTTATAAAACGATTCAAACTCCATTGTTGCTTTATCAGTTTCTATCTCTGCAATTAAATCCCCTTCTTTAACTTGATCGCCAATTTTTTTGTGCCATTTTGCAACAACACCTTCCGTCATGGTGTCGCTTAATTTTGGCATTTTAATAATTTCTGCCATAGATTTATTCGGTTATAAATGGATAATTGGGTTCTGCATAAACATCGTTGTATAACTCATCTGCCGTTGGATATGGAGATTCTTCAGCAAAGGTTACACTTTCCTCTACCATAAGTTTAACCTTCTCGTTTATGGCTTCAATTTCAGAGTCGGTAGCGTATTTTTTCTTTTTAATGCTTGCTAATACTTTTTCAATAGGATCTTGTCTCTTATACTCTTCAACTTCTTCTTTTGTTCGATAGCTGGCCGGATCCGACATCGAATGACCTCTGTATCGGTAGGTCTTCATCTCTAATAAATAAGGTCCTTTGCCGGTACGTGCATGTTCAGCAGCTTTTTCAATTGCTTCATGAACAGCCTCACAAGTCATTCCATCCACAGCTTCAGACGGCATCTCATAAGCATGTCCTAATTTGTATAAATCATGCACATTGCTGGTTCTCTCTACAGAGGTACCCATTGCATAATTGTTGTTTTCAATGATAAATACCACCGGTAATTTCCAGGTCATTGCCATATTAAAGGCTTCATGTAAAGCACCCTGGCGGGTTGCACCATCGCCCATGTAACAAAATGTTACATAGGGATCATTTCTGTATTTATCAGCGAAGGCAATGCCTGCTCCTAATGGTATTTGTCCGCCCACAATACCATGTCCACCATAAAAATGATGTTCTTTAGAGAACAAGTGCATTGAGCCCCCTTTTCCTTTAGAACATCCGGTAATTTTAGCCATTAATTCAGCTAAAATATATTTTGGATGCATGCCCAATCCGATGGGATGAGCATGATCGCGGTAGGCAGTAATATATTTATCACCTTTTTCTGCAGCCGATACTACGCCACTTACTAATGCCTCTTGCCCTATGTATAAATGGCAAAATCCTCTTATTTTTTGTTGAATATAGAGCTGACCGCATTTCTCTTCAAATTTGCGCATCAGCAACATTGATTCGTACCAGTATAGGTAAGTTTCTTTGGTAATTTTTTTCTTTCCCATAAATTTATTTGCTCCTTACAAATTTAATTTTTTATTGCAGATAATACGAATATATATGCTTGTTTTTAACTTTTTAATGACGCCTCAAATACAAATGGTAAAAGGCTTTTGGCATTGTTTGTAATAATTATTTTGCCATCTTCGGACGCCATTATAATTTTAATGGGTGAGGTATATTTTTGTTCGTATTCAGTAATTACTTGGCGGCAAGAACCACATGGACTTACCGGCATCTGCGGACTAAATTTTATAGATTTTGCCATTACTGCTAAGGTCTTTATTTTTACATTGGGATATTGAGAGCTAGCATAAAATAGAGCTACCCTTTCGGCACAAATGCCCGATGGGTAAGCAACATTTTCTTGATTATTCCCGGTAATTATAACTCCATTTTCGAGTAAAACAGCTGCTCCAACATAAAACCTCGAATAATCAGCATAAGCATGTTTAAGGGCTTCTTCTGCTCTTTTTACCAAGTCATGATCTATTTGGTCTAAGTCGTTTTTTCCGGTTAATTCGGTGTAACTGATTCGGAATTCTTTTTCCATTTTTTATTTTAAGCTTACAAAAAAGCCCATCCAAATATGGATGGGCTTTCGATTGTTATAAACTGGATTATAATTCCCACAAGTCGTGTTCAAGTAGAAAAATTTCTTCTTTAATTCTTTCAGATTCCATTAATGCATCAATACCTTGCGCATATTCATCAATAATACGATCAAAAACATTCGTTTCTTTATAAATATAGCTACCAAACATACGCTTCCAGAAAATATCTTCTAAAGTTCTTCTTTCTGCATCATTTTGCCTATTGTAAACTTCTACATTTGCAAAAGCATAACGGCATTCTGGGAAATAAATCCAAAATGGAATAGCATCCCCTTTTTCAGATCCATCATCTGCATATCGGGTAACAACTGGAGCCATACCAATAATTCTAACATCAAGAACCGACCGCTGTTTATCAAAAAACCAATCTTCTTTCATACGAAACTTTTTGTAATCAGCCGGTTTAAATTCTTTAGGTACAATTTTAGAGATAAATTCCCCAGGGCTATCCGGATTTTCTACTTGTAATGTATCAGGTGGAGGATTTAGTTTTGCCATTGCCTCAGCTTTGGTCATTTGAACTTTAAATTCACAGTCTCCATTTTCATCCATGTAAGGAGTAATGGTACCCTCTTGAATTCCATCAAATATAACTTGCATTAAACAACGTCTGTTTTGAATACGTTGGGTAGGAAAATAAAGTGGGTGGTTGATCTTTTCTCTTAAATCTAAAATTCTCCATACTCTTTTACTCCACATAACATCAGCTTCACGAAGATGTGTGTAAGGAATAACTTTTCTTTCGGGTGTATGTTCTTTAACATAAACACCATCAAGTACTCCACTTTGAGCGAATGCACCCGCATAAGCAAGGAGTATTATTAGAGAAAAAATCAGCTTTTTCATGTTATTTTAGCTTAATGTTAATACCCGGTAAACTTCTGGCAGGCCCGCCATCTGGTAATTTAGCTTTGATATTCTCAATATAAACTTTAGTTCCGGGAGGTGCAGAAGCAATTTTAGCTAACATCTCAGGAGTAAAGCTTTTACTGGAAGATTGCATTTCACTTAAAATACCTTTAACAGAAATAGACATATTAAATGAGGAAACTACTACAGGTAAGTCAAAATCAAAATTTTCAAATTTGGCAATTACGGCACCTGCAGCACCTAATTCACCTTTACTCATTATTACATCACCTCTTTTACCCATAACAAACGCGTATGGATCGGGTAAACGTTTAACACGGAATTTAGATGAACCCATGTTCTTATTTCCATTGGCAAATTTAGCATTAACGTTAATGGTACATTCTGTGCCACCGTTAACTTTAACATTATATTTACCTTTTGAGCCTGATAGAGACCCTTGCCCTGAAAGAGAAGGTTGTAAATTTTCTGGAGAAACACCAGCTGCAGAAATAGTTACAGGATTATCTACACCAATGTAAAAAACATTCATTTTATCTGCAGATACCGCAGCAGCTGGTTTAGCTACCATGTATTCTGCAGTAAAAGGGAAGTTTTCTTTAGTACCATCCGGTTTTTCAAGGATGATAATACCACCCCATTTTTGTAAACCCTCACCAGAAGCACCAACTTTATATTTACCAAGTCCGGCAACAACTTCAAGCGGTTTACCTTCACCATTTAAGGTACGTTTTGATGTATCAACTGCACCGGTTAATATGGTTAATTTTTGAGACGACGATGAAGCAGATAACAATACATCAGCCTCATATTCTTCACCGGCAAATACATATGATGATTTAGCGATAACTTGAGCTTTGAAGCTATCAAATTTAACATCATTGGATCCAACACCACTATATAAGGCTTTAATTACATCAGCTTCTGCATTGTTTACATCGGTTTGTAATTTAGACAGGTTGGTAATAACTGCTGCTAGTGGAAGGTGATAAAAGTTAAGATTTATCCAATCTTCTTTTACGCCATTTTCTACAACTGAAATTTCAGTATTAAGAAGTTTTTTTACCGATTCTACAACTGGTTTTTTATCACGATCTAATAAAACAACACCCGGACCATTGTCTAAAAGCTTCACTAATTCATTTTTTAGACCATCTATTTTAGATTTTAGTTCATTCGCTGTATTAGGACCTGTAATTGGGGTTGCGGGTTCTGGGCCTATTAAAACACGAGTAGGTTCATCGTAATTATCTTTAGAACCAATACTACGCATTTTTACATATAAGGTATCAGCAGCTTTATCATCACATTTTTCAGTTTCTTTAATAACTAATTTTTTTAAGTTATCAATGTAAATACTTAATTCATGTGCTAGTTTTTGAGCTTTTTTGGCTCTTTCTAAGTAAGGTCCAGCTTTAGGATCTTTCGCTGCAACAGCTTCAAATATTTTTAAAGTGTTGTTGTTTTTATCTTCGAAGTTTGTATTGGTTTGATGTAAACCTTCGTTAATAACGATGAATGCATTTAAGATGTCTTTGGATACGTTCATGGCTAAAAGAGCCGTTAGTACCAGGTACATCATACCAATCATTTTTTGCCGTGGTGGTAATTTACCGCCTCCCATATCTTATATTTTATTAAACAGATTTATAAATAAAATGATAATTACGATTTAATTGCGGTTAACATGTTACCATAAACACGGTTAAGTTGTTCTAGGTTACTGGCTAACGCACTTACTTCTTGTTTGTATCGTCTGGTATCCTCAACAGATTCAGTTAAGTTTGCCATTAAGCTATTAATACTTTCATACATTTTATTTGTAGCTTTTAAATGTTCGTTAGAGCCCTGAAGCTGTAATTCGTATGCAGCATTTAATGAAGTAAGATTTTTTGACATTTTGTTGATTTCTTCACCCATTTGAGATCCATCAACACCTGCTAATGAACCAATAGATTGAGATGCTTTTACATAAGAATCAGATAATTGATCAACAGTTTTAGCAGCTGATTTTACACTGTTTACATATTCATTTGTAGCAACTCCTGCATCCGTAACATCAGAAAGTTTGCTGGTGTTATCAGCTAAATTTTTCATTCCTTCTCCTAAACTTTTTATTAAGTCTGCACCAATATTAGCTTCAGATAACATTTTATCTAACTCCTGTGCAACCGGATCTACTTTTGCAGGTTTTTTCTTTTCACCATGCCCATGACCGTCACCATGATCATCATGCATACCAGCTAATTCAGGATAAACCAAACTCCAATCAATTTCTTCGTGAATAGGTTCAAATGCCGAGAAAAAGAAAATGATCGCCTCAATAGTAAGACCCCCAACAAGCATCGCAGACGCTCCAGGCCAGTGTTGAATTTTAAACATCGCACCTACGATAACGATAGCAGCTCCCCAACCGTAAAGGTAACCCATGAATTTTTTACCTTTCTTACTTTGTAATGATTCAATAAATCCCATAGTTTTTGTTTTTTGTTTAGTTTTTGTTATTATTTATTTGTTTGGTTTAGTTTCCTAAGTTATTTGGCCCGTCGCCTTTTGCCCGGCCTAAGTAAGTCATTACACATCTAAAGCCTAAGTAACATTTTGCCGAATCCTGATACTCATAGGTACGAGTACCACATTGCATATAATATGCAATATCTTTCCATGAACCACCACGTATTACTTTACGTTTTAAAGCATTTTCATCCTCTTCGCGTGCTTCAAAAACATAGTCCATGTTTAAGTCATGCGATAAATTATAGGCAGACTCGTCAAAAGCGTTGCTGGTCCATTCTGCAACATTTCCCGCCATATCATATAAACCGAAATCATTTGGCGCATATGTGGCAACTTTAACAGTATGGAATCCACCATCATCAATATAATTACCACGCAAAGGTTTAAAATTACCTAAGAAACAACCTCTCCAGTTACGAACATATGGTCCGCCCCAAGGATAGGGATTTAAATCTAGCCCTCCACGCGAAGCATATTCCCACTCTGATTCTGTTGGTAAGCGGAAATCATTTAAGAACGTTTCACCATTGGCTTGGCGGAAGTTATTTATAAGTTGGGTTCTCCAGATACAAAATGCACGCGCTTGCTTCCAATTAACACCCACTACAGGATATTCATCATAGGCCGCATGCCAGAAGTACATTGAAGTCATCGGTTCATTAAAGGAGTATGTGAAATCAGAAATCCAGGCTAATGTATCAGGATAAACATTAATTACGTCTTTTACGATAAAACTAGAACGGTCTTTAATTAACTCAGTACCGGAAACTGTTTCGATACCTTGATTTCCACTTACACCCGAATTGGGACCTAATTGCCATTTTTGAACTTCGTTTTCTCTGGCTTCACCGTCGTATTGTGCAGTCTTTTTGTTATATCTATTAATACGTTTAGCTGCTTTTCTTAAATCGATCCAATAATAAACGAAATTAAGTTTACGTGTATCAATTTCTTTTCTTCTATAATATCTTTCATTTTCTGGGAGGAACATGGGAAGTAAATTCTCACGTTCTTCTGTATTGTTCCAGTCTATTTTCATATCCCAATTTAGGAAAGGAGGATCTAAATCTTCCCCAAATTCATTTTGAGTAATTAAATGATCTTCCATGCCCGCATCTCCCAAAATTTTGTGAGCAATTGAGTCGCGAACCCAATCAATAAACTGACGATATTCATTATTTGTTATTTCAGTCTGATCCATATAAAAAGCCTGAACAGAGACTGTTTTTGATTGAGCCGTTACAGAATATGGAACATCTTGATCGCTTGGCCCCATGTTATAACTTCCCATCGGGATGAATAATGTACCAAAAGGATCATAATCGAACCACTGATTACGAGGTTGCGAACCAACTAATTCGCCATTACCAGAATTCTTACAACTTGACACCAAACCCAAGAGGGTTAAGCCAGCGGCAATTTTGCTTGAAGCAATTTTTCTGATCATTTTACTATGTTTTAACATACCTTTCATATTTAGGAAAGTTATTAACAATATCAATATAAATTGTTAATAACATTTCAAATATATACAATTTTTTATAAAAACCTAACGCTATGATGTTTTTGTGTAGGTTTTTTATCCATTGGTTTAAAGCAATAGCCCAGCATAATTTCGTGAGACCCGCTGCTATAACCTCTTATTTTGGAAGTGGTTATATCATAAGAATAGCCAACACGGAAAGAACCAAATTTTACCCCAACCAATGCTACAATCGCATCTTGTAGTCTATAACTAACGCCACCCCAGAACTGATTATTGTAGTCAGCTAACAAATTTATATCCAGCTGTGTTGAAGCGGCATCAGTTTTGGCTAAGATGGAGGGCTTAATTTGAAGTAAAGTACCTGCATCATAAGCATATCCGGCCATTACGTAGTAGTGACGAGCCATCATGTATTTAACTGAACCATCTTTAATTTGACTAGCAGAAAGGTGTGTGGACGAAACTCCAACATACATACGATCAGTGTTGTAATATAAACCAAAACTAAAGTCTGGAGCGGTAGCAGAGAATGTTTGAGGAATAGATTGATCATTTTGGCCGTTTGTGCCATCGGGAGCTTTCCATGTGCCTGAAACTGCTTTATTCATAACTCCTGCATCTGCACCAATACCTAAATGACCTGCGCCTAGAGGTACTCTAAAAGCATAAGCCAACTTACCAGCAAATGTTTTTTCATTACCTAAATTATCATAATAAAATGTAGCGCCAACACCACCGTGCAATAGGGGCAAAGGCATGTCAGCACTTATTAAACCGGTATTGGGTTGCCCCGAAAAACCTGACCATTGGTGGCGACCCAATGAAGTAATACACAAAGAACCACCAGAACCTGCAACACCAGGGTTTACAGGTAATCTGTTGAACATGTTATGACTGAATTGAGGATCTTGTTGAGCATTAGCACCTAAGGCTAAAAAGCTTGCCATTACTGCGATGTAGATCTTTTTCATTTATATAATTTAAAAAGTTAAGTCCGAACCTAATATATCCAGGCGCTAAAGATATGAAAAAAAATAAATAATCAAAATTGAATAAAAGGCTATTTGGCCCTTAAATTTAAGGTAAATATCAGTTAGCAAAGCTTTTGATAAGTTTGCCACCAGCGATCGGGGATTTCATTGTTAGTGGCTATTTTGTAATCTTCGTAGGAGCAAGGAACCAGGTGATGCCTCTCAAATTTTAATTGTTTATCAGGTGGGAAAGGCACACTCATCCACCACCGAGCAGATTTCTGAGATTTAAAAAAGACGATTTCGTGTTGATTAGAATCGTTAATAGGCACTCTATATTTGGTATATTCATCGTTTCCGCTAATTGGTAATTCTTGTTTTCGGTTAGAAAACCCTTCAATAAAATACCAAATAGCTTCAGCTGTTAAAAAAGAGGTTTGATTACCGTTGTCTGCCTGGGGATTAACTTCAAAGAATCCAACCACACTGGTTTTATCGCTAAACCCGGCGTAACGGCATAATTGACAAAGTTCTTCTCCATAAAAACCATTCGGTGTAGCGTTTAATGAGGCAGGAGCATCACTTTTTCTTACAGACGATATATCAATTGATACTATATCCGCATTTCGGATAATGGGTTCAATTTCCTCCAAATTATTTTGGCAAATACCTAAACGGTGTGCATCAAAGTAAAGTTTATCCATTAGATCTACCTCTTGTTGAGAGACAAAATAACTTTGATAGCCTATGTTACTGTAGTTAAATAAAAAACTGGGTTGATGGAGTATAATATGACTGAGATATGAATTACTGGTACAGTTTTCCTGGTCGTTACCAATATCAAAGCGGTTATCAATTGCAGTTATATTGATAACCTGCTCCAATGATTCGAATGCTTTATAGCAGGCGTAGGTTAAATTTTGAGTTCCGCCTAAAACAATAATGGTTTTATTTTTCTTTATTATTTCTTTAATGGCAGTTGAGAGTGCGTAAAAGGTATCATTAATGGTGTGTCCTGCATTAATATTTCCTAAGTCTGCAATTCTGAATCCTAATTTTTGTGTATATAGATTGTATAACGATCTGCGTATAGAATTTGGCGCCATAGAACAACCCTTATTTTCTGAGTTACGGTCTTCGTTAACACCAATTAATACAATTTTTGATGATTCCCAATCAGGGAAATTATTTTCATTTACAAATCCATTAATATAATCGGTAAGTCTTCCTGAATTATTTTCGTTTGTTTGAAGCAAAAGAGCTAAATCTTCAGGTAACGGTTTAAAATAAATGGAGATATCTTTTGATTTCACTTGCTATTTATTATGCTTTCTTAGTAGTTTTTTTTGGCTTTTGTTTTTTTGCACTCGCTTTTTTTGCACTCGCTTTTTTTACAGAAGCTTTTGGTGATTTAGTTCCCTCGGATTTTCGGGCCGCTTTTTTAACGGGTTCTCTCTTTGCTGTTGTTTTTTTTGAGCCCCAGCCTTTTTTTTCGGCCGGTGGATTAGCAGGATCATACTTAGCTATTTGATAGCATTCTTCTAAACTTAAATCGGCGGGCACTCTGTCTTTGGGTAATTTATAATTGTTTTTTTGGATGGCTAAATAGGGTCCCCAGCGTCCGTTTAAAATTTGCACATCGGGATTTTCGTCAAATTTTTTGATAAGTTTTTCTGAATCTGCCTTGCGTTTTGCTAAAATAATTTCAACAGCCCTATCTACTTCAATGGTCATTGGGTCGTCTGTTTTTGGTATCGAGTAAAAACTACTGGAATGTCTGATGTAGGGTCCAAATCTTCCAATGGCGGCCACCATTTCTTTATCCTCAAAAACACCAATTACTCGAGGGAGTTTAAATAAATCTAAGGCCTCTTCCAATGTAATACTTTCTAATCGTTGATCTCTTCTTAAAGAAGCAAAACGAGGCTTTTCTTCTTCGCTGGCTTCTCCAATTTGAACCAGTGGTCCAAAACGACCTATACGAACGTATATATTTTTTCCAGAAACCGGATCGATACCTAATTTTCGTTCTCCTGATGCACGTTCGGAGGTTTCTGTTGTTACCTCTACATGCTTATGAAAAGGACCATAAAATTCGCGAATCATTTTAGTCCATTCCTGCATTCCATCTGCAATTTCATCAAACTCTTGCTCAACTTTTGCAGTAAAATTATAATCTACAATTTCATCAAAATGCTGAACCAGAAAATCATTCACAACCATTCCCATATCTGTTGGGAATAATTTAGATTTTTCGGCACCTGTATTTTCTGTTTTAATTTCTTTTACAATTTTATTACCTATTATAGTAAGTAAGTTATAGTTTCGGGTTCTACCCATACGATCTTCTTTAACAACATAGCCTCGGTTTATAACTGTTGAAATTGTTGGGGCGTATGTAGAAGGTCGCCCAATGCCCAACTCTTCTAATTTTTTAACCAAACTTGCTTCCGTATATCTAGATGGAGGATATGAAAATCGTTCAGTTGCTAAGATTTCTTTATTTTTTAAATCTTGTCCGATTTTTAAAAGAGGTAATGTCCCTTCGTCGTTTTCATTGTTTTCATCATCGGTAGATTCAAGGTAAACTTTTAAAAAACCATCGAACTTGATAACTTCACCTTGTGCTACAAAATTCTCTTTTAAACTGTTTGAACTAATAGTAACGTTTGTTTTTTCCAGCTGAGCATCTGCCATTTGAGACGCGATAGTTCTCTTCCAAATTAGTTCGTACAATTTTCTTTCCTGGTTATCTTCACCGGCGCTATTAACCTCCATGTAAGACGGACGAATTGCTTCGTGAGCTTCCTGAGCACCCTTAGATTTAGTTTTGTACTGACGAGGAAAAGAATAGTTATCACCGTAATTTTTTTGGATGGCCGACTTGGCGGCATTAACTGCTTCCTGAGATAAATTAACACTATCTGTTCTCATGTAGGTGATTTTACCACTTTCGTACAAGCGTTGAGCTAAACGCATGGTTTGCGCAACTGAAAAACCTAGTTTGCGAGCAGCTTCTTGTTGAAGGGTACTTGTAGTAAAAGGAGCAGCAGGAGAGCGTTTGGCGGGCTTTACCTCCAGATTTTCAACTTTAAATTGGGCGTTCAGACAATTATTAAGAAAAGTTTCGGCTTCATTTAAGGTTACAAATCGTTTGGGGAGTTCAGCTTTAAATGAAGAACCATTTGATTCAAAAATAGCAGTAACTCTGAAGCTGGAGCTAGTCTGAAAATCGAGATACTCGCGCTCTCGCTCCACTATTAACCTAACTGCAGCTGATTGAACTCGTCCGGCAGATAGCGATGGTTTTATTTTTTTCCACAATACGGGGGAAAGTTCGAAACCAACCAAACGATCTAAAATTCTGCGAGCTTGTTGAGCATTAACAAGATTTATATCAATATTTCGGGGATTTTCGATGGCATTATTGATAGCCTTCTTGGTAATTTCATGAAATACAATTCGCTTGGTATTTTTTTTGGCCAGCTCGAGGGCTTCATACAGATGCCAGGATATGGCTTCTCCTTCGCGATCTTCATCCGTTGCCAGCCATACTGTTTCGGCATTTTTTGCAAGTTTCTTTAATTCCGAAACTACATTTATTTTATCGGGATCAATTTCGTAAGTAGGTTCAAAATTTCCTTCAGTATTTATCCCCAGTCCTTTTTTAGCTAAGTCGCGAATATGGCCAAACGATGATTTCACCGTATAATCTTTACCTAAAAAGCCTTCAATAGTTTTTCCTTTGGCAGGAGACTCCACAATCACTAAATTTTTAGCCATAAAACGGGATTTTAAAGTTTATAAGGGTGCAAAGAAAAACACAAAAGTTCTTTAATTCCAAATGTTAACCCCATAAAAGTCCAGTAACACCTAACTAAACATCACTAATTCAGGATATTATAAATTAAGTTAAATAACGCTGACAGTTTGGCAGTATTTTTAATTATAGTTACATTTGCAAAAATTAAAAAAGAGTGGAAAATAAAGTAATAGACGAGTCTAGACAAGGTGAAGCATTGGAACTAGTTAATGAATCCAATGCAAATGGAAAAAAATTATATTTAGAAAGTTATGGTTGCCAGATGAATTTTTCTGATTCTGAAATTGTAGCTTCCATTTTAATTGGTGAGGGATTCTCGACCACAAAAAATACTGAAGATGCAGATGTAATTTTATTAAACACCTGCGCCATAAGAGAAAATGCTGAATTACGAGTAAGGCAACGTTTACAGGATTTTAAAAAACGAAAGAAAGAGAAGCCCGGATTAGTGGTTGGAGTTTTGGGATGTATGGCCGAGCGACTAAAATCAAAATTACTGGAAGAGGAGCAATTGGTAGATTTAGTTGTAGGTCCAGATGCCTATCGCGATTTACCGGCCTTAATTGGAACTGTAGAAGGTGGTCAGAAGGCTGTTAACGTAATTTTATCCAAAGAGGAAACTTATGCCGATATTAATCCGGTAAGGTTAGATTCTAATGGTGTTACAGCTTTTATCAGTATTACAAGGGGTTGTGATAACATGTGTTCTTTTTGTGTGGTTCCTTTTACCCGCGGAAGAGAACGTAGTAGAGATGCAGATAGTATTGTTAAAGAAGCAGAGGATTTATTTAAAAACGGATATCGTGAGGTAACTTTGTTAGGACAAAATGTTGATTCCTATCTATGGGCTGGCGGAGGTTTAAAAAAAGAATCCTTAACCCCCGAACAAATAGCGAGTTCAGTTAATTTTGCACAGTTGTTAGAGCGAGTTGCTTTGGTTAATCCCCTTTTAAGAGTGAGGTTTAGTACCTCACATCCCAAAGACATAACCGATGATGTTCTGTCAACTATGGCTAAATATGAAAATATTTGCAAATACATTCATTTGCCTGTTCAAAGTGGAAATACCCGTGTTTTAGAGCTGATGAATCGAACCTATACCCGCGACTGGTATATGGATAAGATAAACGCTATAAAACGATTTATGCCCGATTGTGCAATATCTACCGATGTTATTGCCGGGTTTTGCTCCGAAACAGAAGAAGAACATCAGGATACACTGAGTTTAATGGAATGGGTGGGTTATGATTTTGCGTTTATGTTTAAATATTCCGAACGTCCTAAAACACTGGCCGAACGAAGATATAAAGATGATATTCCGGAAGAAGTTAAAAACAGAAGGCTAACTGAAATAGTAAATTTACAACAAACGCTTTCTGCAAAGAAAACAAATGCTGCTGTTGGAAAAATTCACCGGGTTTTAATTGAAGGGATTTCAAAAAAATCGACTGAACAATTATTTGGAAGAAACACCCAAAATACCGTGGTGGTTTTTGATAAAGGTGATTTAAAGCGCGGTGACTATGTGGATGTAATGGTTGAAAGGTGTACGAGCACAACGTTAATTGGTAAAGTTGTTAAGGTGGTTAATCGCAAATAATAGTAGTTGAATTTAAAGAATGGAAATTCAGGATATAAAAAACAGATTTGGAATTATTGGAGTATCTGCTTCGTTAGACAGGGCCATTGATATTGCCCGTCAGGTTGCAGGAACTGATTTGTCAGTTTTAATTACCGGAGAGAGTGGAAGTGGAAAAGAAGTTTTTCCTCAAATAATTCATCAACTAAGTACCCGAAAACACGGTCCTTACATAGCCGTTAACTGCGGTGCAATACCAGAAGGAACAATAGATTCAGAGTTATTTGGTCATGAAAAAGGTTCTTTTACAGGAGCACACGAAGCCCGTAAAGGTTATTTTGAAGTGGCTAATGGCGGTACTATTTTTTTAGATGAAGTGGGGGAGTTGCCACTAGCAACGCAAGCAAGACTTCTGCGTGTTTTAGAAAGCGGTGAGTTTATTAAAGTTGGTTCAAGCAAAGTTTTGAAAACCGATGTTCGTGTGGTAGCTGCTACTAATGTAAAAATGAACGAAGCTATCTCAAGAGGAAGATTTAGAGAAGATTTATTTTATCGTTTAAATTCGGTTCCAATCGTTATCCCTCCCTTACGAAACCGTAAGGAAGATATATATCTGTTATTTAGAAAGTTTGCTGCGGATTTTGCTACTCGTTACAGAATGCCCCACATTAAATTATTACCCGATGCGGTTAATTTATTATCCAATTATTTTTGGCCAGGAAACATCAGACAGCTTAAAAATATAACCGAACAAATTTCTGCAATTGAGCACGAGCGCGAAATTTCGGCCACTGTGCTTGTAAATTATTTGCCTCAAGATTCGTTTGCTAAGCCCGGTTTGCCAGCGGTTGTTGGAGATACAGAAACTCAGCGTGGTGATTTTAGCAATGAACGAGAAATTCTTTATAAAGTATTGTTCGATTTAAAACGTGATGTAGTAGAACTTAAGAAATTATTTCTTGAAATGCTACAAAGTTCCGGAAACATTGAGGGAGCAGACTTTGCCAGATCTCATGCAACAGAAATACAAAGAATTATTTCGGATGTGGGAACTGTAAAAAATTTTGATCAACCGTCAATAGAAGTTCACGATGCTAAGCCCTTTGTTCAATCATCTCCAGTGAAAGAGTTAATTGAAATTGAAGATTCATTATCACTGCAGGATAAAGAAAAAGAAATGATTGTAAAGGCCTTAAAAAAACATAAAGGAAAGAGAAAAACTGCTGCTCGTGAATTAGGAATTTCTGAGCGTACTTTATACAGGAAGATTAATGAATATAATATTGTAGAGTAGGCGTTTTAAAACTTAAACATGATTAGTTTATATAATAAAGAATACATAATAATAAAAGTTGATAAAAATAATTAGCATAATCGGTGTTTTAATAATTATGGGGGGGTGTAAAGTAAATTATTCGTTTACGGGTGCCTCTATTAGTCCTGATATTAAAACGATTACAATTAAAAATTTTCCTAATTATGCTGCATTGGCACAACCGAGCATTAGTCAAAAATTCACAGAGTCGTTAAGGGATGTTTTTACAACCCAAACTAATTTAACATTTATTAATTCGGGAGGAGATGTGCAGCTAGAGGGCTCTGTAAATAATTATGTTACAAACCCTGTTGCTGTCCAGGGTAATCAGATTGCTGCAAGTAATCGTTTATCAATAACTGTTCATGTAAAATTTAGTAATAGTAAAGATGAAAAGCAGAATTTTGAAACCGATTTCACACGATATGCTGATTTTCCAAGTAATCAAAATTTAGCAACTGTTGAAGAGCAATTAATAAAGGAAATTAATACCCAAATTTCACAAGATATTTTTAACAGAGCTTTTACAAACTGGTAATGAATAAAAATGATTTATATGCTTTAGTTGAGCAACCTTTTCTGATTAATGAATCTGTTGTTAAATTTTTAGAGAATGTTTGTACCAAGTATCCTTATTTTGGTGTATCAAAATCTTTATTAGCCAAGGCTTATTTTAATTCAGAATTCATTGAGTTTTCCGATCAAATTAAAACTGCAGCAGTTTATTCCGGCGATCGGGAATTATTATATGATTTAATTTATTACCCAACAACAAAAATCCAATCTGATGTTGATTTTATTCCCCAAAATGAAACCGAAGAAAAAGTTTTAGTAGAAGTTGCTCCAGATTTAAATAAACCGGATTCTTCGGAAGAAATTAAAAAACTTGAAAATTTACTATTCGAAATAAAATTACAGTTAAAGCAATTGGCGGAAGTGCCTGTTGAAGCTAAACCCCTTGATTTGCTTGCATCGCCAAAGTCTGAGCTTGAGATAATTAAAGAAGAACAAGAGACTTCTAACAAACAACTTGATAATTCTGAGACTGCTTCTATTGAGGAGGAGATTAAAGATAACGACGAAATAATTGAAATTGAACAAAACCAACAGTTAGCAACAGAAAACCCCAATATAAAAGAAACTATAAAAGTTGAAGAGCCATTAAATTTTACTGAGTGGTTAAAATTTGTCAGAGCAAGAGGCATTCCTCAGGAATACGAGGTTAAGGAATCGAAACTAGTAAAGAAAGTGGATGTTAAAGAGACTACTTTAAAACAACAAGATGATACCAAAAAGATGCAGAGCGATTTAATTGATAAGTTTATAACAGAAGAGCCCCGCATAGTTCCTCAAAAAGGTGTTTTTTATAGTCCACCCGAGCGGGCAAGGCAAAGTTCTCAAGAAAATGAAGAGATTTACAGCGAAACGTTGGCAAAAATATTTGAGATGCAGGGCAATTTTAAAAAGGCAATAAAAGCTTATGAAATATTAAGTTTGAAATTTCCCGAAAAAAGTGCTTACTTTGCGTCCCTAATCGAAAAATGTAATAAACTTAGTAAGGAAAAATAATGGGTACTCTTTTAACCGTATTAACAATTATTGTTTGTGTATTATTAATTGTAGTTGTATTAATTCAGAATTCTAAAGGTGGTGGGTTAGCTACCGGAGGATCAGGTTCTCAAATTATGGGTGTTCAAAAAACATCCGATTTTTTAGAAAAGGCCACTTGGTCTTTAGCCATTGCACTCATTGTTTTAGCCATGTTTTCTAAAATGGGTACAACCAGTTCTCAAGGTCCGGTTCAGGAAGAGTCTGAATTAAAAGAGAAAATAGAAAATACACCTGTTGCGCCTGTGCAAAATCAGCCTGCTGCACCAGCACCCGGAGGTAATTCTGCTCCAGCCCCTGCCTCAGCTCCAGTTTCCCCCGCTGCCCCTTCTAATTAATAAAATTTTTTTAACGAGAGCGACTCCTTTAAGGGGTCGCTTTTTTATTTGATACATAAGTTCAGTCATAAATACTTCATTACTTTCCTAAACTACTATGCTTATTTTTCCCTTTTTTCCCAACCAGTAACATCTTTGCTTCCGCATGCCCAATAGCGCTTTTGTTTAACTTTTTCATGTGCAAAAATGTTTAGTGAAACGACTTTCACTAAACTTTCTTCTAGCCCATACAGAGATTAGCTTTAAAGGCTTTTTAACAACCATTTTTCAGTAATATGCCTTTAAAAGTGATTTTAAAATTTGTACAATAATCAATCAAATGCAAAAAATTATTGTTAAATAGTTTAATTAAATAATTGTTCCATTATTAAGATTAAATGAGGAAATTTACACCTCATAATTATGGCCAGAAAAATTAAAGATACTGAAGACTTACCCAAAGCAAAAATTACAAACGAGAGTTTAAAGCGGGCTATTAAAGTATTTACTTATACCGGAGGGCATAAATGGAAGTTTTTTCTGGGTTTGTTTTTTTTGATAGGTACAGGTGCCACTGCGCTTGTTTTTCCTCAATTTATGGGAGATCTTGTAGATTGTGCTAAAAATAAGGATTTTGAAAAAGCCAATAATATTGCACTTTTCCTTTTTTTTATACTAGTCTTTCAATCGTTATTTTCATTTTTCAGAATATTTCTATTTGTAAGTTACACTGAACATACTTTGGCTAACCTTCGAACTGCGCTTTACACGCATTTAATTCAATTGCCCATGTCTTTTTTTACACAAAAAAGGGTGGGAGAATTAAATAGCAGAATATCGAGTGATATTACCCAAATACAAGATACTCTAACTACTACTATTGCCGAGTTTTTACGCCAAGTTATATTAATTGTAGGCGGTTTAATTTTACTTTCATTAAAGTCGGTTTCACTTACACTGTTAATGATCTCAATTGTTCCCGTAGTAGCTGTTGCAGCTGTTTTTTTTGGAAGATTTATCAGGAAATACGGAAAAGAAGTTCAGGATAAAGTTGCGGTTTCTAACACAATTGTAGAGGAAACCATGCAGGCTATTGCAAGCGTAAAGGCTTTTGCAAATGAGTCTTTTGAAGTTTTAAGATACAGAAAGAGTATTGATGAGGTTGTTAAAACCGCTATTAAAGGTGGGCAATACAGAGGATACTTTGCATCATTCATAATTTTTTGTTTGTTTGGGGCTATTGTAGCAGTGGTATGGTACGGCGTTACCTTAAGCATAAGGGGCGAGTTATCGGTTGGTGAGCTAATATCCTTTGTGCTTTATTCTGTATTTGTTGGCGCATCCTTTGGGGGAGTTGCAGAGCTTTATGCGCAAATACAGAAAGCTATAGGTGCTACCGAAAGAGTATTTGAATTATTAGAAGAAAAAAGCGAAAAAATAGATTTAACAACGGGGACACAATCAACTCTAAAAATTACCGGAAACATAAAGTTTAAAAACGTGGCTTTTACATATCCAAGCAGACCCGAAATGCAGATATTGAATGATGTTTCATTTGATGCGCTAAATGGACAAAAAATAGCCTTAGTAGGACAAAGTGGAGCTGGTAAAAGTACCATTGCCCAGCTGGTGATGCGTTTTTACGATGTTAATTCGGGTTCAATTTTAATTGATGATAAAAATGTAAGCGAATACAGCTTAACCCGTTTAAGAGAGAATATGGCCATTGTTCCGCAAGATGTAATTTTGTTTGGTGGAACTATCCGAGAAAATATTGCTTATGGTAAGCCCAACGCTAGCCAGGATGAAATTGAAGAGGCTGCAAAAAAAGCGAATGCACATTCATTCATTGAAAGTTTTCCAGAAAAATACAATACGTTAGTTGGTGAGCGTGGAGTAAAGCTTTCGGGAGGGCAACGCCAAAGGATTGCAATTGCCAGAGCGGTTTTAAAGAATCCTTCCATCTTAATTTTAGATGAAGCCACCAGCTCCTTAGATTCTGAATCGGAAAGGCTGGTTCAGGAGGCCTTGGATACATTAATGGAAGGCAGAACTTCTTTAATTATTGCACACCGTTTATCCACTATTCGTAATGCCGATAAAATCGTGGTATTGGATAAGGGAAAGGTTGCTGAGCTTGGAACCCATCAAGAGTTATTGAACATCGAACACGGAGTTTACAGAAGCTTAAATCAGAATCAAATGAATTAATTGATACATAAAAAACCCGGCAATTAAGCCGGGTTTTTTATTTATTCAAATTCTTCAACTTCAATCAAATTAATTTTACTTTTTAAAATTCCTTTAATCATGTTGCCCTGTTCTTTTAAGTCCGGATCATCATACTCGTAGTACCAGTTAATTTCAACCTCTTTACCCAATGAACTAAGTTGATCTATTTTTTTTAGTATATCTAAAACAACTTTAGAGGAGCTGGTATTAAAGTATTCCATTTTTAAATTAACAACCGTTTTAGCAGCAGGATTCATAGAATATTCTTCTAGCCATTTAAATGCAGGCTCATATACTTGCAGAGCATGTTCTGGCCAAGAACGACCAGCAATTTCAATTTTACCTTCTGAAGCGTTAAAATTAAATGAAGGTGTTTTTTCGCCTTCTTGTATGTTTAGATTTTCCATTTAGAAATAAAGTCCCTAAAATTAAAATTTTTATTTTAAAACCCCTAATTCCTTACCAACCTTTGTAAAAGCGGCTATAGCCTTGTCTAAATGAGACTTTTCGTGTGCAGCAGAAAGCTGTACTCTAATTCTTGCTTGGTCTTTAGGTACAACCGGATAGAAAAATCCAATAACATAAATTCCTTCAGCTAGTAATTTATCGGCAAATACTTGTGATAATTTGGCGTCGTATAACATTACGGGTACAATTGGATGAACACCTGGTTTAATGTCAAACCCGGCTTTTGTCATGCCTTCTCTAAAATATAATGCATTAGCCATTACTTTATCTCTTAATTCTGTTGTTTCCGATAGCATATCTAATACGGCAATGCTAGCACCAACAATAGATGGGGCAAGAGAATTACTAAACAAATAAGGTCTGGATCGTTGGCGAAGCATTTCAATAACTTCCTTTTTACCGGTGGTAAAGCCTCCCATTGCACCGCCAAGCGCTTTTCCTAAAGTTCCTGTTATTATATCAATCTTGCCATGTACACCACAATGTTCGGGTGTTCCTCTTCCGGTTTTACCAATAAAACCAGCGCTGTGGCATTCGTCGGTCATTACCAAAGCGTTATATTTTAGCGCTAATTCATGAATTTTATCCATCTGAGCAATATAGCCATCCATGCTAAAAACACCATCCGTTACAATTATTCTAAAACGCTGCGACTGGGCTTGTTTAAGTTTTTCTTCCAAATCGTTCATGTCGTTGTTTTTGTACCGATAACGCTGTGCTTTGCATAAACGAACCCCGTCTATTATAGAGGCGTGATTTAATTCATCGGAAATGATAGCATCTTCTTCAGAAAACAAGGGTTCAAAAACACCACCGTTTGCATCAAATGCTGCCGCATACAATATGGTATCTTCGGTACCAAAGAATTTGGCGATTTTTTCTTCAAGAGTTTTATGAATATCCTGTGTCCCACAAATAAAGCGCACACTGCTCATTCCAAAACCATGCGTGTCTAATGTTTTATGAGCAGCTTCTAAAACTTTTGGATGTGATGATAATCCCAAATAGTTATTTGCACAGAAGTTTATTACTTCATTTCCAGCGGTAGTTCTAATGTCTGCAGCCTGAGGGGTGGTAATGATTCGTTCTCTTTTATATAAACCGGCTTGTTCAATATTGAATAATTCTTGTTTAAGGGTTGAATAAAATTCGCTGATTGTCTTCATGATGTTTGTGGTTAATTAAACACAATATTACTTACTTTTGCGCTTTAAATTGCAAGTATGAATAAGAAAATAATGCTTTTAGGTTCTGGGGAACTGGGTAAGGAATTTGTAATTGCTGTTAAAAGGCTCGGACAATATGTGGTGGCAGTGGATTCCTACAATAATGCTCCTGCTCAACAAGTAGCTGATGAACGGGAAGTTATTGATATGTTAAATGGCGAAGAGTTAGACAGAATTGTTGCCAAACATAAGCCGGATATAATTGTTCCGGAAATAGAAGCCATAAGAACCGAACGTTTTTTTGATTATGAAAATCAAGGAATACAAGTGGTGCCTAGCGCTAAAGCAGCCAACTTTACTATGAACCGAAAGGCAATACGAGATTTGGCGGCTAAAGAACTCGGACTAAAAACAGCAAAATACAGGTACGCTAATAATTTAGAAGAATTTAAAAAGGGAGTTCTGGAAATTGGAATACCTTGCGTGGTAAAGCCGTTAATGTCCTCAAGCGGAAAGGGTCAGAGCGTTATAAAGTTAGAGTCCGATATCGAAAAGTCCTGGAATTATGCAATGGATGGATCCAGAGGTGATTTAAAAGAAGTAATAATTGAAGAATTTATAAAATTTGAGAGCGAGATTACTCTATTAACTATTACTCAAAAAAATGGAGAAACCTTATTTTGTGAGCCCATTGGCCATAGGCAGGAGCGAGGCGATTATCAGGAAAGCTGGCAGCCTCATCCTATGAATGCAGAGTATGTTGAGGAAGCGAAGTTAATGGCTAAAAAGGTAACAGAGGCCTTAAGCGGGGCAGGTTTATTTGGTGTTGAATTCTTTTTGACCGAAAATGGTGTTTATTTTTCCGAATTATCTCCTCGACCGCATGATACTGGAATGGTTACCTTAGCCAATACTCAAAATCTTAACGAATTTGAGTTGCATGCCAGAGCTGTTTTAGGATTGCCAATCGCTGAAATTAACTTAGAAAGGGCAGGAGTGAGTGCTGTTATATTAGCAAAGAAAGAAGGACAGAATCCAACCTATAAAGGGGTTGACAAGGTTTTAAAAGAAAAAAATACCGACATTAAAATATTTGGAAAACCCACTACACGCCCATACAGACGAATGGCTGTTGTAGTAAAATGGGCTGAAAAAAATGTGGATATCAAAATATTAATTGCAGAAGCTCAAAAAACTATTAGTTTTGTAGAAATAGAATGAAACCAATTATGAAATTCTTTAATATAATTTTTTTATCTTTTTTTATTACTTCTGTTTTTGCACAAGAAAATCCGGTTAAAGAGAATCAACCAGAGAATGCAGAAACATCGCCACCGCCAGCAAGCCCTTCTTCAGCTCCAACAGCAGCCCCCGCTTCAGCCCCTGCCGTTCCAAGCGCTGGAGGAAATGAAAAGAAGGATAAACCCTCTGCAGGAATTGCTTTATCTCCATCAAAAATTATTTTTGATGCAAAGCCCGGTATGACTCAAACCCGTGAAATTAAGTTGGTTAATGATTCAAAAAAAACGGAAAGGTTTCAAGTTACACCAATGGATTTTACGATGGGAAGAACTGGTAGACCCGAAAATATGAATCAAACTGTTTTAAAATATGGATTAACCAATAAGTTAACTGTTTCACCCTCCTATATAGAAATAAAGCCAGGAGAAACGGCCAAAATAAAGGTAACGCTTACCGTGCCAGATAGAGAAGACGCTAATATTGCGGGATGGTCTCTAATCTCTATTGATGAGATTGCGGAACGACCTCCTTTAGATACTAAGGGTAAAAAAGATGCTGTAGCTATGGGTATTATTCCATCATATGCATTTGTTGTTTATATCTACCACAATCCCCCTGCAGTTTCCAAAAACAATATCGAGATAAAAAAGTTTGCTTATAAGGACACCCTTGGATCAAAACGATTAAAAATGATAGCCGAAAACCAGGGTGATGGAATTGGTTTTTGTATTTCCTATTGTGAGTTAACTCATCTTAAGACCGGTAAAACTCAAAAGTTAAATGTTAAATCATTTACGATTTTACCTGGTAACCAACGTGATTTTTTTTACGAATTACCTAAAGATCTGGATAAAGGCGACTATAATGCCGTTGGTGTTATTGACTTTGGTAGTGAAAATGAAATAAAAGCTGCTGAGTTGGAATTTAAAGTCGAATGATTTTTTTTAAAAAATTTACATCTTTTTGTAACTTTTTTTGAAAAATTGTGTATAATTGAAAAATAATTAAAAGCTAACCAATTAATTAATCAACAAAACAAAAATCAAAAACTATGAAAAAGGTAGTAATTTGCGCAGCAGCATTCTTAGCTTTAAGCGCTATGGCAAACAAATCGTTTGCACAGTTACAAGATGAGAAAAATGTAACTATCACAATGGACTTACAACCAATCCTTCAGTTGGACATGAGTACACCTGATCAAATTGATTTCGTATTTGACGATATCGGAGACTACGCAGGTGGTATTACTAAGTATGGTGCAACCATTCTTAAAGTTTCTGCAACAGTAAATTGGGATTTATGGGCAGTAGGTACTTCTAACGCTAATATGTCTGGTACTGGTGATTTTTGGGATGTACAAGCATCTTACGGTGTTTTAACTGACGTTAATACCGCTACAGGTGTTGCTAACTCTGCTTCTAATCAGATTCCACTTCATGCTTTAGAATTACACCAACATGGTGTTAACCTTAGCACTGCAGGTTCAGCGGGTGGTTTTGCAGATTATTCAACCCCTTTTGCTAATCCATCTTCTCAGCTTACTGGTGCTGCTGTGGGTGTAGGTGCAACTGCTTGGGCTCCGGGTCAAAATAATATTTATGTACCAGCTGGTGGTGCTGCTGCGGTTTACACTATCCCATCTGTAAACGAGAAATTTATTCAAGGTCATAACGACCCTACCGCTTTAATACCAGGTGGTAGTTATTTAACTCAATCTTTCCAAAATGCTACTGGTAACCCTAATGGTCAACCTGTTGCTGCTGGGGCTGAAATGATCAGTGCATACTATAATGTTATTGATTATCGTATTGTTCCAGGTTTACCTGTTCAATTTCCTTTAGCTGCTGATAATACAGGTACTCTTCAAGATTTAGGTACTGTTCAATCTGTTGAAACATATGCAGCTCCTGGTGTTTACACCATGAATGTGAAATACATTTTAGCTGAAAATCAATAGTATTTTACTTTTAAAATCCAAAAAGGCTGCCTATATTTGGGCAGCCTTTTCTTTAAAAGAGTTGTTTATGAAAGAACTTAACCTAAAGTCTTTTTTGCGCATTTTAGCGCTGGTTTTGTTCTTTGAAATATCCTTATTTACAGGAGTTCTGGCTCAGTGTCAGGCTTTGGGGCCACCTGCTCCAACTTACAATTGTGAAGACGTGGTTGTAGGAGTCCCTCCAGGTAAAAGTGGGTTTTTTATGAATACTCCCGGTAATCTGGAAGTAGTATTTGACAGCTATTCCGATTATTCAGGAAGTGTAGTACTCTCGGGTGCAACACAATTAGCCATTACAGCTGAACAACTTGCCGCAAGCCTACCAGCTCAATGTAAATGGGAACTTCAAATGGTGGTAGATAATAGTACTTTTGGGCTGCCAGCAGCTCCGGTAGTTGCCCCAGCTGCAAATGAGTGGTTTCCAGATGTAATATACGGATTGGGTTCTAGTGGACCATATCCTCAAATTTATGAATTGGAGGTTAGAATTAATAATGCATGTGGAACACCTATTTCCACAGTTTACCAAAATTTTACAAATGATTTTGATGCAATAACCATTATTGATGGAACTGTTCTTCAGGCAGCAGGAGCTTGTGCTTCTGGTGTAAATGGTGCAGGTTCCTTTCTAAACAATTATGGTGAATACACTTTTAACATTGACTATAAAATAAAGTTGGATGCCTCCACCTTGTTTGGTGGATTACCCAACCCATTTGCATATAATCCCGGACGATATAAACTTAATATTCACTTTTGTTTACGTGAAATACCCTAAACTTTGAAGTTAGTTTTAAATATACTACTTGTTTGCTTGTTTTTTACTTTGCGTATTAACGCTCAAAGTACAAGTAGTTTGTATTCTAATTCTGAATTTAATTCAAATGAAATGTTGTTGGCTTCCAACAATATTAAAAATCCAGACTCGCTATCAAGATTTAACTCTTTATATTCCTCTAAGAACGATTCATTACCTCGCAATAATAATTTAATTTCAATTTCAAAAGATTCTCTGCCTAAATCTATTGCAACTGTAATTCAACCCAGTAATAGAGATTCTTTACCAAAGTTAGGTACAGTATTGCCACCCCGAACTAATAAAGACTCGCTACCCAAGTTTGGAACGGTTTTGCCTCGCAGTAATAAAGATTCTTTAAATAAATCTAGTGGCGTTTCTTTAAATAATAAAGACTCTCTGCCTAAAATTGGTTCTGTAGTTCCACCTCAGCCTAAAAATATAGCTGATCCTAATAAACTCAGTAGACCGGATACAACAAAAAACTTTTTTAGATCTTCTACAGTAGGTAGTCAAAATGCAAATGTTGTTGAATTAAACTCCGGTTTATCTGTTTCTTATTTAAATGCCGATATAAATCTTAATAGTGTTGAATTTGTATCGAATGTATTAAAAGTTTATAATTCTGATTCTAAGCCTCGTGCATTTTATATAGATGTGGCAATTCCTGCCAGGTGGCAACTAATCACCAAAGTTGATCGTTATTTTACGGTAAATGCCAATGATACTTTGTTTATACCTTTGCGTATACTTCCCCGAGATTTTAAAAAGACGAGTGTTAATTATACTATTACCACTGTATTAATCTCTGAAGATGGGTATCAAATTGGTGATGCCTCTTTTTTGGCTCATACTACAAAAATCAGTAAATGGGAGTTGAATGTATGGCCCCGCGAAAAAATTTATTTTACCAATAAATCAGACATTGTCCCCTTTTCTACAAATATTTATAATAATGGTAATATAGATCAATCTATATTATTTTATTTTAAAGAAATTGGTAACAGAGCTATAATTAAAGATGAAAACGGAAGTATACTAAACGACAAGAAACGAGAGTTTAAACTATTGCCGGGTGCAGACACCACACTTAATTTTACTTTTACTGCTTTTAAGCAAAAAAGAAATACTCAGCGTGTCGATATCGAAAATTATAATCCTGCTTTTAATGCTCTTGAAAGAAAATATTCTGTAATTGTTTTTACTAAGGATGCTGAAATTAATAACAAAGGATCATATGTGAAATCAAAGCGTATCAGTTTAATAAAACTGCCTAACTTGTCTAAAATGTCTCAATTCGGTTACGCAAGCTTACCCGTAATTATGGATTTAAACGTGTTTAATCTTATAGGCCGTCAACCAATATTAAATGCTGTTTTTAGAGGGAGTACACAGTTAGAAAACGGAGGCAACCTAACCTATTTTTTTCAAAATAATTTCACTAGTTACATAGGCAGAAATGTAGTTGGTGGTTCAGCCTTCACCCTCGGTTATACCAAAAATAAAATTAATGTTAATATTGGTAATGTGGGAACTTTGGGTATTGGGGGTATGTCATTTACTAATGGTGGTGGTAGAGGAATTAATGCGTCTTATCAAATCACTAAAAATCATCGTTTAGGGGCCTATTTTACTCGCGGCCCTCAATTTTTTAATCCATTTTTTGGTGTACAGGGCTTTGGTGGTTTTTATATTGGATCTTTTCAAAAATTACGTGTTGCCGCTTCGGCAGGTCATCTTTATAATAATATTGCAGATTTTAGAGCTGTAAGTTTTGGAACCAACTTAATGTATACGGTGGCTAAAGTTCATAATATTAATGCTGGTTTTAGTGGTCGTTATTTATATCAAACCGTTAATCCAACGGGCACACGTTTGGATTATAATGCTAATTTAAGCTACAACGGACAGTTTGGTAAATATATCAGAGAGATGCTTACTGTAAGATATTTAAGTATCGCGGCAGTAAATCCAAATCGTTTTAGATGGAATGTAATTCATCGAACACAGTTTAGTTATTTTAAGAAACTACCACTTAGCCTTAATAATAATTATTCTGAAAGGTTAGATTTTAGGAGAGTTGGACCCAATAATTTTCAATCTGTTTTCTCTCGATTTGTGGCAAACAATTTAAATACAGGTTTTCAGTTAAGTGATAATGCAATTATTTCGCCTAATATTTTTTATAATTTCATACAGCTAGGATCTCGCTGGGGGCATAGCAGAGGAGCAGGTTTAAGTTATAATTTTTTTAACACCGATACCCGGTTAAGATTTACTTATTTCGCTCAAGGTGGTTATAATTTTCTCCCTAGTTTAGGCACACCCAATACTTTCTTTTTCAATACTGCGGCCATGACTCAGTTCAGAACACTAACGTTTAATGTTCGATATACCTATGGAACTGGCGTTATGGACACTCTTAATACTTTTCTTACCACCAACTATCCACAAACAATTGGTATAAATGCAAGTTATCAATATGCTCTAAGAGATGAGCGGTTTTTGCTGATACCTTTCGTTAATTATAATTATGTTAGTGTAAGAAACCGACACAGTGTGGGTGTGTTCCCTGATTTTTACTTTTTCTCTCGTTCCGGTTGGCGGTTTAGATTGAGTGTTGGCTCTAATTTCAGTTTTAGTGAGCGTATCAATTTTAATGCTATTGTTCCTGTTAACAATAATAATAATCAAAATGAAAATAGATGGAGATTTTCATCTGGAATTAATATAACCGTGGGGGTAAGAAAAGCTTTTGGTATTCCAATACCCAAAAAATTAACTAAAAAGCGATTTGCTAGTCCTACATTTATCTGTTTTTATGATTTTAATGGAAATAAGGTTTATGACTTTGGAGAGTTATTGATTGAAAATGTTGTAATAAATGTTGGTGAAACTCAAGTACTATCCAATGAGGATGGTAAATGTTTAATAGAGAACATCCCTGCTGGGAAATATAAATATTACGTTTTTTCACTTGAAGATTTGGGTACTTGGTATCCTGTTTACGAAGACTCATTATCGTTAACTGATGAAAAGAAAATTTATGTTCCTTTTGTTAAGGGAGTAAAAATTACAGGTAAAGTAGTTTTAGATCGTGAGAAATTTTCTAGTGAAGTTGAAAAAGATCTTAATCTAAGTAAAATAAAAATTATAGCAGTAGATTCGTTGGGTAAAGTTTATACCAGTGTAACAAATAATAATGGCGAATTTGATATTTTCGTTCCATACGGCAGATATGCTTTAAGTATGGATGAATCTATACTTTCAAGTGATCGATACAGATTGCTTCGAAATAACTATATAGTTGAATTAAAGGACGGTATAGATGGAATATTCCATACATTTTACATTGTTGAACGTAAACGTAAACTAGCAAAAAAGAAATTTGGTTCTGATGGTAAGTTAATTGAAGAGGTAATAGAGGAACAGACGAAGCCAAAAAATGGAAATACCCCAACTGTACCTTCTAATAAAAATAAAACTGGTCAAACAGATAACAAGTCAACTAACGATTCAAAAGTTTTTAGTCCGAATGATGAAAATCCGGCTGATAATATAAAGGGTAAGACAGAAAAATCTAAACAAGATCAAAACAGTCCTCAAAAGACTCCTGGCAATAGTACCAATAAAGATGGGGCTGGATCCAAAGAGGCTTCTAACAAAAACGAATCTGCAAATCCAAATAAATCGCCAAATGATAGTTCTGTTGATAAATCTGGGGTAGACCCTAACAAAGTGAGGTTAGATCCTAAAGATTATAAGCCTGAAGAGTTGGAAAAAATGAAAGCAGAGTTTCTAAAGAAAACAATTTCGTACACTGAGTTAAAAGGGACTATATTTACGGTTCAACTAGGTGCATTTGCTCTTCCAGTTAAGCCTGATGCATTTGATTTAGTTCCAGGTAATTTAATTAGCGAAAGATTGCCAAGCGGAATGATTCGTATCAGCTCTGGCCAGTTTAAAACTTACAAAGAGGCAGAGGATTACCAAAAATTCCTTTACAGTCTAGGTTATACAGCCGAGGATTATGTTGTTGCCTATGTTAATGGGAAATATAAAAATCCTGTTCAGGCAAAAAAAATAAAATAATTAAGTAACTCTTTTGTTTATTTTTCGTAGAAGGATTTTAGGTGGTTGTTATATTTCACAAATCCCCATAAATTGAATCATTATAAGGCGCATATGTTAAGGTTTATTTTTAATACAATGAAAACACTTTTTTTAAATTATCTAATCTATTTTAATCTTGGATGCATTGTAGCTTTTGCGTCCAGTAAAACGCCAATAAAAAATAATTTTGATAATTCTGTTATGTCATTAAGTGAAAATTCTCATTTCTCTGATGGTGTGTCAGGCTTAATAAACCCAATTAGTCTGGAGTTTGAAGAAAATAGTGAGTTAATTTTATCACCTTCTGTATCCATCTCTACCTCAATTTCTGCTGTTTCTCCAATTTGCTCCGGTACTTCTTTAACGGTAACGTATGTGGCTGTCGGCGTTTACAATCCGGGTAATGTTTTTACTGCTGAATTGTCTAATTCAAGTGGTGATTTCTCAAGTCCAACCGTAATAGGAACTACCACCAGTACATCTAGTGGTACTATCAGTGCTACTATTCCTCTACTTACTTCATCTGGAAGTGGATACCGGATTAGAGTTGTGTCAAATAGTCCCGTTATTATTGGTAGTAACAATGGCTCTAATATCCAGATTAATGCAACTCCAAGCATTACCAGTGCACCAGATCAAAGTAGATGCGGATCTGGAACGGTTGTTTTAACAGCTTCTGCTTCACCTTCAGCAGGTACTACATATTCTTGGTATAGGGCATCTTCTGGTGGAACCTTAGTTGGAACTGGTTCGCCATATACTACCCCGGTTTTGCTTACATCAATTGGTTACTATGCCTATTATGTTGAAGCGACCAACAACGGTTGTACTTCTTCACCTCGTACTTTAGTAGATGTTAATGTTAATAATTTACCAACAGTAAGTTCATCAACTGGAGGAAGTCGTTGCGGCACAGGTTCGGTTAATTTATCAGCAACGGCAAGTGCAGGCACCATTAATTGGTATACAACTAATGCTGGAGGAAGTTCAATCGGATCAGGAAGTCCGTTTGCTACTCCCAGTATTTCAACAACAACTACTTATTATGCAGAAGCTTCAAATAGCGGCTGCCCCTCAGCAGCCCGGTCAGCCGTTACAGCAACTGTTAATGCTATTCCTACTATAAATTCTGTTACTGGAGCAACGGTATGTGTTAATGGCACTGCAAATTTATCTGCAACAGCCAGTGCCGGTACAATTAGTTGGTTTGCCAACCCATCAGGTGGCTCAGCATTAGCCACTGGAACATCTTTTACAACACCTTCTTTACCTTCAACAACCGATTATTATGTGCAAGCTGCAACGGCAACTTGTACAACTGCCTCCCGAACCAGTGTTACGGCTACTGCTGTAACAAATACTACAATAACAAGTGTTACTGGCGATTCTAGATGTGATGCCGGAACCTTAAATTTATCGGCTACCACCAATTTAGGAACAATTAGTTGGTTTGCTAATCCAACCGGAGGTTCTTCCTTGGGTACGGGAACAACTTTTACAACTCCAAGTATATCATCCACTACCATTTATTACGTTGAATCTAACGATGGAACGTGTACTACACCATCTCGAACTGCAGTTACTGCAACCATAACGTCTAACCCCAGCATCACAAGTGTATCAGGAGCCAACCGTTGCGATGCCGGAATTCTTAATTTGTCGGCAACGGCTAGTGCCGGAACCATAAGTTGGTATGCTAATCCTACTGGGGGAACCGCATTAGGAAGCGGAAACACTTTTACAACGCCTTCTATTTCCAGCACTACTAATTATTATGTAGAATCGGTCCTTGGTTCATGCACAAGCGCAACACGAACATTAGTTGTAGCTACTATCAATACTGCACCCACAATAACAGGTGTAACAAGTGCTTCCCGATGCGGTTCAGGTACGCTTAATTTGTCTGCAAGCGCAAGTTCCGGAACTATAAGTTGGTTCGCTAATCCAACAGGCGGAGTTGCATTAGGTAGTGGAACTACTTTTACAACACCATCCATTTCATCTAATACTGATTATTACGTTGAGTCGGTATTGGGTTCATGTACAACTGCCACGCGAACAACTGTAACTGCAACTGTTAACACCACCCCAAGTATTATCGGAGTATCAGGAGCCAGCAGATGTGATAATGGAACTTTAACGTTATCGGCCACATCCAGTGCTGGAACTATCAGCTGGTTTGCCGCTTCAACTGGTGGAATAGCTTTAGGAACCGGATTAACATTTACTACACCATCAATATCAGTTAGTACCGATTACTTTGTTGAAGCGGCAACTGCAACTTGTACGAGTTCTACCCGAACAACTGTAACTGCCAGCGTTACTTCTACACCCAGCATTAGTAGTGTTACCGGAGCCAGTAGATGCGATGCTGGAACCTTAACTTTGTCGGCAACTTCAAGTGGTGGTACCATTAGTTGGTACGCTTCATCTACAGGAGGATCAGCTATAGGAACTGGAACAACATTCACGACTCCATCTATTTCCTCCACAACTAATTACTTTGCAGAAGTTGCAACAGCTGCTTGTACCAGCTCCACTCGTTCATCTGTTACAGCTACAATAAATACTACTCCCTCCATAACTGGTGTCTCAGGAGCCAGTCGTTGCGATGCCGGAACATTAAATTTGTTAGCTTCATCTAGCACTGGAACTATAAGTTGGTTTGCTAATCCTACGGGCGGTGTAGCTATGGGAACCGGAACTACTTTTACAACTCCCTCAATATCTTCAACCACAGACTTTTTTGTTGAAGTTGCAACTGCTACCTGCACAAGTGCTACTCGAACAGCTGTAACAGCAAGTATAAGTGGAACACTTACAATTAATAGTGTTACTGGTGCCAGTCGTTGTGATGCTGGAACCTTAACACTATCAGCCTCTGCAAGTGCCGGAACCATCAGCTGGTTTGCATCCTCTACTGGGGGAGTTGCTTTAGGAACAGGTAGCAATTTTACCACACCTTCTATATCAACAACTACTGATTACTTTGTTGAAGCGGCAAGTCCAACTTGTACCAGTGCTACTCGTACTACCGTTACTGCTACTGTAAATACAACTCCCACTATTACCGGTGTAACAGGGGCAAGTCGTTGCGATGCAGGGACGGTTACATTATCGGCTACCGCAAGTGCGGGTTCAATAAGCTGGTATGATGCTTCATCTGGTGGATCGCTCCTGGGAACCGGAACATCATTTATTACTCCATCAATATCTTCAACAACTAATTTTTTTGCTGAAGTGGCCACAGCCTCATGTACAAATTCTTCTCGAACTCTTGTTACAGCAACTGTTAATATAACACCTAGTATAAGCGCCACTGCTGGTGCATCCATATGTGATAATGGAGCGGTGATTTTATCTGCTACTTCCACTTCTGGTACTGTTAATTGGTATTCTTCATCTATCGGAGGATTAATATTAGGTAGCGGTACATCATTTACTACTCCTAATATTTCCTCCACTACTAATTATTTTGCTGAAGCCGCAACAGCTAGTTGCACAAGTGCAACTAGAACTAGTGTTACCGCTACCGTTAATGTAACACCCAGTATTGCAGGTGTACTAAGTTCCAGTAGATGTGATGCAGGTACTTTAAGCTTATCAGCTTCTGCCAGTATAGGAGGAACAGTTTGCTGGTATGCAACTTCAACAGGCGGTGGAATTCTTGCTACAGGAGATAATTTTACTACACCCGCAATTTCAAGCACCACTAATTACTTTGTAGAAGCTACAACAGCTTCTTGTACTTCTGCGACAAGAACGATGGTAACGGCTACAGTTAATACAACACCTAGTTTTACAAGTGTAACGGGTGCTAGTAGATGCGATGCGGGAACTTTAACTTTATCAGCTACAACTACTGGTGGAGTTATCAGTTGGTATGCAAATCCCACCGGCGGAGTATCTTTAGCCACTGGAACATCATTTACTACACCGTCAATTTCAAGCTCTACAGATTATTATGTTGAAGCCTTTTCAAGCACATGTACAACAGCTACAAGAATTATTGTTAATGCAGTTATTAATAGTTCAATACCTATTACCAGCTCGTCTGGAGGAAGCAGATGTGGAACCGGTACCGTTAATTTATCGGCAAGTTCTGCAAGCGGAACTATAAGCTGGTTTACAAGTGCTACTGGTGGAGTGGCTATTGGTAGCGGTACCAATTTTACAACTCCTTCCATTTCGGCTACCACCAATTACTATGTAGAAGCAGCCACTGCAACCTGTACCACTGCCACCCGAACCGCTGTTACTGCCATTGTAAATTCATTACCAACAATTTCTATAAGTGGTACTTCTGCAATTTGTACAGGGGCGAGCACTACACTAACGGCAAGCGGAGCGGATACATACGTATGGACTTCGGGTCCTAGTTCGGATACTTATACCGTTACACCTGCCTCTTCAACAACTTATACGGTTACAGGAACCGAAATCGCAACAAATTGTTCCAATACAGCCACTATAACCGTAGTTACATCTCCAGGGTTTTCTTTTTCTATTTCAGCGGTCGTAGATTCTACTACTTGTGTTGGTGCTACAACCACTTTAACCGCAACTGGAGCCGTTAGTTATAGCTGGCACCATAATGGAAGTTTATCAAACATCGTGGCCGTTTCTCCGATTACACCAACCTATTATTCTGTAACGGGTACAAACGCTTCAGGCTGTACAGCTGTTAGTTCTATTCTGGTATCTGTTTACACATCACCCCCACCACGACCTGGTTCAATTACAGGTCCATCCATTGTTTGTAATGGTTCCTCAGGGAATACATATAGTATTTCCAACGTTAGTGGTGCCTTTGCTTATTCGTGGAACGTGCCGATGGGTGCAACCATAACAAGTGGACAAGGCACTAATACGATAAATGTTACTTTTGGATCTATTTCTGGAAATGTGAGTGTGCTTGCCACTAATGCATGTGGAGGAAGTAGTAACATCACACGTACCATTACTGTTCAATCAGTTCCTACAACTGTAACTACTATTACCGGTAGTAATTCACTTTGTGTAAATTCTTCAAATATATTGTATACTGCTTCTGCTAGTACTGGTGGAACAAGTTATAATTGGACAGTACCTTCCGGATCAACCATTGTATCAGGACAGGGAACAATATCAATAGTTGTAAATTTTGGAAGCACCTCCGGTAATATAACTGTTACACCATCAAATTCTTGTTATTCGGGTTCAACTGCGACTCGAGCAGTTACCTTAAATTCATCTCTGATTCCCGCTACAGCAACTGCCATAAATGGTCCGTTGAATATTTGCTCATTTGGAACCTCGGCCATAACATATAGTGTTGCAAACACTATTAATACAGTTTCTTATTCTTGGGTTGCTTCACCTGGTTTAACTTTATTAAGTGGTCAGGGAACTACTTCAATTCAAGTTAGTGCTAGCCCATCTTTTATTTCGGGTACAATTAGTGAGTTTAATGTAGGTTCTTGTGGAACCAGTGCTGCCAGAACCATAACAGTATCCAGGAATGTTACATCTCCAACATCAATCTCCGGTAACAATATTTTATGTGGCACATCTAGTTATTCAGTAGTTGGAGCTAAAAATGCAACCGGATTTTCATGGACGGTTCCTAGTGGAGTTATAATAAACTCTGGACAAGGAACTAATTCGATTAGTGTTACTAATAGTTCTGGATCATTAAGTGGAAATATATCAGTTGTTGCATACAATACTTGTTTTTCTGGTAATCCAGTAACCAGAGCAGTACAAGGCGTTCCTTCAGCTCCTGCTAGTATATCTGGTATTTTAAATCCTTGTGCTAACTCTTCCGGTAATGCCTATTCTGTGCCTATTGTTATCGGAATTAGTTCATACTCTTGGACAGTTCCAAGCGGTTCAATTATTACGAGTGGACAGGGTACTCGATCTGTAAATATAAAATTTGGAAACACTGCCGGTAACATTACTGTAACCGCTGCAAATAGTTGTGGTTCAAGTTCATCTAGAATACGTTCGGTAACCTTTGGTTGTAGACTTTCTTCTGACGGTGAAGAAGATGTAATTTCTCAAGAAGAATTAAGTTTACAGAACCAGGTATATCCCAATCCATTCAATAATTCGCTAAATATAAATCTTGTTGAAGAAAGTAAAGTAGAGATACTAAACATTAACGGTGCTTGTATAAAAACTATAAAATTAGGTGCGGGCGAAAATGAGCTTAATACTTTAGAATTAAGTTCGGGTGTTTATTTTATTTCCATAAGTAATGGCGATAAAAGAACCGTTCAGAAGTTTATAAAGCAATAATCATTTTAATATATATTTATAAAAAAATCCGTTCCAATTAAGAACGGGTTTTTTAATTTAACCGATTATGCCACTAAAAATAAATGTTTTCATCTATGGCTGAAGTTACCACTTTGTTTCATCAGGGTTTAATAGGGTATTTTTTTAGAGGAAATATTTATTTTCTTCAATTAATTTGGCAGCAACAATGCGCCTAGCCTCTTTTGTATTTAGTGGCTCGGTTTTAGTAAAGCGCTTTAAGCCCATTAACATCATACGTTGTTCATCACCTTCAGCAAACGAATTAATGGCATCTTTTCCATTTTTATTTATTCTATCAGCAGCATCATTAATAAATACACGCATAATATTTAATTGAACTTCGCTTGCCGATTCACCTTTCATATTTACCAGTTTCTCTACTCTCAAAAGAACAGACTCAGCTAAATAAGTATCAATAATCATATCTGAAATATTGATGATAACTTCCTGTTCTTTTGCTAACTGTTGCATAAGTTTTTGTGCGGCAGCACCAGCGGTCATAAGAATTGCTTTTTTGAAATTAGCGATGTATTTCTTTTCCTTAGAAAAAAGAGTATCATCGCCCGAGCCAAAATCTGGGATAGACATAAGTTCTTTTTGCACAGCCATTGCGGGCCCCATTAAATCTATTTCTCCCTTCATAGCTTTACGAATAAGCATGTCAACCACAAGCATTCGGTTAATTTCATTCGTTCCTTCAAATATCCTATTAATGCGGGAGTCGCGGTAAGCTCTTTCAACAGGCGATTCAGCACTATAACCCATACCGCCGTATATTTGTACTCCTTCATCTACACAATAATCTAAACATTCGCTACCACAAACTTTTAGCAAAGCGGCTTCAATTGCAAATTGTTCAACCCCTTTAAGAATTGCTTTTCCATGATCCATTTCACTGCTTAAAGCATTAATGGCATCCTCAATGTTTTGTGTGGCTCTGTATAGAGCAGCTTCGTTAACATATGTTCTAATAACTTGTTCGCCAAGTTTGTGACGAATAGCACCATATTTAGAAATTGCTCTACCAAACTGATTACGTTCGTTAGCGTAATTTACAGAAGTAGAAATTGTTTTTTTACAAGCACCTATTGCGGCAGCGGCTAATTTAACGCGACCAATATTTAAAATGTTTAGAGCTATTTTAAAACCATTGCCCCTATCGCTCAATAAATTTTCTACAGGCACTTTACAATCGTTAAAAAATACCTGTCGGGTTGAACTTCCTTTTATACCCATTTTATGTTCTTCTGGATTTAAAGTAATTCCCCCAAAAGATTTTTCTACAATAAATGCAGATAAATTTTCATCATCACCTATTTTAGCAAATACTGTAAAAATATCTGCAAAGCCCCCATTGGTAATCCACATCTTTTGTCCGTTTAAAATATAGTTTTTTCCGTCGGGGGATAAAACTGCTTTTGTTTTACCGCTGTTTGCATCCGATCCTGAGCCAGGTTCAGTTAGACAATAGCATGCTTTCCATTCGCCGCTAGCGAGTTTGGGAATGTATTTTTTCTTTTGTTCGGCGTTACCGTAATATAAAATGGGTAGCGTTCCAATTCCGGTATGAGCTGAAATGGAAACAGCAAAAGAATGGCCTGCGCCTAAAATTTCGGTAGCCAACATTCCGGTTACAAAATCTTTTTCAAATCCACCTAACTCTTCGGGTACATTTAATCCCAACAATCCGAGCTCTGCGGCTTTATCAAGCAGCTGAACAGTTAAGCCTTCTTCCTGCTGGTCTATTCGATCCAAGTTTGGAAAAATTTCAGAATTTAAAAAATCCTGACAGGATTGAGCAATCATAAGTTGCTCTTCATTCCATTGTTCAGGTATAAAAACATCCTGAGCATTTGTTTCTTTAATGAGAAATTCTCCTCCTTTTAATGGTGTAGACATGTTATTTATTTTTTTAATTTACAATTTTGTTGTTTAGATAATAGAAAAAAGAACAAAGAACAAAGAAGAAAAACATTGAACGTTATATATTTTAGTTAGTTTGAAATGCATTTAACATTTTCTTAAAATTGCAATCTCATAATCTGACTGTCTATATTATATCTATCCTAATTAGGAAATGATTGAAATAGGGTAAAGATTTATTTTAGATAACTCTATAAATTGTTTCCAAACTTTTAATTCTCTAAAATTATTTTTTAAGTGTAATTTACTTTCTTCAATTTTGTACATATTCCAATAGTTTCTTTCTTTCTTTCTTTCTTTCTTTTATCTTTTATAAGATTTTAACTCAATTTTAATTGATCAGCTCAAATATCCCTGCTGCTCCCTGTCCTGTTCCAACACACATAGTAACCATACCGTATTTTTGATTTCTTCTTCGAAGTTCGTTGAATAGTTGAACAGAAAGTTTAGCTCCTGAACATCCTAGTGGATGACCTAATGCTATAGCTCCTCCATTTACATTAATAAGAGTTGGGTTTAGATCCAGATGACGAATTACAGCCAATGATTGGGAAGCGAATGCTTCATTTAATTCAATTAAATGAATATCATCTTTCTTCATTCCGGCCTTTTCCAACGCTTTTGGAATAGCCGCTATAGGTCCTATTCCCATTATTTTAGGTGGAACACCGGCTATTGCATGAGAAACAAGTCGAGCAATTGGTTTTAAGTTAAGTTCATTTACCATTTTTTCGCTCATCACCAGTACAAATGCAGCTCCATCACTCGTTTGAGATGAGTTGCCTGCTGTAATGCAACCATCTGAAGCAAAAACAGGTTTTAATTTTTCAAGAGCTTCAATAGTGGTATCTGCTCTTGCGCCTTCATCTGTGTCAACTATATAATCGCGAGTTTTGCGTTTATTGTTTTCAACAAATACTTCCTGAACTTTTACTGGAACAATTTCATCTTTAAACTTACCTTCTTTTATCGCTTTTATTGCTTTTAGATGTGAATTGAATGAAAATTCATCTTGATCTTTACGAGAAATTTGGTATTCATTTGCTACAGCTTCTGCTGTTAAGCCCATACCCCAATACCAATCGGGATGATCTTTAGCAATACGTGGATTTGGGATAACTTTCCAGCCACCCATTGGCATTAGACTCATGCTTTCTGCCCCTCCTGCAATTATACAATCGGCAAGACCTGCTCTGATTTTTGCAGTTGCAATGGCAATAGTTTCTAAACCTGATGCGCAATAACGATTTACAGTCATGCCTGGAACTTTATCTGTATCCAGTGCCAAAAGCGAAATTAAACGACCCACATTAAGACCATGCTCTGCTTCAGGCATTGCATTGCCAACAATAACATCCTCAATTCGGTTAACGTCTAGTTGTGGGATCGATTTTACAAGATGACGAATTACATCAGCAGCTAAATCATCAGGACGATAAAATCTAAATCCTCCTTTGTTAGCTTTGCCTACAGCACTTCTAAATCCGGCTACTATATATGCTTCCATAAATTTTTATTAAATTAATTTCTTAAAATTTTTCCACCAGTTAAAAGACTTTGCATTCTTTCTAATGTTTTACGCTCTCCGCATAAACTTACAAAGGCTTGCCTTTCCAGATCGAGTAGGTACTGTTCGTTAACAAGAGTAGGAACCGATAAGTCGCCACCAGCCAATACATAACCCAATTTTTCAGATATCTTTTGATCATGCTCTGAAATGTATTTACCACTCTTCATGCTATTAGCGCCAACATAAACCAATCCTAATGCTTGTTGTCCTAAAACTTTAATATCATTGCGAGGAGTTGGTTGAGTATAGCCTTTTTCCACTAGTCTTAAGCATTCAGCTTTGGCTTCAGCTAACAGACGAGCACGATTTAAAACTATTTTATCTTTACCTTTTTGAAGATAGCCTAATTCAAAAGCTTCATATGCTGAAGTTGATACTTTCGCTTGGCCTATAGTTAGGAATCTATCACGGAAGCGGTTTAATTCAACATCTCCTTCTTTTATTTCATCGGAAAGTCGTAAAGCAAATTCTTTGGTTCCGCCACCACCCGGAATAACTCCAACACCAAATTCAACCAAACCCATGTATAGTTCGGCATGAGCTACAACAGCATCAGCATGCATAGATAATTCACAAGAACCGCCTAAACACAAATTGTGAGAAGCTACTATAACCGGTATTGAAGAATATCTAACTCGCATAATAGTATTTTGGAAAGCACGCACTGCAAAATCTACCTCGTCTAATTCTTGTTCGGCCGCCATCATAAATATCATTCCAACATTAGCACCGGCAGAGAAGTTTGCGCCTTCGTTACTAATAACCAAACCGTTATAGTTCTTTTCTGCAATCTCAATTGCTTTGTTTATTCCTTCCAAAACTTCACCCCCCATAGTGTTCATTTTGGTTGTAAATTCGAGATTTAGAATACCATCACCAATATCGGTAAGGATAGTGCCAGAGTTTTTCCAAACAGTTTTGCTTGGCCTTACAACATCAAGTTGAATAAGGTTTTCGGTGCCCGGAATATTTTTATAGCTTTTAGAGAAAGTATCATAATAGGTTTTTCTGCCATTTTCAACCTTGTAAAACGAGCTATTGCCATTAGCTAGAAAATCATATATCCATTGAGAAGGTTTTAGATTCATTTTTTCCATAAGACCTACAGCTTCTTTAACACCTACAGCGTCCCAATATTCAAACGGGCCTATATCCCAACCGAAGCCGGCTTTCATGGCGTCATCAATTTTATATAAGTCGTCTGTAATTTCAGGAATACGGTTAGATACATATTGGAATAGGCCTGCAAAAGTAGCTCTGTAAAAATCAGCAGCTTTATCTTTTCCACTAACTAAAACTTTAACCCGATCTTTGAGGTTCTCAACTGCTTTTGCTGCCTCTAGCGTTGCAAACTTAACTTTAGCTTGGGGTTTATATTCCAGAGTTTTTAAATCCAGAGCTAAGATTTCAGTTTTGCCGTTAGCATCTTTAACTTTTTTATAGAAACCTTGTTTAGTTTTATCTCCAAGCCACTTTTGTTCAACCATTTTAGAAACATATCCCGGCAGTTCAAAGTAAGCACGTGCTTCATCATTAGGACAATTTGCTTTTAATCCATTCGCTACATGAACTAAGGTGTCTAAGCCCACAACATCACAAGTTCTGAAGGTTGCAGATTTAGGTCTGCCTAAAGCAGGGCCGGTAAGTTTATCCACCTCTTCTACTGATAAGCCCATTTTTTCTACAATATGGAACAAAGACATAATGCCGTAAACCCCAATTCTATTAGCAATAAAGGCAGGGGTATCTTTGCACAAAACAGTAGTTTTACCTAAATGTAAATCACCGTATTCCATTAAAAACGAAATAACATCGGAATCGGTTTTTGTTCCAGGAATTATTTCGAGAAGTTTTAAATATCGGGGAGGGTTAAAAAAGTGTGTTCCGCAAAAATGTTTAACAAAGTCGTCGCTTCTGCCTTCTGCCATCATGGAGATTGGAATACCAGAAGTGTTAGTGGTAATTAAGGTACCGGGTTTTCTGTATTTTTCAACCTGTTCAAAAACCTGTTGTTTAATATCCAATCTTTCAATTACAGCTTCTAGTATCCAATCGCACTCAGAAATTTTTGGCATGTCATCATTAAAATTTCCGGTAACAATTTTATTACTAAATGTTTTACTGTATATAGGAGAGGGGTTGGATTTAAGCGCTGTTTGTAAAGCATCGTTAACAATTCTGTTTTTAACAGCAGGATGATCGAGCGAAAGGCCTTTTAATTTTTCTGTATCATTCAGTTCTTTTGGAGCAATATCAAGCAATAGAACCTGAACTCCAATGTTTGCAAAATGACATGCTATTCTGGATCCCATAACACCGGATCCTAAAATTGCCACCTTTTTTATGTGTCGGCTCATTTATTTAGAATTATTATTTACAATTTGTAAAATTTCGTCTAATATTTTATTTAATGTATCCAGCTTCTTATCTCCAATTTTTAGAGATAATTGATGATTGAAATTTTTAACCGTTTCTTTAGCAATATCTCTTTTCTTTTTTCCGAGAGCTGTTAAAACAACAATACTTTTACGGGCATCATCTTTGTCTGACTTTCTTTTGATTAAGCCTTTTTCTTCGAGTGCAATAAAAATACGGCTAAGTCCTCTGGGATCTAATCCGATTGAGGGTCCTATTTTTGTTACCGGTGTTCCGCTTACCGGATCAATATTTAACAGAACTAGAGCTGTTGTAGAAGTTGATCCATTTTTAATCGCGATTTTGTTGTACATACGGTCAATAGCATGCCAGGTGATTTTTAATTTTGCGTCAGTTGTTTCTTTTTTTGTTTGAGTTGTTGCCATGTTTGATAATTTTTAGATACCCTAATATACAATTATTAAGCATTCATACCAATAATTTTAAATTAAAAATTAATGATATTAGTCATTAAAATTTGGATAAAAATGATTAAAACGAATTTTTTTAGGTTAAAATCAGAAAAAACCAATAAATCGATATAAAAAAGGGGGGTGTTGAGTAAAAAAACATAAAAATTAGATACTACCCCCCCCCTAAATTTTATATATTTGTGTCGAAATTTTTAAAAAATCTACAAAATGCCAAATTTAAGAGATAAAGCAGTTAGTGAAGTTCTTCGAAGAACTCCTGTTCAGGTTCCGGTAAAGAAAGCTTCCGAAATATTTGCCAATAAGGTTTTCAATAAAATGGCCATGCGTCAGTTTTTAACCAAAGAGGCCTTCGAAGCAGTTATCAGCGCTCAAGAGCATGGTATGCAAATAGACCGTAAGGTTGCAAGTCAGGTAGCTGCTGGTATGAAAGACTGGGCCATGGCAAATGGAGCTACACATTTCACCCATTGGTTTCAACCATTAACCGGATTAACTGCCGAAAAACATGACGCATTTTTTGAGCCTGTAGGAGATGGTATGGCAATTGAAAATTTTGAGGCCGGACAATTAGTACAACAAGAACCCGATGCATCTTCTTTTCCTAACGGTGGCATTCGTAATACTTTCGAGGCCAGAGGTTATACGGCATGGGATCCTTCTTCGCCGGCTTTTATCTATGGAGAGACTTTATGTATTCCTACTATATTTATTTCCTATACCGGAGAGGCGTTAGATCACAAAACTCCTTTGTTAAAAGCATTACATTCTATTGATAAGGCAGCAACAGAGGTTTGTCAGTACTTTGATAAAAATGTAACTAAGGTAATTGCAACCTTAGGATGGGAGCAGGAATATTTTTTAGTTGATTCTGCCTTATATAATGCCCGCCCCGATTTAGCTATTACGGGAAGAACTTTATTTGGGCATACCCCTGCCAAGGGTCAGCAGTTAGAAGATCATTATTTTGGTTCTATTCCTGAGAGAGCTTTCAGCTTTATGCGTGATTTAGAACAAGAGTGTTTAATGTTAGGTATTCCGATCCGTACCCGTCATAACGAAGTAGCCCCAAATCAATTTGAATGTGCGCCCATTTTTGAAGAAGCTAATTTAGCGGTAGATCATAATTCGTTATTAATGGATGTAATGGAAAAAGTGGCTCGACGTCATAATTTCCGTGTGTTAATGCATGAAAAACCATTTGCTGGCGTAAATGGAAGTGGTAAGCACAATAACTGGAGTTTATCCACCAATACTGGAAAAAATCTTTTATCACCAGGTAAGAATCCAAAAACAAACATTCAGTTTTTAACCTTCTTTATTAATACTGTTCGTGCAGTATATGAGCATGCCGATTTATTACGTGCCTCTATAGCTTCTGCAAATAACGATCATCGCTTGGGCGCTAATGAGGCACCACCCGCTATAATGTCGGTATTTTTGGGGTCACAGCTATCAGATATATTGGATGAGTTGGAGTCTAAATTAAAAAATGGAAAGTTAAGCGGAGATGAGAAATCGGAGTTGAAATTAAATATTGGAAAAATCCCCGAAGTATTATTAGATAATACCGACCGTAACCGTACCTCTCCGTTTGCGTTTACCGGTAATAAATTCGAATTTAGAGCAGTAGGCTCTTCTCAGAACTGCGCTTGGCCAATGACCGTGGTTAATACCATTGTTGCCGACCAATTAACAAAGTTTAAAAAAGAAGTAGATGCCTTATTAGATAAAGGCCAGAAAAAAGATGATGCTATTTTTAGTGTATTAAGAAAATACATCGTTGAATCTAAAAACATTCGTTTTGAAGGGAATGGGTATGGAGATGAGTGGGTGAAAGAAGCTAAGCGAAGAGGTTTAAATAATGTAAAAACTACTCCACACGCATTAGATTTTCTGGTTTCTTCTAAATCTGTAAAACTTTTTACGGAGTTTAACATTTTTACAGAACGCGAACTAGAGGCTCGTTATGAAATTAATTTAGAGACTTACACCAAGAAAATTCAGATTGAATCCAGAACTATGGGAGATTTGGCACTAAATCACATTATTCCGGTAGCAATTAAATATCAAAATGCACTAATCGAAAATGTTCGAGGATTAAAAGAAATTCTTACTGCTGCAGATTTTAAGAAAGCATCAGAAATACAAATTAGTACCATTAAAGAGATTAGCGAACATATTGCTGTTGTAAGAAAATCGGTTGATAATATGATTGAAGAGCGCAAGAAAGCCAATGTTTTACATGGTAAAAAGCAAGCAATTGCTTATTGCGAAAAAGTAAAAGCTTATTTTGAAGCTATACGTTATCATGTAGATAAGTTGGAATTAATTGTGGATGATGAGAATTGGCCATTGCCAAAATACAGGGAGATATTATTTACTAAATAAGCGTTAATATTAACTTCTAAAAGCCCGAAATTTCGGGCTTTTTTTGTTTAAACTCGTTCTGTAAAAAATTAAATTTAACTTTGTTTTATGAATCAAATGTTCGACTCCAAATTCTTTTACCGTTTAAGGTTTTTTATATTGGGTATTTTGTTGGGTACCCTCGTGCTTTGGTTGTTTTATTGGAAGGATAACAGAAAAAACGTTTATAAGTGGCCCTCAGAGGTTATAAAAGAGAATATTTTAAGATATAAATGGGAAATAGATCCCAAAACACTATGCGAGTTTAAATGTATAGGCATTGACTCTTCAATTATTAAAAGAAATTTGGACGAAGCCACAATAAATTATTCAAAGAGCGATGTGTCTGCTTTCCCTTGTAAAAAGTATCTTATTGTAAGTAAAATAAATGAAATTGAATATAGTATTGCATATTTAATTTGTTCCGATTCTATTATAAAAATTAATGCTATTTCTCCTCTTACTAATTGTAACTGCCCTAATTAGGTTAACAACTTTGTTAAAAAGTAGACTATTGGTCTAAATTAAACCCTGCTTCTATTTGGTTATTTTGTTAAAACCAAAAAGCATTCTCATGGCCAAAAAGAGTAAAAAAATCTTCGTTTTAGATACTTCAGTAATACTTTACGATCATAATTCAATTTTTAGTTTCGACGATAATGATATAGCCATTCCTATTACAGTTTTAGAGGAAGTAGACCGATTTAAAAAGGGTAATGATGTAATAAATTACGAAGCCCGCGAATTTATTCGTGAGTTAGATAATTTGAGTAAAAATATAACCATGCAGGAATGGTTGCCTCTTAGCGGTAAGGCGAAAGGTAAATTTAGAATTCTGCTCAATGAGAGTTCCCCAAAGGTTGATGCTAATGTGGTTTTTGGCGAACGTAAAGCCGATCATCAAATATTAAATTCGGCACTTCGACTTAAAGATGAGTTTCCTGATCGTTTTGTAATTCTAGTTACTAAGGATATAAATTTACGATTAAAGGCTAAAGCGCTTAACCTTCCATCCGAAGATTTTGAAACCGGAAAAATTAAAGATGTAAATCTTTTATATAAGGGCTATTCTGAAATTGATGGTGTAGATAATGAAATAATCGATAAAATATACACTCAGGGGGTAACCCCCAAAGAGTTAGGTTTAAAGGTCTTGCCGGTTGCTAATCATTACTTTTCAATTAAGAGTCAGGAGCAAGCGGCCTTAGCTTTTTTTAATCCCTTAAGTGGTTTAATTGAAAAAGTGGTGAAAGAAACCGCTATGAATGTTAAGCCTCGTAATGCCGAGCAAACTTTTGCCTTGCATGCATTGGTAAATCCTAATGTGCAACTAGTAACCATACAGGGAGTTGCTGGTACAGGAAAAACATTATTGGCTCTTGCTGGTGCTCTGGCTCAAAAAACAAATTACCGTCAGATATTTTTAGCCAGACCGGTAGTTCCCTTAAGTAATAAAGATATTGGGTATTTACCTGGTGATATTAAGTCTAAAATTAACCCGTATATGGAACCGTTGTGGGATAACTTAAAATTCATCCAGAGTCAGTATCGTGAAACCGATAAAGAATATGCTCGCATAAACGAAATGGTGGAAAAAGAAAAAATACACATTACACCTCTGGCTTATATAAGAGGAAGAAGTTTAGCAAATATCTTTTTTATTATTGATGAAGCCCAGAATTTAACACCTCATGAGATTAAAACTATTATAACTAGAGCAGGTGAAGGAACTAAAATAATATTTACAGGTGATATTTTTCAAATTGATACTCCTTATCTGGATACACATTCTAATGGCTTAAGTACATTAATTGACCGATTTAAAAATAATGGGGTATATGCTCACATTACTTTGGAAAGAGGTGAAAGATCAGAGTTAGCAAATTTGGCAGGCAATTTACTTTAATAAAAAGTAATTAACTGAATACAGATGAACGAATAAACAATTGAACAAAAAAAAGTATGAAACTTAAAGTTGGAATTTTTTTCGGAGGGGTATCAAAAGAGCGCGAAATTTCATTTGCCGGGGGGCGAACGGTTTATGATAACTTAAATAAAGACTTATTTGATGCTGTTCCTTATTTTGTAGATAGTTTCAATAATTTTATTGAGCTTAATTGGGAATTTGTTTATAAAGGGAGTGTTCGTGATTTTTATCCTCCTGTAAATTTTCTACCCGATTCGCCCGGAGAATTTCAGGTTTATGCAGAAAGCCTAGGGGAGCTTAATTCTTTTAAGCAGGAAGAACTTACCCTGCCTTTGGGCACCAAGGTAAATATTGAACAAATTAAGAATAAAATTGATTTCGCGTTTCTCGCTTTGCATGGTCCTTATGCCGAAGATGGTACCATACAGGGTTTGTTTGATTTTTATAACCTGCCATATTCGGGAAGTGGCATTTTGCCTTCCGCAATCGGAATTGATAAAGTTGTACAAAAGCAATTAATGATAAATGCCGGATTTAACAGTCCAAAATTTATTGTTGTTAATAAAACCGAGTGGATAAATGATTTAGGCAGTGTATATGAAAGAGCAAAGCTGGAAGTAGGATATCCTCTGGTAGTAAAGGCCTCTACCCAAGGTTCTTCAATTGGTGTAAGCATTCTGCAACAAGATAGTTTTGAAGATTTTAAAAATGCAGTTGAAAAAAGTTTTTTTAATTTTTCTGTAAAATCTACAGAGTGGAATGCTTTAAACGAGCACGATCGAAATCAGAGAGCACGTATAATTGCCGATATTCGTGAAGGTATTGGAATGCCCTTATTGCTTGATGGTAAAGCTATTTATCATCCTGATGATTTAGTAAGAATTCTTAATAAAGAACTATCCGGTAAAGACGAGGTGAAATTGCAATCGTTTGATTCTGAAAGTAGAATTATTATAGAGCAATTTATAGAAGGGAAAGAATTTTCATGTATAGTAGTGCAGGATGAAAATAACAAAGCTATAGCTCTTCCTCCAACTGAGATAAGAAAAGGGAAGGAGTTATTCGATTATCGTTCCAAGTATTTGCCTGGTTTATCTCGTAAAATAACACCAATACAATTACCTATAGAAAAAATTGAGTTAATAAGAAAGACATGCGAAAAGTTATTTAATGATTTACATTTTGGAGTATATGCTCGCATAGATGGATTTATTAAAGAAGATGGTACTATCTTCTTAAACGATCCTAATACTACTTCGGGTATGATGCCCTCCTCCTTTTTCTTTCATCAAGCTGCTGAAATCGGGCTTAATCCTTCTCAGTTTTTATCCTTCATAATTCGAACTTCTTTAGCACAACGAACCATTGAACACAAATACCATCCCGTTTATGTTAATTTGTTAAAACTACTGGATGATAATATAGAAAAGGCTCGTTTGGCTGTAAGTAATAAAATTAAAGTGGCTGTATTGCTTGGAGGATATTCTTCCGAACGTCATATTTCAGTTGAAAGTGGAAGAAATATTTACGAAAAACTTTCTTCTTCATCAAAGTATACGCCGGTTCCGGTTTTTGTATCGGGTAATAACTCGGTACACCAACTCCATGTAATTCCAATTAACACATTGTTAAAGGATAACGCGGACGATATAAAAGAAAAAATCGAAAATTGGCACGTTCATCCTATCATACATCAAATCATAAACGAATGTCGAGCTATTACGGCTAAATATGCTACAGCTAACAGTTTAGCCGCACCTCGTTTAATAAATTACAATGATCTGGCTAGTGAGATAGAAGCAGTTTTTATTGCTTTGCATGGTAGGCCGGGAGAAGACGGTGTTGTTCAGTCTAATTTAGAGAAAGTTGGTCTCCCTTACAACGGTTCGGGTGTAACCAGCAGTCAGATTACAATCAACAAATATCAAACTAATGAGATTCTTAAACAAAATGGATTGTTGGTTGCAGATCATTTAATGTTGGATAAGTCTGCTTATTTGTTAAATCCCAATACCGAGATAGAAAAAGTAGAGTCAGTTATTAAATATCCCTTTATAGCAAAACCCGTTGATGATGGTTGTAGCTCTGCAGTTAAAAAAATTAAGAATAGAAAAGAGTTTGAAGCCTTTATTTCTCTGATGTTTAGAGATGGTGAAGCCTTACTTCCAGAACCGGCAGAAGTTCTAAATATTAAACCAAAGGAAGAATTTCCAAATAAATCCTCTATATTAATTGAGGAGCTAATTTCAAAACGCGATGCTATTCATTTTTTAGAGATAACGGGTGGTATGTTAACTCGTTTTAACGAAAACGGAGAGCTGATTTATGAGGTTTTTGAAGCGAGTGAGGCCCTGAGTGAAGGAGATGTATTGAGCCTTGAAGAGAAGTTCCTGGCAGGGCAAGGTCAAAACATTACTCCGGCCCGTTATGCAAAAGATTCAAAAGAACGTCAGCGGATTTCGGATTGTGTTAAATCTGATCTGGAAAAGGCGGCTAAGGTTTTGAGTATAGTTGGTTACACGCGAATAGATGCTTTCGTAAGAATATTTGCAAATGGAAAAGTAGAAACTATTTTCGTTGAAGCTAACTCGCTTCCGGGTATGACTCCGGCAACGTGTATTTTTCATCAATGCGCAATAAATGGGTACAAACCATATGATTTTATTGATCGTATCCTGGATTTTGGAATGAAACGATTTAATAAAATTCCTGTATAATTCCTGTTTTAAAATTTAACTTTGTAAAATGGGTGATAAAGCTAGTTCATTGTTAGAGTATATAAAAACCAAAACTTTTTATAAGCATTTGGCTCTAAGCTCAGTTGTGTTTGGCGTTGTTATTTTTATTCTATTACAATTTTTAAGTTCTTTTACGGATCATGATAAATCAATTGAGGTGCCCGATTTTGTTGGCGTTAAAACCGGCGATTTGGATAAGTTTATTGAAGGTAAAAACGTTCGATATCAAATAATTGATTCTATATACGAAGATACTAAGCCCAAAGGGGTAGTGGTTGAACAAACTCCTGAGCCAAAATTTAAGGTAAAAGAAAACAGAACCGTTTATGTAATTGTTAATGCTGTTTTGCCCTCGCAAATAAAAGTGCCCGGATTAAAGGATGTGTCGTTACGCCAGGCCTCCGCTATTCTTCAAAGTTGTGGTTTAAAATTAGGCCGACTTACTTATGTTCCCGATATTGCCCGAAATGCTGTTTTAAAACAAATGTTTAAGGGAGAAATTATACAGCCGGGAACATTTATACCGCGTGGCTCTTCCATAGATTTGGTTTTAGGTAAAGGAGAAAGCGATGAGGAGGTTTCTGTTCCGGAATTAATTGGAATGACACGTAAAGAGGCCCTCGAGATGATTAACCTTAATTCCCTTACGGTGGGTGCAGAAGTTTACGACACACAAGTTAAGGATTCGGCAAAAGTATTTGTATTTCGTCAAAGGCCCCTTGCAAATTCAACCTCAACGGTTAAATCGGGAAGCAGTGTAGATTTATTTTATACAACCGATCTCTCCAAAATTACCCGCGATACTTTAGGAACAAATGCAGATGAAGCAGATGAAGAGTAGTTTATTAAAATACTTTTTTTTGCTTATTCTCTTTACGGTGAATGCAAGCGCTCAGGAATTTGAGACCAACGAATTATTTTATAATCCTACTCGAAACTACTCAACTAATTTCCTTCCTAAATCAAACATGCAAGTTGCCTTTTCGAGCGGTTTGTGGAGCAAAGTGTTATTTAAAATAGATACTCTTAGCTTGCCCTACGTTGACGACTTCTCTCGATATTCTCTAATTAGTTATGATAGCAGTGCATATCCCCTTAGCGGAAAATCTTCCGTAATAGTGCAAAATTTTAAAGTAAACGGCTTAACTGTTGATAGTGTTTATGGTCGTTTAAATCCTACATACTCCTATTTTTTTAATCCAACCACAAAATCGGTAGATAGTTCTTTAAATACATTTAGTCAGGTAGAATTTTATTTAAATTATTATAATCCATATATAGTTTCTGAAACCAAGAGGTTGTATCCGGAAACCGTTAGATTGGAATACGATACGCTGGGTAATATTATTAAAAGTGATACACTTGCAAGAGACACAATTTACAGGTTAATATATGATACCTTACGTGTAATAGATTGTTCCTCTGCTTATGGTTTGTGGTTAGACCATGATGTTTATTTAAACGACAACTACCCCGTTAACCCTCCAACAGTTACCGTAGCAACATTTGATGGGGTAGATTCTACGGGTTATCCTTACGATTTTTCTACGATTAATTCTTATGGTGTTGCAGATTATTTAACTTCTAAACCCATCGACCTGGAGAGTAATATTACAGATAATGATACTACTGTATATTTAAGTTTCTTTTATCAGCCCGAAGGAATTGGAAATGATCCTGAAGAAGAAGACTCACTCGCACTTGAAGCGTATTCTCCAATATTGGGTTATTGGACACATCTTTGGAGTACTACCGGCAGAGAGTTAGGGGCTGAACAAGGCTTTAAACAGATTATAGTTCCAATTAGAGGGCCTTTACTCTTAACAAAAGGATTTCAGTTTCGTTTTAAAAATTATGGCACATTATCGGGCGATTTCGATCACTGGCATATCGATTATGTTCGATTGGATAAAAACAGAACTTCTTCCGATACCTTAATTTTTGATCTTGCCTTAGCCAAAATAGACCGAACATTTCTCAGTTCTTATTATGTAATGCCTTATAAATATTTTAAAGCTGCTCCTGCTTCCTTTTTAAAGCCCTCTGTGTCTTGTTCTATTAGAAATTTATCCGGTTTATCGCCTACCTCTTCCTCTATTGCGCTTAATATTTTTCATAATGGTTCGCTGGTTTTTTTAAAGAATTTTGGTGTTGTTCCATTTCTACCCCAACAACTTCGATCGGTTAGTTTACTTGTCGACACGTTTAAATTTCCAAGTTCTAACCCACCCGAATGGATTGATTTTAAAGTACTTTATAATTTTTCCTCAACTATAGCCCCAACAATAGACATCCCCTACAATGATACTGTGTATTTTAACCAGGCGTTTCGTAATTATTTTCAACGAGATGATGGAAGTGCAGAGGCTGCATACTTTATTGACAGTAAAGGATCAGTAGCAGTAAAGTTTGAAATTCCCCAGGCAGACACCCTTAGAGCGTTAGATATGATGTTTATTCCATTAAGCCCTGCTCAACTAACTGCTCCGTTTAAAATTAGAGTTTGGCAAGACAGTTTAGGATTACCGGGTGCAAAACTATACGAATCGGGCGGATTTTTACTTCCTTCACTGGATGGAAAAAATAATCCAACGTTATATCTGTTAGACAATCCTCTTGTACTTCCTGCAGGTGTATTTCATGTTGGATGGTATCAGCAAGACAATGAGCGTTTAAATATAGGCTTGGATAAAAACACCAACAATAATGCCTATACAAGTTATAATGTTGACGGTATTTGGTACAATTCCATTATTGCCGGTACTCCGTTAATCAGGCCCTGGTTAGGTGCTGATCCAAATGTTAAAGTGTATCAACTTGTATCGAATGGTAGGTTGACTTTTTTTCCAAATCCGGCAAAAGACTACTTTATAATAAATTCGGAATTTAATTCTCAGATAGAAATTTTTAATCAGGCTGGTCTTTTAGTTGATACATTTACAGCTACAGGTTCCTCCATGTTATACGAAACTTCTAAATTATCCAGTGGAATTTATATTATTAAGTCAACCGGATATAACCTTACATTAACTCAAAAAATGGTAGTTATAAAATAGGTTAGGGCTTAAATTCTTTCAGGTGTTGAGGTAAAAAGAAAATTAACCAAATACTAATAACGATGAGCCCTCCAATAAACGGAACGTAACAGAGTTGTTTTATCCCCAAGTTAAAAAATTCATCACTCATCCAAATGGAGTTGGCCGATATCCAAAGCAGTATCGCTAAGTTCGGTAAAAAATCTAGCCATTGTTTCCAGGTTTTATGACAAATCATGTAAGCCAGTATGATAGTTGGAAATATCATTAAAAGTCCGATAGACTTAATTTGCAAAGCCCAGCAAGTGTCTTTTACCAGCCAAAACGGAATGTGGATGTATTCGTATAATCGTATTCTATTGTTCACCTTACTAATATAAATAAGTTATTAAAGAATCTTTGAAGATTGAAAAAATAAAAGGTTCATTACTTAATTTCAATATGCTTTTAAAACGAATTAATTATTAGGTGGCTAGCACCCTAATATAGGGTGATTATCATTTTTTCAGTATGGACTGAGTTCTAGCTTATTTTAAACTTAAATTTGATTAATCGAATGTTATCTATAGCCTATGAGGATTATTTTGAACTTTATAGTAATTAATAGTATAATTTGGTTTTTATAAAAAAATCACCCACCCCCACTTTATCTATTTTAAAGGGTTTATAGCCTATTTTGCTTATATTTAGTATGTAATCATGCATATCAAAAATTATTTTTTTAAACAATGAGCAAATTAGATTCTGTAAATAAAGCCATTCTTCAAATGCAGGAAAGCATATTGCATTTATCAGAGCAACATGCTGAAAATAATTGGGTGCAGGATGGAAAAGTAAAGCTTGCTGAAATATTAAGAGGTGAAAAGAATACACATCAGCTTGCTCAAGAAATAATTACCTTTTTCTTCGATTATTTTACATGTCAGATTGGTACCTTTTACACCACTAATAAAAGCGATCAATTGGCGCTTACTTTATCTATAGGCAACGATAAGGCGGTACCAGAAATTCTTAATAAGGAAAATTCGTTAATTGCCCAATCCATTCAGCGTAAAAAACCCATCTCAATTAATTCAATTTCTTCAGAATTTTTTAAAATTTCTACATCATTGGGTACTTCCAGTTCAGTATCCATATTGGTTGTTCCGCTTTTTTATAATCAGAATTTAGTTGGTTTTATAGAATTAGTAAAATTGATTCCATTTACTACCAATGAAATGAAATTCATTGAGGAAGCTTCCGAATCAATTGGAATTTTCTTGAATTCTTTATTAGGAAAAATTGAGTTGGAAAAATTACTGCAAGATTTAGATATTAAAGAACAAGAATTGCAGAATAGGATAAATGCGATTAATCAATCCGCATTAGTGGTTGAGTTCGATATAAATGGAGTAATCCTAGATGCCAATCCCCTTTTTTTAAATAAAGTAGGTTACACTTTAGAGGAATTAAAAAACTCACATCATAAAATTTTAGTTTGCAAAGATGTTAACTATGAAAAAGATTTTGCATTTTTTTGGCAAGAATTTAAGTCAGGAAAAATCGCTTCAGGCGAGTTTAAAAGAAAATCAAAAACCGATGAAATTATATGGTTACATGCAAGTTATAATCCCGTTTATGACAAAACAGGAAATGTTTACAAAGTAATTAAAATTGGCTACGACATTACTGAAATGAAAAATCAGAGGTCGGAAATAGATAATGTTACTTTAAAACTTAACCAGCAAGTGGCTGCTTTAAACAGGGCCGCAATAGTTTCTGAAACTGATGCGAACGGTAACATTATTTATGTAAACGAATTGTTTTGTAATATTTCTGAGTATTCCCGTGAGGAATTAATTGGTGAGAATCATCGTATTTTAAAATCAGGTAAGCAACCGGATGGGATTTTTAAAGGAATGTGGAAAGCAATTAGCAGTGGTTTAACATGGCAAGGGGAGATTTTAAATATCAGTAAAAATGGCAATTATTATTGGGTAGATACAACTATAATGCCTTTTAAAGACCATACGGGTAAAATAGAGAAATATGTGGCTATTCGCTTTGATATAACCAAACAAAAAGAATCAGAAGCCTTAAAACGTCAAACCGATGCACTAATAGCTGCTCAGAAAGATCTTGAAGAAACGAATACAGAGTTGGAGGCTCAAACACAAAAGTTACAAGCGTCGGAGGAGGAATTGCGTGTGCAACAAGAAGAATTGATGCAGAGCAACAAGGAGCTGGATGAGAAAACCAAAATGCTTGAAGAGAAGAACCATGCGTTTAATGAAAAGAATTTAATGCTTATTAAAGCTGGAAAAGATTTGCAGAGAAAATCAGAAGAATTGGCCTTAAGCAGCAAATATAAATCGGAATTTTTGGCTAATATGAGCCACGAACTCAGAACTCCTCTTAATTCTATTATTTTGTTAAGTAAGTTGCTAACTGACAATTTAGAAGCAAATTTAACTGCAGACCAAGTGGACTATGTTAACGTAATTCATAAGGCAGGAAATAATTTACTCGAACTTATTAACGAAATACTTGATTTATCTAAAATAGAGTCGGGTAAAATGGATATTAATCCCGAGACTATCAATTTAAATGGGTTTAAAAAAGATACTGAAGATTTATTTATGCCTTTAAGTAGGGATAAGGAAATTGATTTTTCAATTAGTATCTCTTCCGATTGTCCAAAAGAAATTTATACTGATCGTATGCGAATTGATCAGGTTATCAAGAATCTTATATCCAATGCTTTTAAATTTAGTGCCAAAGGAAAAGTTACATTGAGTTTAACTATGCAAACTAATAAACTTATTACGTTTGCAATTTCTGATACGGGTATTGGAATTCCATCAGATAAACAAGCATTAATTTTTGAAGCATTTCAACAGGCAGATGGATCTACTAAGCGTAAATACGGCGGTACAGGTTTAGGACTTTCTATAAGTAGAGAAATTGCACACTTGTTAGGTGGCGAAATATGTGTTGAAAGTGAACCCGGAAAAGGTAGTATTTTCAGCATCACTATTCCTGTATATTATAAGGAAACCAATAATGACGATTTGAATAATGATTTACAAAACTCAAATACTATTGATTTAGTTGAAGATTATGTTGAAGATGATCGTGATGAAATAATTTCTAATGATAAAACAATCTTAATTGTGGAGGATGATGTAACAACAGCAAAGTTCGTTCAGCAAGCCGCTCGAAAACGTGGCTATAAAACCATTGTTGCCTTAAATGGTAATCAAGGTGCTGAATTTGCAAGAAAATATATTCCTTCCGGAATCATTTTAGATATACATCTTCCTTTAAAAAATGGATGGGACGTGTTAAAGGAAATTAAAAATTTTAAAGAAACAAGCAGTATACCGGTTCATATTCTTTCTTCTGATGATATTGATAAAAATAAATCCAAGTTGGCTGGCGCTTTTGATTATTCAGCTAAACCGGTAAACGATAATTTGTTAAACTCCATTTTTTCCTCTCTCGATGATTTAAAGAATGGTGTTTCCGGTAAAATTATTTTGTTTTCGGATAGTGATAAACACCGTTTGTCCTTGGAGAATTTTTTAAATGAAAAGCATTTGGACGTAATTTCTATTGATCCTGATAGCGATTTATCAATAGCTCCTTTAAAAGAAAATACTGCGGCTATATTAATAGATATGGACATTAAAAAAATACGCGTATCTAAATTTCTTGAAAAATTAAAGGTTAATTACGGCGGAAACTCTATACCCGTTATTGTCTTTTGTAACTCTTATCTTTCATCTCTTGATCAAAAAAGAATTAATCAATTCGAAGATTCTTTCATTATTAAAATAGTTAAAAATTATTCCGGAATAACTCAAGAAATCGGACATTTCCTCAATTATTTAAGTAAGGAAAATAGTGGCAGAACAATAAAACCTGCAATAATTCCGGCAAGGTTGTTAGAGAATAAAAAGATTTTAGTAGTAGACGATGATGAACAAAATCGTTTTTCAATAGGAAAGTTGCTGGAAACGAATAAAGCCCATGTTATTCAGGCTAAAAATGGCAAGGAAGCTATAGAAGTATGGAGTTCAATTAACGATATTGATATAGTTTTGATGGATATAATGATGCCGGAAATGGATGGCTATGAGGCAACTGAAAAAATAAGAAAATTATCCGGAGGTGAAAACGTTCCAATAATAGCACTAACCGGAAAAACACAATCCGATGAGCGTGAAAAATGTATTAAAAGTGGATGTTCCGATTATTTAACTAAGCCGATAGACGCAGATTTTTTAATTTCTCTCATAAAGATTTGGTTAATGAATAAAGAAAGTAAAATTTGATTATGAACGAGAATGTAAAATTATTATTGGTAGATGATGATGAGCGAAATATTTTTGCTTTGTCTGCTTATCTAAAAGCTAAAAAATTCCAAGTAGATTCTGCACGAGATGGGCGCGAGTGTCTTGATAAGCTAAATAAAAATAAATATGATGTTATTTTACTTGATATGATGATGCCTGTTATGGATGGCTTTGAAACGCTTCGTGTAATGCGAGCCGATATTGAATTGAAAAATAATAAAGTTATTGCACTAACGGCATTGGCAATGAAGGGAGATATGGAAAGGTGTTTAGAAGCTGGTGCAAATGATTATTGTACAAAACCGGTTGATATAGATAAATTGATTCAGAAAATAAATACATTATTAACTTAAATGAATTCTACAGCAAAAATTGAAATAGGTGAGATCGAAATTGAAGAAATCGTTGCTGCAATTTATGATGCTTCTGGTTACGACTTTTCAAATTATTCAACTCCCTCACTTCAAAGAAGATTACAGCGTTTTATTGATTTAAAAAAAATCATTAATCTTTCGGGTTTCATTGAACAACTGCATAATGATAACATTCTCCTTAATGAATTTATTGAGGAAATTACAGTTAATGTAACCGAAATGTTTCGCGACCCTTATTTCTTTAATATTATGAAGAAAGAAGTTTTAACACAATTAAATGAGCTACCGTCCATTAAAATTTGGCATGCCGGATGTTCTACCGGTGAGGAGCCTTATTCAATGGCTATAGTTTTAAAGGAGGCTGGTATTTTAGATAAATCGATTATTTATGCAACCGACATCAATCAAAGTGTTCTGCAAACGGCTGCAAAGGGAAGATATCCCATGGATCTTTTAAAAACTTACCAAAGAAATTATGCTGAATCTGATTTAAAAGGAAATTTTGAACATTATTACGATTTAATCGATGAGAGTATGGTTATTAAAGAAGAGTTTCGTAATAAAATTATATTTAGCACTCATAACTTGGTTACAGATAGCGGCTTTAATAAATTTGATATAATTATATGCCGAAATGTAATGATCTATTTTAATAAGGAATTACAAAATCAAATTTTACAAACATTTTATAATAGTTTAAATGATCATGGTTTTTTAGCTTTAGGTTCAAAAGAGACTATTCTGTTTTCATCTATTGAAAAAAACATGGACACCTTCAATCCACAATTCAGAGTATGGAGAAAAATGGCGTAATTGTTATTGGTGGTTCGGCAGGAAGTATTGAGGTCCTTGTTAAAATGTTAACTTATATTCCTTCTGATTTTCCTCATGCTATTGTTATTGTTATTCACCGGAAAGCCACTGTTGAATATCATTTGGAAGATGTTTTTAACATAAAATCAAAAATTAGGGTTTTTGAAATTCAGGATAAGATGCAGTTGAAACCCAATAATATGTTTTTGGTTCCGGGCGATTATCATATACTTGTTGATAAAACAGGTTTGTTATGCTTAGATGTGTCTGAAAAAGTAAATTACTCTCGACCAAGTATTGATGTTGCTTTTGAAAGCTTTGCAAAAGTTTATGGAAATAAATGTATCGGTATCTTGCTGTCAGGTGCAAATTCAGACGGTGCAAAGGGTTTAAAGCAAATAAAAGAATCGGGTGGACTAACCATAGTTCAATCACCCGAGTCGGCTTCTGTTGCAACAATGCCAATGTCGGCCATTAATTTATTTTTTCCCGATTTAATTGCTG
>Ga0315900_10000591_pt1 | contig 62190 bp, 58 predicted proteins | sample LakEriMetagenome_FD_203521 | JGI IMG/M metagenome (GOLD analysis project Ga0315900, IMG submission 203521) | Freshwater fungal communities from buoy surface, Lake Erie, Ohio, United States - Buoy 12 MA114 | ecosystem: Environmental > Aquatic > Freshwater > Lake > Lake biofilm | place: USA: Lake... | reverse complement strand
TTGCAGATGCTAATGGTCTAACTTGTAAACTAACAGCATAATAAACTCTTGAATCTCCTTTTTCACCCATTACTTTAATTACAGATGCTTTGTATTCAGTATTTTTCTTATTGTACTCTTTAGCTTTGTTAAAAGCCATTTCTTCTTTTAAATATCTTTTTCTACTACCATCTGTATTTCTAAATCCTGCTTTAGATTCAACTGTTGGAGAAACTATTTCATTAGGTTCATAAGATAATTGGGAATTTACATAATTTTTAAATTGTTCAATATCTTTATTTTCTCCTAAAATGTGAATTTGTTCAGGGTCAAAAACAATATATTGATGAGCTAAATCAGGAATATTAGATACATACCCAATGTCTGATAATTTTTCTTCAGTTCTTAAAATTGCATTTCCTTGTTTTTGTTGTGCTTGAGGGTCATTTACAAATTTAAGATTTTCAGCATTTATTATCATTGAAAATGTTTTAGCAGTTTTCACTTCTTCATATTCTTCACGAGATTCAAATTCACTAAAATCAATGTGCCCTTCTGCATAAAAATCAGCAGTTTTTTTACTATCAGTTAAGTAAATTCCTTTAGTTACATTTACTGTTGCTTTACCTGCAAATGATATGTCAAAAGATTCAAATCTTCCATCAGGAGTACCATGATATAAAATATCTTTTACTTTACTGTTAGGAAAAATAGTATTCAAATAATTACTGTATTGCTCAACAGAACCAATTTTTGATAAGGAAGGATTTTCTTTAAATAACTTATTAATTTTTTCTTTTAATGCAAGAGTTACTTCATTAGGCTCTAATGATAATAAGATTTCTTCATCACCTGTAATTTCAGGTATGTCATTATTTTCATTTTCCCTTGAAATAATTACAGCTTTGTTTCTTGGTCTTGTTAAAGCTACATACAAAGATTGATTTACAGTTTTATTAGATGCAGCAGTAACTCCTAAAATATCATCTTCAAAAACATAAGTGTTATTAAAAGTAGAACCTTGAGATTTATGTGATGTAATAGCATAACCATATTCAACAGCAATAATAGCTTCTTTATTATTCCAAAAATATTGCCAAGGAGCTAATCCTGATTTAGCAGCATTAGCTAATGTATTTTGTAATTTAGCAATTCTTTCTTTTTCAGAAGTTGAAGGAACAGTTATATTCATTTTTGTTCCATCTTTCTTTTGAACTGTTAATACATAACCTGCAATGTTTTCAGATTCTATTCTACCATTATTAAATGTTTCAATTCTTAAAGCATTATTTTTAGTAACTACATTTGTAACAATGTAAAATTCTCCATTGAAGATTTCAGCAGGGTTTAATCCACCAATCTTTTTATTATCAACAGACATGATAACTTCACCTACATTGTACTCATTTTCAGCAGCTTTACCCCATAACATTTGCCTAATAGTTTTTGTTACTTGGTCACGTTTAGCATTAGTGAATACTACAGCTTTAGTATTATAAACATCAGACTTAATATCTTTTTCAAGTTCAGACAACATATCTTTTTCAGTAGTAAAGATTACACCTTTATTAGTGGAAGGATTGAAATTAGTTTTTCTATTCTTAATAACTCTTCTTTCTACATTTTCACTTTCTACATTTGTAGCTATAATATCACTCAATCCAACTATAGGAGAATCTTCACCTTGACGCATTCTTTGAGTAAGTTTAGCAAAGTTGTTACCTTTACCTTCTTTAAATGTAGGAGAATCTTGACCTTCAAACTTAGAACCTTTTTCTCTTATAGGTGGTAATTGTACATTATCTCCCATGAAAATAAATTTAGTATTAACTCCTGCAATATCATAAAGTTCTTTCATCATTGTTTCATCAATCATTGAAGTTTCATCTAAGATAAATACATCAGCATATTTTAATGGAGATTTGTTAGGGTCAAAGTTCTTATCTTGAATATACTTACCAGGATTTTGAAAATCTTCTCTTTTACCAGTTAATGATGCAGTTGTGTATGCCTTAGCTTTATTACCTAAAGATTCTTGCAATATTTGTTTTGCATTGTGACCCATAGTACCACCAACTATTCTTGCATTAGGATTCATTTCTAAAACCTTTTTAACAATAGTAGTTTTACCTGTACCACCTCTACCAATTAAAACAAATGAACCTGATTTAGGAGATTTAACAAATTCATCTAATTTATCAATTGCTTCTGTTTGTTCTTTATTAGCAAATACTCCAGGGAATAATTCATACTTTTTCATACCTTCTAATGATTCTACTTTTTCAATTAATTTTTCTTCTACATTAGTTTCTTGTTTAATTTCTACTGTTGGAGTTGATGATTCTACTTTCATATCTTTTAACTTATCAGTTAATTCAACTACATCAGATACACCTAACTCTTGAAGTAAAGTATTAAACTCTTCAGTATTTTGTTGTATGAAGTTATATTCATCTACACTTACATCATATCCTGCATTAAAGTATTTTTGAATTAAAGGATATTGTTGAAACTTAGCAATGTTTGGAGTTGTAACTCTTACACTTCCATAATCTTCATTTATTTTTGCATCAAGTTCTAAGAATAAATCTTTTGTAAATGATTTAAAAGCATTAGATGTTTTAGATTCTTGAGTTTCAACACTTGGGTAAAATCCAACTTCTTCATTAAATAGTTCTAACAATTTTCTTTTTCTTGTGACAGTAGAGTTATCATTAGAAGTAAATACTTTTTTACCTGTAGCAGTAGATACAATGTTATCTTTATCAAGTACAATATAATCAGTATTTTCAAACTTTATAGTGTCAAACATTGCTACAAGTTTATCAATTTTATCAGGTTGAGGTGTGCCTGAAAACTTATTTCCATCAAAATCCATAAGTCTTAAACCTCCATTATCTGACAATCCTAATACTAAATATTCTTGATTTTTATAAATAACTACATCACCTGGAGATGCCATATCATCTGCATATTGTTCACCTGTGAATTCTGCTGTTGTTTCAAATTCACTAAACTGAGCAAATTTGAAATTTGATGTTGATTCAACTTTACTTTCAACAGGTTTTTGAATCATGTTAAAAATGTTATTCAATGCTTCAGATGTAATACTATCAGAAGGTACATTTAATACAGTTAATAAATTAGAAACAAACTCAATAAATTTATCAAGTAATGATTTACCATTAGCCATTTTATGTTTAGCCATTTCTTGTTGGAATTCAGGTTGAGTCATAATCATCTCAACAAATTCTAACAAGTTTGTACCACCATAAATTACTCTTTTTTCAATAGGTTCTAATCCTTTATCTCTTTTGAACTTTTCCTTTACTTCATTGATTCTATCTTCACCAAGTATTTCCTTAGTTCTTTTAAACAATTGAGTTAAAGCTACAATGTGTTTAGGTGCATCTTCAATAATTAAGTTACCATCTCTATCTGCATATTTAAGTAACTCTTTATCTGTAATAGAGTGAACCATTTCTTTTAAAACAGTACGAGATAATTCTTCTTTAGAAGCAGTAGCTAAATATTCAGGATGAATAAAGATAGTATTTGTATTAGAATCATAAGCTCCTCTACCTTTTATTTCTTTTACTACAATCTTTACAGTTTGGTCAAAGTCACCTAATAACTTTTCCATTATTACTTTAACATCATTAGGTGTACTTGAATCCTTAATGATATTGTTTAAAACAGTCATTGTAGGTTCTACTTCAATTCCAAACAATTGTTGTTTTATAAACTTAGTTTCACCTTTAGGTTCATTTCCTTTTTTAGATTTATCTTTTTCAACTAATGGTTTAATAACAGTTTCAACTGCTCCTCTTTCATTATTGTATTCAGACATACCATGAGTACCAACAACAGGTATTTTGATGTAGGTATCATTAGCAACTCTTTGCCATAAATGGAATTTACCATCATGTCTTAATGAAAAGAAGTTAGCACCTGGAGCATCAGAGATTGCACTTAAATTAAATGTATCCATCTTCACTAATTCTTCAGGTTTCTTATTTGTAATGTTTTCTAATTTAGGAAGAGTTCTTGGATTGTTTTGTGCAAACTGAATAGTAAATGTACTTACATCCCAAGGTTCTTTCTTATCTGATAAGTTAATACCAAATGTTCTGTTTGCAGTATTAAAATCTACAGAAGACATTGCAGTTGTAAACCCTAACTTATCTAAGTATCTTAAAGGAATAAATTTAGCAAACTGAATTGCTTCTTGTACTCCACCCTCTAACAGAGAATAAGTGATAAGGTCTTGAGCTAATTTTCTTGTTGTATATATTTCACCATTAAAAGATGAAATAGGTACATTTCTTTCCATTAATTCAAGAAGTGCATTATTAAGGTAATCTTCATCAAATGAAGCCCCTGCTGCATTGTTATACTTAATGATAGATGGTTTACCATCTTTATTTACTTCAAATTCAAATCTTTGTAACAGTTTATTGTTATTAAGTACAGGAAGTTTAATAGCATCTCTAAGATAAGTAGCTAAAGATTGATGGTTAGTAGCATCATTATCAATAAACAGTCTTTTTCTTTCTTCTTGTGCAGATGTATTTTCAAATATAGTTTTAGAAGCCATGACAGTATTAAGATACTTCTTAACTTCTTTCATTACAATTTGTCTTTTCTCTGCTTTCTTAGCATCAGAAGATTCTGAATTAGAAATCAATGGCATAATCTCACTAAACAAGGTATTCATAACACTTGTTTGATAAGGGAAATGTTTAGTCCATAACTTATCAGCAGTAGTTAAGGCATTAATGGTAAAGATACCGTTAATGGTTGTAGGTTTAACTAACAAACCCATAAAAGGAACATAACCTTTAGAGATAAGTTCTTGTCTTTCAGATGCAGTAATATCTTCTTCACTTACTGATTGACCTAATAATGCTCCTGCATTTTCAATAGTTGTATTACTAAATAAACGAGATACAGTATTCATCTTTTCAGCATTCTCTGCAACAGATTTACCTAAACCTGCTGAGTCAATATTGATTGTAGATTGTACACCTCTAATCTCTGCACCATATTTCTTTAATAACAAAAATCTATTAAGTATTGCAGCTTGAAACATTCCATCAGGTTTGTTTTGAATTTCAGATGCCATTTTAATATTGGTCATCATTTCACCAAACTCTTTATCAGTTTCTAATCCCATTTCAAAATCTTCTACTCCATATTTTTCTAATAGTTTTTGAATAACTTTAGATTCTTTATCTTTTGAAAATTCTGCAATGTTAGCAGAAGCATTAGACATTTCAGCAACATAATCTTTAAGAATAGGTTGAGATAAGAACAGGAAAGGAATAGAATTACCATCTTCTCCTTTATCAAATCCTAACATGCACAATACCTTATCTACATCTAAAGTTAAACCATTAAGATTAACTTTACCCATTACTTGTTCTTTCTCATTATCTACTGCAATGTTTTGTCTTTCAGCTAATACTTCAGCTATTTTTCTATCACCATCAATAGTTTTAGATTCTCCCAATTCTCCTGTTGATTTGTACTTATCTCCAAAACTCATAATGAAAGTATTTTCATCAATCAATCTTAAAGGAGTACCTTTAGCTTTAGCTTGTTCAAATAATGAATGTGAAGTTACATCTAAAGAATATGCACCTGTACCTACTTTACCACTTGCTCCCAAAAACATTTTAGATTTTTGGTATTCATCACTAAGTGGAGTAAAATACTTTTTATCTTTATTTCCTTCAACCCATTCATTAATCATTTCTGATTGGTCTTGAGCAAATTTAATAGAAAGAATACCATTGATTTTCTTTTGAACATTAGTGGAAGGATTAGATAAAACAGACTTATGAATGTTTACAAGTTTATTTTGTAATAGTTTCTCTTTAATGTTAGGTACATCATCACCTTCCTGAAGAGGTCTAAATCCATTTTCAGTTTCAATGTGCCATAATTGATAAGTGTTTTCTTTATCAATGTCAAAGTCAAGACCTTTTTGTTTAGTTAAGTTTCTTGGTACAATCATCAAGTCACCAACTTCTTGAGGTAAGAAACCTACAATCTCAATTTGAGATGCAGATACGTGACCTGATGTTGGAATCCTAAAAGAAGTTATAGACAATAACTCTTCAGAGAACTTATCATTCTTTATGATAAATCCTTTACCTGTTTGAGTTACATATTTATATGTACCATCTTTATCCTTAGCAAGTAAGTCAATTAACTTACCTTTTGCATCTCTAAACTTAGATGGTGCCAATACTTGAGTGTACATTAAATTACCTTTAGCATCATATTTAGCTGCTTGTAATTTACCTGTCCATTTATTAGTCCATACAATTTTATTTTTATCTACTCCTTCTAAGTTATCTTGAAATCTAAATCCTTCTTCTGAACCAACTACATAAGAATTACCAGGAAACTTCATCTTAACAAGTCTGTTAGTAACAATAGCATTGAGTAAAGATTCAAATCTGTTAGCATTTGCAGATACCCACAAAGGCATTTTAAATTTAATATCTATCAGTTTACCACCACTATATACAGGTTCTAACTCTAAAGCTTCAATATCTTGCTTAGAGTAACCTTTACTTATAGCTTCATCCTTGAGTAGCTTTTGAAGTTTAATTGCAGTTTTTTGTAAGTCAATAGGTTCTCCTGTTAACTCATCAATTCCTAATTCATTATATAGTTTTTTCTTTTTAAGATTAGCTAATTGAATAAATGTATCAGTATATTCTTTTTCAAGTGCTTTACCTGAAAGTGGTTTACCATCTAACATGAATCCAACTTCATCCATGATACCATTACCAAAAAGAAGTTTAGTTAACTGAGTACCTAAAGTAACAGTGTCTTCATTTCTTTTAAGAGATTTAAAAGGTACATCTAACTGAATTTTAAAATCTTTTCTATTAAGAGTAAGTGTTGAAGCTTTAAGGTTATCTTCTGTAATTTCTTTAATACTACCATCAGCATTAAAAAGACTTAGAGGAGTAGTTAATGCTCCAACTTTATTTGCAGTTTGATAAGATGCTCTTACTTTTTTACCAGTAGTTTCTTGCATTTTCTCTAATCCAACTCTTAACTTATTGATTTCTAACCCTTCAGTTAATTGTGGAATAAGAGGGAATGATGAACTTTTAATGTACATCATTCTCATAACATCTTGGTCAGCATCATATATCTGTCCTGTATATACAGGTTTAATAGGTTGAAGTACTTTCTTCAACACTTCTTTTTGTGCAGAACTCATGTTATCAATACTGATTCCACTTGCAAACATTTCTTTAGCTTCTCTTATTTCATCAGGAGTAATAGAAGCAGCATTATCACTTACTCTACCCATTTGTTCTAAAATGTGTAAGTGTTCTTGCCAAGTAGTATATTCTTGAGCATCAGTTCCTTCTATGTCAAAGTAACCATTTGAGTTAGGATATTGATTATAAAATGCATCTATTTGTCTTTTCTTTTCTACTTGTAGTTTCTTAGATTGTAATTCAGATTCACCCTTTTCAGGTAATGACATTACTCTGTTGTATTCATTTGTGTCAAATGCTTTACCATCTAAAAGCTTACATAAGAAATCAATGTTTTCAGATAAAGATACTTTATCTTTTAAGAACACTTGTAAGTATTGTTCATTTTGTGAATCTGCTATTTTAGAACCAGGTGCTATCATAGCAGCTAACCTCTTACCAACATTGATAAAAGTTTCTTCACTTTGAGCTATAAAATCTTTAGAAGTATTAGATTTATAATATAATGCAGGGTCACCAATGATAGTCATAAAAGCATTAGCATTACTTATAACATTGTTTACTACAAAATCATAAGCAGCTATTTTCATTTTTTCATCAAAGTTATCAGTTTCAATTTTAGATAGATACTTTCCATCCATAAATTTAATCTTCTTAACTCCTTCTTCCTCAACTATATATCCATTGTTTTTCCATACTTCTACTTTATCATTCATAAGTTTATTCAAATAGTTTTGAATTTCACCCATGATTTGATTTCTAACCTTTTGTGATAAAATATCTTCAACAGTTGTTTCTTCCATTAAGAGTAAATCTCTCAAGGAAACTGTTACTTGTTCATTCAATTTAATTTCTAAGTCATTTAAGAATGGCATAAAGCTTAACATCTTAGCACCATCATCATAACTTTTGATATTAGTTTTCTTTACATTATTTTTAAAGTTAATAATCCTTTCAATTTCAGGTAATACAGTTTGTTGAAATACAATATTAAGTACAGGTTCTTGTAATGTTTCTGCATTATCTAAGTACAATCTTGTTTCAGTTAAATCAATTACAGGAGTTTGAACTACAGTCATTGTAGTTTTATCAGACATTGTAGGGAATAAGAACTTTGCAACTCTTAAACCAATATTCATACTACCATAAGTTTTAGATGTAGCTCCTTGTTTTACATCTTGAAACATACCTATCTTAATAAGTTCATGGTCTGCATCACTTAAACTTGTGATACTATTATCCTTATAATTCTTTTTACCAAACTCTGCAATTGCAGTTAATCCAAGATGTGATAAGTTAAACTTATTTAAGAGTTCAGTACCCATAAACTCTAACCACATAGAATGTTTAGAGAATGATAAAGAACCTAACTGTCCTCGAAGTTCTTCATTAGTTTTTAAATCTTGGAATCTATCAGTAATAAATTTAGTAGCAGTAAATCCAAATATAGATTTCTTACCATCTCTAAATGAATTAGTTACAATTGCTTTAGTATATTTACTTTGATGTTTAGTTAATGTTTTTTCAATTGAATAATCTCTTAAAGGATTATTCTTTTCATTATTTTCATCAAATATATCTGTACCAATGTTACCTGAAACTACACCATTTAACCATGATGCTAAGATTCCCATAGGAGAACTTGTTGCACTACTTTCTTCAAAGAATTGACTAACACTCAATGCACCATTGTTAGTATATAATCCATTTCTAAATATGTGGTCAATAGCATTATCAGCTAATTCAATTCCAAAGTTATTAAACCAAACTTGTACTTCTTCAATTGCAGAAGCTTGTTCTTCAGGTGTAAGAGATTGGTATTTAGAAATAGCTTTACCTACTACACTTCTTTCAAATGGTTTAATAGTTATTTGGTTATCACCTGATTTAGAGATAACATATTCTTCTTGGTTAATAGTTATTAACCTACCACCCTCAATGTCTTTTAATATTCCTGTAGCAACATACTTCTTATCTATTGCAGAATGTTCACTGAAAGTTATTGTAGTGGTTTCACCTTTCTTAACCTTACCTTTAAATAAAGGTAAAAGGCTGTTATATTTACTTTTTAGTTTTTCAGGAGATTCTACCCAAGAGTTATATTGGTTATAAAGTTCTTTAGCTACTTCAACATTAGTAACATACTGACCATCTTCCATTGTTACAATAGAGGAAGAGAGTAAGTTATTTTTCCACATTTGTTCAATCTTCTTAGTAATAGCAGAACTGTTAGTGTCCATTACTTTCAAAGAATATGTACCATCTTTAGTATTGAAAGAGTACATTAAGAATTCCATTTTAAGAGCATGGGTACCCATTGTAAGTACAAACTGTTTCTTAACTTGATTATCTGCATTCTTTAACCTTTCAATTAATGTAGGCATCCAAGCATGAGAATCTTTATGTAATTCTAAAATACCAACCATTGTATTAAAGTCAGAAGGAGAATCAGCTAAGAAACTTTGTACAGTATCATAAACTGAATCAAATCCTACATAGAGGGGCACTCCCATAACTCCTGTATTTGGGAGTTGGGTTTTAGGGTTTATGTCTTCAACAGCAGACATAAACAATCTAAGTTCTTTAGTTACACTATTCTTAGGATTCTTTTCTAAAGATGTTTGAGAATAGTTATCTTCTCTTTCTGTAGATACTTCATCAAATGATAATGCAGAGTTTTCATCTTCATTAGTTTCTTTTTCATTATCAGTATTAGAATCTGTTCCTTCTTCAACTACTTGTACTACATCACCTTCTTCATTTTTAATTTCAGTTACTTTGATGTTTGCATATTTGAATAGTTTATTTAAACCTTCTTCTGCAATAATATCAGAGTTATCTTTAACTAAATTAATCTTATCAATAGCAGTTTCATATTTCTTAATAAGAGAATCAACTACATTATTACTTTCTAACTTTCTTAATTCCTCTAAAGTAGAATTTAAGTTTTGAAGATTTGCATCTAAACTTGCAAATAACTTTTTAGTAACACCTGATTTAAGTTTATCTTTATCAACAGCTTCTTCATAGTCAAATGAAAATTCTTGTGATGCACTATTGAAAACAAAATCAACAAGTTGTGATTGGTGGTTAGGAGATAATCCAGGGATTTTAAATAAATCCTTAGTCATTTCCTTAACTTCTTCTGTTTGAATTTCTACAGGTTCATAAGATAAATCATCAGAGTTATCAAAATATTCATCTACCCATTTTACTTGGTTATATGCTTTCTTGATAGTTCTATGATAGTCATCATCCTGCTTTATAGTTTCTACAATTTCAACAGCTTCTTGATTTTGAGTAGATAACAATTCTTTTAAGTCTTCTACTTTTTCTTCTAATGTATCTCCTGCAAACTTCCAATCTTTCTCTTCTAACTTAGTTACAACTTCTTCTAATTCAACATTTTCTAACACTTCAACAGTATTAGTTACTTGTTGTTTTTTAGTTTCAGTTACTTCTTCTTTACTTGCAATTACAGCTTCTTTCTTTCTACTTAATTCACCTGTAGGTTCAAAATAAATAGAAGGTTGAATTCTTGTAACATAGTTAGGTTTGTCATCAGTACCAATATTATGTGACATTACATTAGTGTAGTATTTATCACCAATGTATTTAGAGTAAGTAGGACTAACAGTATTTACATTACCTTTATTGTCAATATGTAATACTTTCCCATTATAAGTTGCACCACCTATCATTCCAATGTTTTGATTAAACATTGGAAGTATTCTTTTTAATTCATCTAACTTAGATTGAACTTGTCCACTTATTCCATTTTTCAAATCTGAAGGAGCTATTTTATATGCAGTAGCTTCTCCACCTACACCAAATACTACATTTCCTCCTTGATAAGTAAAAATATAAGGTAATCCTTTTCCTACATAAGGGTCAGCTTTCATTACTCCTGCAATTTGAGCTTCAGTCAAATTTGAATCCATTTTCTTATTTGAAACCATTATGAATAGTTTCAAAAAGTTATCAAGATTTGTATAGTCACCAAGATTAAAGTTAGCACCTAATGTATTTTGTACTATATCTTTTACTTTCTTATATTCTAATGCAATAGGTTCTTTACTATAAGATTTATTAAAAAGATAAGTTAATACTGCTTGATAAACAGTTTCAACTTGTTCATTTTCAATAGGTTGCATAGTAGATTGAAATGCTCTATAAGTAGGATTACCATTTTCATCAGTTCCCCATCTTCTAACATCTACAGGTTTGTTATTTGTATTTGTTAAAAAATCTTTTTCATTTACAAGAATACCTTTAAATGGTTTTCCATCTATAAGTATTTCATTGTTTTTAACAATACCTGATTTAGCTTGTGGATTAGCATCTTTTAACTTAACCCAAGGTTGAGTATTAGGAATAATCATAGGTTGAAACATACCTCCTTGATTAGAAGTAATTTTCAATTTAGCAGAGTTACCTTCTTTGTTGGCTTTCATTGCCATCTTTCTAATAACTCTTGCATTATGTTGTGCTTCTCTTACATCACCTCTAAACTTTAAAGGATGATACCATTCAGGTTCATGTACATAAGCAACATAATCACCTTCATTATCTTTAACTAACATTGGTACTCTATCCTCATATTCTTGAGTACTTTCAAAGTCAGGATTTTCTAACAACTTTCCTTTTAACCATTCACCAAATGTAGTTTCACCTGCCCTTATTCCTTCATCATTATATACAGGAATAGTCATATTCATTAGTGTAGCTCCTGTTGGAATTACAACTTCAAGTTCTTCACCTGGCAAATATTTATCAGGGTTAAGAAGTTTTAAACTTTTAACCAAATCACTTTCACTCAAACCTTCTTCTGTATATTCAAAATCAGTTTGAATAACTTGCATATCTCCATCTTGTTCAGTATAAAATACAGGAGCAGCTTTTCTTGAAGAGTAACCTAACTTAGGTCTTGTATCTTCAGAAGTCATAGTTAAATGTTCATATCTAACTTTACCTTCAGGACTAATAGCTATTACTTTCTTTTCTTGAGTTGGAGTCTTAGCTTCTTCTTTTATTTGTTCAGATATTTCTTCTTTGGTTTGAGGTGTAATAACTTGTTCAGCTAATTCTAATAATGAATTAGCCATTTGTTTTCTATCCTTAAATAATTTATTATAAATAGAAGAGTAATCAGATTTAGGATAATTATTTAATTCCCAACCTTTTATAAGTACATTAAATAACTTATCAGTATTTGTTCTACCTCCATTTTTAATATAGTCTTTGATAAACTCTTCAAATGTAGGAGTTCTACCTAAATCACCTTCTAATGAAATTACATAAGATTCAACTTGTTCTCTTACTTGTTCTTTAACTTCAGCACTTAAATCTTTTTTAATTTCATCAGGTTCATAAGAGATTTCATCAGGGTCATAACTTACAGGAACATTAGTTTTAACATAAGTAATGATAGAAGAGTTACCTCTTCTAATAGCTTTGATACCTGTAATTTCTCCTTTATCAATTGCTTCTTTAATCTCATTGAAACCTGCTTCTTGTGCTTGACCTGCTGAATTCAAATTACCATCTGCATCACTAAAAGCATCATCATCTAAATTTACTCTTAACTCATATCTATCTTCAAGTGTTTCTTGAAAACTTGGGGAGTTAATAATAGATATTGCTAATCCACTTAATCCTGTATTTGGTTTTGTGGTGGGTTTAGTACTTTGATTAGTATTTCCTAATGCTTTTATTTCTGCATCATATTTTGCATTGATTTCTTCAGCAGTTCCAATGTAAGCAAGTTTATTATTTTGGTCAATCAATTCTTCTGTCCAAGCTAATACATCTTCTAAAATTCCTGTAATAGTTTCTCTATTTGGAATTTCTTTATTTTGTCTTTTAGCCCATCTTTCTAATTGTTCAAATAATATATCACCAATAGCATTTATAAATTCTACAAATAAATTAGATTTTTTACCTTCTGATTTTGTATTTTTTAAAGTGTATTGGAAACTTTCATTACTAAATGCTTCTGCAATAAATTCATCTAAATTAGTAAATCCATATTCTTTAAGATTAGGATTATCTCTTTTAACTTTTTCAAATATTCTTTGAAGTTGCTCTATTGCATTTTTTTCTTTACTTGTAAGTTTAGATTTAAAACCAGGTATTAAACCAAGCTTTTCAATATTATAATCTGATATTTTAGATGTAGTGAAACCATGTATGAATTCATGTATAAAGGTGTGAACTTCATGTTCCTTACCTTCTAAAATTCCATCAAGAGTTTCTTGAGAAATCATCATACCAAACCATGTAGCTTGACCACTTGCTCCTTGACCATTAATATATTTAGAATCTACAATTGTAGAGTATTTGTTAAAATCAATTAATTTTTCTAAAATTCTAATTATAATACCTTTTGCAGAAGTTACAGGGTACCTTTGTTTTAATGATTCAACTATTTTTTTAGTAAGTTTTCTACCTTCTTTAAGATTATCTTCTCCTATTTTTTTAGTAGCATTTAATTCTTCTAATCTTCTACTTTCAATTTTAGCTATTTGAATATCATTGTTATTAGGTGTAACTTTAGCAGTTTGTTTACCTGCAACTACATAATTAGTACCATCAAATTCTACTGTACCTGTTTTCATTAATGAATCCATTACAGTATCAAAATCTTTACCTAAGAATCTTTTAAGTGCAGATGTTTTATATACTCCATCTTGTATAAATGAAGGGTCAGATTTAATTTTATCTACTTTACTTGTAAGTGCAGGACTTAAAGTTTCTACTGTTTCTGCTTCTTCCTCAAACAAACTATCCTCAACAATACTTGTAATATTGTTGAGCTTTGTAGCTACTAATTGTCTTTCAGGGTTGAGAGTGTCTTGACCATCAACTTCTAAATCTTCATTAGTTTGCATAGTACCTGATTGAGAACCTTCCCCTTCAGTACTTGTTTTTAATTGTTTGAGTCTATCATCAATTTGAGTTGGGAATTGAGTATAGAATTCTTTTTCATCTTTACTCAATTCAATTCCTGAATTAACTTTAGTTGCAATAGTTTCTACAGTTTGTTTATCATCAGTCTTAGTAGTAGGTGCAACTTGTTTATTCTCTTCCCCCTTCTTACCTAATGCTTTACTAACAGCTTCAGTTTGTGCTTTTTTAGATGCTTCCTTAGTAACTTCATTTTCTAACTCATACCTATCCTTGATGTATTCCAAAGTGGAATCATCAATTTTACCTTTATACTTTTTAAGTATGTTATCAAGATAAGGCATAAACTTATCAGTACCTTTAAAAGAATCCATAGTTTCTTTATTAGACCTGATATCACGAGTTAATGAATCTTGGAATTTTAAACTTCTTTGAAATTGCTTAGAAGTTATCTTATTATATGTTTTATTGTTTTCGTCTTTATGTTGTTGAATAGTTTTAAGTTGACCTTGTAAATCTAATAGTTCTCTTACAGCTTGAATGTTTTTAGAAGCATAGTCTTTAAATGAACTGTAAGCATCAGCTTCAGTTTGATTTGTATAAGGATTTTCAAACAAAGTATCTAAGTTATAACTCAAATCTCTATCTACCTCTTCATCTACAACTCTTTGATTGTATTCATCAACTACCTTTAAAGTATCTTTAACTTTTAAACTTGTTTCTCCACTTCTCAATGAAGATTCAATTGCAGTATTTGCTTCAAGTTTCTTTTCAATAATTTTATTTTTAAGTTCTTGTTCAGCTTTAGACAAAGAATAATCATTAACTCTGTTAGAATAAATATCAGAGCCATTAGAATAAGATAAAGATTTGTTATAAACCTTTTCCATGTCTTTAATTTGAACTAAAGCTTCTTGTGCTCTTTGTCTTACTTCAGGTTTAAAACTACTATCTCTTGCAATCTTCTCATAGTTTTCTATAAGTGATGCAGTTGTGCCTGATGCAAATGCTTGAGATGCTTGTACTGAAAGTATCTTAGAACCTAATGCTTTTGCTTCTTCTTCTTTTCCTTGAGCTACTAATTTCTTTTGTTCTTTAACAATTTCTGTAAGTTCAAGAGAGTTTTTATTAAGAGTAGTTAATTGGTCAATCATGTCAGGTTGCCCAACAGTTGCACCAATCTCATTCCACTTTTTAATATAACCTTGTTGTTTTTGATATCTTTCAGCATGTGTTAATCCATCTTCACCTTTAATATTCTTGTTAGAGTATTGTGCTAATGCTGCCATACCTCCACCTGCAAGTCCACCAATAACCATAGACTCAAGAGTTTCTAAACTCCAAATCTTTTTAAGAGCATCATTAACTCCATACTCTCCTTTCATTCCATAGTTAACACCATAGTCTTCAGCTATTCCTTCTACAATACCTTCTTCAATAGCTTCTTGACCTGCTTCTTTTAATATTTCTTTAGTAGAAAATGTAGATGCACTTTCTAATACTTTTCTTGAAGCATAGTGTCCTTTAATAAATTGAGTAGCTTGACCCATGTTGAGTAAGAAACCAATAGTAGAAAATTTAATAGCAGCATCAGCACCTTTCATTGCACTACTCATAGCAGCTTCATGAAGTAAAGGATTTGATTTTGCATACTCATCCCTTACAGTTTTAACTGCTTGTCTTGCTAAATACTCTGCTTCTTCTGCTGACTTACCTTCATCAAGAGCTTTATTATAAGTTTCTCCATGAGTATTTTGTTCTAGTGATTTTAAATCAGGAGCAAGGTCATGAAGTGTTCTTTGATAAACTTCATCTTTAACTCCTTCAGCAATTGAAAATGCAGTACCATAAGTAGCAGCTACAGTACCTGTAATAGTATTTAATGTTTTACCTGCTCTTAAAGCATGCATTCCCATACCTAACATTTTCAATGCTCCACCCATACCTGCAATAGAACCACCTACATTTGCAACCATACCTAACCCATAATCAACATAAGAGTTACCTGTATTCATCTTATCATTGATAGCACTCTCTTCTCTGATAAGTGCAGCTCTTCTTGAAAACCAGTTACCTACTTCTTTTTCACCATCACCAATAGTATTGTCAACTGCTTTGAATACAGAATTCATAGCAGTTCCAGCACCATACATTTCAGGTAATCTCCAATCTCCCACATCAAATGCACTTGCAATATCCCACATACCTGCTGCCATTGATGTTAAAAATGATTCAGTAAACTTACCTGCTGTTTCTAAAACACCATCAGCTTCTGCTATCTTATTTTCTCTTTCAAACTTTGCTTCATATCCTTTAAGTTCAGATTGAATTTGGTCATTAGATTTACTACCAGTACTCCAAGATACATCTGCCATCTTAGATTTAGATACTCCATTTTCTACAATACCAGTAGCTACTTGGTTTGGATTAATAACAACTTCTTTACCATTAACATTTATAGTTAATGGTTCTTGTGAAGGAGAGGTAATAGGATTGGTATTTTGATTTGCAAGTTCGCCGTTATCAGGATTCATTGTTAAACTTTTTAAAGTTAAATATTTAAGTTTATTTTATTCTATCTTACTCTTGTAGTACTTTCACTACCTGATGTACTTGTTTTAACACCAGTTAATTCATTCATCTTTTCAGGGTTATAAGCATCACCTAAACCAGCAGCTCTTAAAGATTGTTTATACATTTCTTTACCTGCATCACCATACACCTTAACTGTTTTACCACCACTTTGAAATGTCCATAAACCTTTTACACCATCACTTGAAACCATAAAACGATTATAAGTAACATTGTCAGAATAAGGAGAGATGTAGTTTGCATCTTCTACACTAATTTTGTTTTTACCTACAGCATTACCAAATTTAATGTTTGCAAACAATTCCATTTCATCTGCAATAGTATTAACTTCTTGACTTCTATAAACTTCTTGAATTGCATCAGGCGAAGGTAAGTCATTTTCAGGAACATACAAAGTAATTGTTTGAGGAATTTTCCTATTAGGGTCATCTACTTCAATTGTTAATTGTTTTGCATTCCTTCCTAAACCACCAGGTAAGTCTTGAGGAACTACTCTTGTTCCACCAATTTTATATGTAATAGGTTTACCTCCACTACGTGAAGCTACTGTAATTTTACCATCAGGGTTAGTACTCAATTCTTCAATTTGTTCATGAGTAATAAATCCATCTCTAATCAATTGGTCTAATGATGTTGCTTCCATCTTATCTCCTTTCTTAACTTCACCTCTAATAACTTTACTATTACCATTCCTTGCAATGAAATCCATCATGTTCTTAGGTAAGTTCTGCATATAATCATTGAATACCTTTTTATGAACTTCAGGAATATCATAGTAATTACCTGCTGTACTGTAAACAGATTCATAAGATTTTTGGAATGTAGGGTCAGCTAAAGTTGAGTTAACTTTTTGAGTAACCATATTTGGTTTGTTCTTTTCAAGTTCTGCTCTTCTTCTATCAACTTGGTCTTGGAACCATCTACTTGGTGTACCATCAGGGTTGTCTAATTTATATCCTTGTTTTACTAACTGTTCTTTGTAAGCATTTATTTGTTTTCCAATTTCAATATTGGCATCTTCCTCTGCTGTTTTCTTCAAAGCATCTAATAATGTTTTTTCATTTTTAGCTGCATTAGAATAATTTCTATAAATACTTTCAGCTTCTGACACACCTGTTCCTACCCATTTACCTGATTTAGGGTCTTTTGCCCCATAACCTAATTGTCCACTTACTTCATTAAGAGCATTAAAGTTACCTGAATTAGCAGCATCATAAGCAGCATCAATCTGTTGCTTCATTTTTGTTTTTTCAGCAGGACTAAGATTCTTACCATCTAAAGCACTATACAAGTTTAACTTTAAACTATTTAAAGGTTCTTTAGCTTTGTAATCAAAATCTTTTAACTTACCTTCAATCTCTTGAACTGATGTACCAATACTAACATCATAACCTGCTTGTTCATTATTTCTATCTGAAGGCATAAGTTTAAGATTTTCATAAGTATCTTTCCAAGCATGCATATCCTTATCAAGTTCATGTTTTTGTTTTTGTAAACCATAAGGATTAGCATTAATATCTGTTTGTCCTTTTTCAATATGATTTTTATCATATTTTTGTGCAACTCTTTCAGCAGCAACTTGTAAACTTGCTTGTACTTCTTCAGGAGTCATTACACCAAACTTAACTTGTTGGTTATAATAATCTTGTACATCTTTATCATTTGTTAAAGAATTATAAACTCCTTGTAAAATATGTTCATAAGGAATAGTTTCTTTTGAATCTACTGACTTATAAATATATTGTCCATCTGTATGTGCACCCCAAGTTTTTACTAAATCAGATACATAATCTTTTCCTCTTTTTTCAGCAATATCTTCTACAGATACTCTTGCAACAAGGTCTTCAGTTCCATAAATGTTACCTTTACCTTTTTCTTTATCATAATTAGTACCACCAAATTGAGAATCAAAATACCTTAAAGCATTGTTAAAGTCAGCAGCTTTTACATTTCCTTTAGTTACTTCTTCCTGATACCTTTTGATGTATTCAGTTCTTGCATTGTAGTTACCAGTTATATTAGAGATTTCTCCTCTTGTCCAATCTTCATGAATCTCTTTAGCTAACTGTCTTGTAACTCCTTTGTTGTTAGAATAAAGTAAAGGATTCTCATAAAACTTTTGAGATAATTCATCTATCTTAGATTCATATCCTTTAAGTAATTCATCTCTTCTTCCTTTATCTTTTTCTAATGCAGAAGCTTGCAGCTTTCCATATAAATCATAGATAGCTGCTTCATCACCTGCAATTCTTTGGTCTGTAGCATCAATAGCTTTTAGCATCATGTTTTCAGGAACCTGATACATAAAATCTATTTTATTTGGTGTTGCTGTTTTATAAAATCTTCCCATGATTATTCTGTATAAGTTGTTCCTGAATTATTTGCTTCAATAGTTGCTTTATTTTTAGCTTCTGCTTTTTTAGCTTTCTTTTCTTCTTCTGTCCAAACTTTGTTTCCTTTATGTTCTAATACAAGTTTACCATTTTTATAAACAGGTGCTACCCCATACTTAGAAAGATATTGCATCATACTCATTACATCTTTATTGTATTGTGATTGATTCAAATCTCTACCTGTCTTTTGAGTAAACTCAGACATGTTAGCAACATTTTGAGATAAGTTAGTATAGAAGTTATCAACATCTTGTCTATCAGCTAAATCTCTTTGTTGCTCTCCTTGCATAACCATAGAATCCTGTTGGTTTTCCATTTGTCCTTTTTGTCCTAAGAGTTGCATCATTTGTTGAGCATACTGATTATAAGCATTTCCTTGTGCTTCTGTAGCTCCCATGTCTGCTGCAATATCTAAACTTCTCATAGTATTAACACCTCTTGCAGTATTTCTATTTCTACTTCTTGAAGTATTTTCAGCTAACTGAATATCTCCTAATTGCTTATCTCTATTTATAGAAGCAAGTGCTTGTGCTTCTTGCATAGCTCTTAAACCTTCAGTACCATACTCTTTAAACATGTTAACATTTGCAGGTGTTTGCATCTTATTTAAAAGTGTAGTTGCTAATGGTCCAAACTTACCTTGAAAATTACCTGCTAATCCCATAGCATCTCCTCTTGTAAGTGGTAACTCTCCATCTTCTCCTTGTCCTTGACCACCTAAACTACCTTGAAGTTTTTTAATTAAATCTTTTAACTTGTTAGATGAACTTCCTTCATTTGGTGTAGTAAGTGATTCACCCATTGATGCCATATCTTGAATGTTTTGTGTATCAAATGGGTCATTACCTATAGTTTTAATACCTGGCATTGGTGATAAGTTAGCAACACCTTTTTGTCCTATGATAGGCATCATCTTACCATCTACCATTTCTGTACCTTCAAACCTTTCATTAGGATTTAAAGTAGTTACAGCATTTGGGTCTGTTACACTATAAGCTCTTTTAGTAGGAAATCCTGTATTGTTAGGAATTTTATTACTTAACTGTTGTTCAGGATTAGTAAGAATGTTAGTTCCTAAATTTGGCATAAAGTTATTAACTGGAATTTCACCCAATGGTGCAGTAGTCATTCCTTCAAACTCTTTCATAAATTCAGGATTAGATTGGAAATACATTTTATCTTGTTTTCCTTTCCATGAATTTAATTGAGGTATTGCTGAATGTTTTGGGTCAACAATTTTCCAATCATCTTTTGGATTTTTTGCATCATAAGTGTACCAACTATCTCCACTATTACGATAGTAAATATTAGGATGTGTAGATGTAGGATTATAAATATCCCCATCACCAACTCCTTGTGGAGGTGTACCATTAGCTAACTTAGGTAAACCTGAAACATAACCACCCAATGCCATCTTAACACTTTCAAGATTGCCTTGTAAAAAGTTAACTCCTTCTTGAATATCCATGTCTTGTTGTTCTTCAAGACCATTAATTGCTTGAGTTCTTTTTAAACTGTTTTTAATTAATGCATCAGAAGAATTAGCTTCTAATAATTTAGTTAATCTGTTAACTTTATTTTCTCTGTTCTTTTTTCTTTCAGCCATTGTTTTACCTTCAAGTTTAAGTCTATCAGAAAATACTTTAGTGCCTTGAGGTAGTTCTGTGGGTATTCCTCCAGCTTCATGTTTAGGCCCTTGAAATTCTCCCATTTGTCCATTAGGAGAATGAAATGTTTCACCACCTTCAACTTCTACAGGAACTTGCCCACCATTAGCCATTACAAATCCTGTATTTTTAGTAGTTAATCTACTTTCATGTTCAGGATTTTGAATATCTCTAAACATATTAGTAACAGCATTCATAGTTCCTCCTATTAATAAATCAGAAGCAACATCAAATACTTGCCCACCCATTCCCATTTTTTGATATTTATTTTTTTTCATTTCAGTTACATTGTTTAAATTATCACTTATAACACTGATAGCATCTTTACCTTTTTGATTCCAAAACTCTTCAAATGTTTGATTTCCAAATGCTGATTTTTGTTGGTTGTAAATGTGTTCATCTAATGCATAAGATGCAAGGGCATTTTCAGATTTTCTACGTTCATTAGCAGGCATTGCATAAGTTTCAGGATTCTTACCTTTTAACATCCCATGACTCTTAGCCATTTCATACCTATCAATAATAGTTTGACCATCTGTAGGAGCTTTAGGATAAGCAGCACCTTTAAAATCTAATATCTCATCACGTTTGTCATTTGCAATACTATTATACATTCCTTCCTTGACATAATCATATTTGGCAGCTCTTTCCTTCTGTTTATCATCCCAAGGAGTTTCCTTATTTAGATACTGTTCATCGGTTATGCCCATGAGTTTAATCAAATATTCATCTTGTCGATTTTGAAATTGTTCCTCAATAGATAAACGTGGTTTAAAAGTATTCCTTACCAAATCAAGACTTCTTCTATCTTGTCTTTCTTTTTGTCTTCTAAGTGTTTCATTTTTAATTACAGAAGTAGGCAAACCTGGTGTATTTTTAGTTTTCTTTTTCATTATCTAAAAGATTGTTGTTCAGTTTCAATAACAAAGTTAGTACTTAATTCTATATCTTCAAAATTAGCAAACCTTAATCTTATAATTAAATATTTATCTCTGAAAGACTCTTGTTCAGACCAATCTTTATTTATATCAATTACAGTAGGATTAACTACTTTATCAATTGGGTAAGATGCTCCAACAGAAGTCCAGTCTTTAGTAAACATAGGAATTGTATAATTAATTCTCATATCTCTAAAATCATTGATGTGCCAATTTCTTTCTTTTCTATCTATAACTATAGAACTGTTACTGTTTACTGTTTGGTTAAGGAAATAATTTTGAGGATTAGCTTGTAAGTTTTTAACAATCATTTGTAACTCACCACTTACTTGTCTACTATTATACAGAGTAATGTAATTAAATGTTGTATTTAATTGGTCAAAATATTCATCTGAAGCACTATTATATTTTCTTGCAACAGTTTGTAATTGTATATCTTCCCACAATCTTGTAATCATTGGATTAGATACAGATACTGTTTCAATAATGTGTGAGTATAATGTTCCATAAAACTTTTGATACAATCCATTAATGTTATGTTTCCATATCTTATTACTTAGTGAAGAGTAAAATGTATTTTGGTCACTATAATAAAACAAAGGAATATAAGAATGAAATGAAACCCAAGATTGAGAAATTAAAGAATAACTAATTGTAAATGATTTATTCTCAAAGTAAGAAGAATCAAAAGATATATAAGTAAATGTAGCTGCTCCTGTAGCTACAGCAAACTTATAAGCTACATCATCATAAAATACAGCACCTGTTGTAAGAGGTGTTTCAGGTACCCCACCTACAATTGAAACTATTGAAAAGTTATTTACATATTGAGATTTAAGTAAGTAATCTCTTTTAGTAAACAATACTCTTTTATGTCTTGGGTCATAAATAGAATGATAACCTATACCATCAGGATTATTAGGATTATTTAAATTAGGAAATTCATAACCTGTTAAATCATAAAACTGTAAGTTAAGATACAACTTGCAATATTCAGTAAACCAATTATCCATTCCTTCAGATGAAACTTTTTGAATTCCACCTTCAGCTCCACTAATAAGGTATATAGATTTTTCTATTTCTGAAACATAAAATACTCCTAATGGACATTTTACAATACTCCATTTGTGCAAAGTACCTGCACTACCCATATCAGAATCTAATACTTTTCTTGGAGGAATTGCAAAATAATCTCCTGTTCCAATAAATGTAACTATTTCATTTACAACTCCTTGTTGTACATTTTGAGGCAAATGCCATAAACATTCTTTAGAAAATACAAATAAGTTATTATGTTTTCTTACAACTCCTGTTATTTCTCCATGTTCAGCTTCTATATCTCTGTAGTTATTAGGAAGAATAGTTCTGTAGTTATCACTTAATTCTTCTTGAAAAGATTGTTCTGAATAATAAACTCTTGAAGGAAAACTTTCTAAACAATCAGAACAACAATCATAAGATTTAGCTAAAGGAAAATATACTTTTTCCTTTTCCATTCTCATAAAGTCTTTGTTGAAATGATAAATTTCAGGACATACTATTCCTTTTTGTAACCATTTTTCTTCATCTTGGTCATAGTACATTATTCTATCTCTGAAATAATCATTAATGTAGTAGGTGCCATTATAGTAATTACCACATCCATGATTTTCTACTTGTCTTAAAGAGGTATTAATTTCAGATTCTACATAAAGACCTACTAATGATTCATTAGCATAAGCAAGGAAAGATGTAGCTGAAGTATTAAGTGCATCTAATTCAGAGTCTTCTGCTAATTCATCTAAATCTGTTTCTGCATAAGCTTTGAATAAAGCACTTACAGCAGTTGCAGTTACTCCAATTGCAGCAGCTACTATAGCAGTAATTACTACAGCAGTTGTTGCAGCAGTAGCAGATATAGTAGCACCTAATGCAGCACCAGCTCCTACAATTAAAGGAGAAGCTGCACCAGCAGTTAATATAGTAGCAACAGCAGCACCAACTATGAGTAATGCACTTAACACACTTGCTAATGGAGAATTAAATAATTCTCTCATTAACGTATTGTTTAACATGAATGGTGTAATGACTACATCACCTCCAAATATTTCAGCTCTTTCATCTCCTTCAAATATACAGTTATGCATCTTATAATACTTAATTGCATCAAGATTACAATGCACATCTCTATCTACTCTAAGAGTTACATAAGGAATATCATCACCATTTTTAGGTAAAGAACTTCCTAATTTAATCATTTGTGCTCTATTAGAATGAGATAAATTATATTGTCTATTTCCAGGTTCATAATTATCATCATAAGACAGAGCATCAGAAGATAACATTCTTTCTTTAGAATGATTCTTATCTCCATTAGTTAATACAAGTCCATCATAGTTTTGTATTCTATGTTCTATAAGAGTATCTACATCTATGATAAATGTACCAACAGCATCATATCTTTCACTTCCTAAATCTTTATTTTTAAAATCAAACTCTGATTCTACTTTTAAATAATCAGGAACTAATATTTCTTTATTGTAAAGAAACTTAGGATTAAAAAGATAATGATGTTCTGCATCATTATTGTTATTTGTAAAGTATGAAAAAGTAATATAATCAAATGCATTTGTACTTTTACTTCTTGCTCTACCTGCAATACCTGAATCAAGAATAGTTCTATTAAAAGAATCTCTTTCTGCTCTTACAAAATAATGACCTACAATATCAGGATGAGGGTAATCTACATTACTAAACTTAACACCTAATAATCTTATTACTGAATTATCAACAAAGTTAGAATAAGCAAATAAAGTAGTATAAGTTATATCAAATACAAGAGGATATGTTGTAACTAATGTTCCACTAAATACAACATTGGTAAAAATAGCAGGAGAATTACCTGGTTGAATATCTACCACAAATGTAATAGAACCTGATGCAAAATCAGCTTCAACAAATGTTTTTGTAAAAGTAGTTTGAGGTACACCATTATAATCATAGTCAATATCTAAATCAATACTTGGAATACCTATAGGCCATACTTGTCCATCTTTTAAAGATACAGTTACTTCTAACTTATAATAAGATTGTACTGAAGCATCATTATCTACATGAGGTTCTAAAGTTCTTGAAGGAAATCTATGATGTCTAATTGAAGTATTTACTAAATCATTTCCACAAACATCTTGACCCCAATAATCTTCACCATCACAACTTTCTTTTACTTCATATACAGAGTTAGAACATTTCCAATATGCCATTTGTCCTTCAGTAGCACTTACATTTATAGCAGTTTCATACACTCTCCATTTAGGTATTTTATCTTCAGGTGGAAGTGCATTATAAGCTGCTGCATCACTTGCAGGTACTAAGTGTTCTATATCTGAATTCCAAGGAGTTACAGGTGTAGTATCTGCTACTACTTCACAAAGTTCTGTAGTCCAGTTCCATCTTTGATTTGCAGATGGACCAGGTATATGATAAACAGGAGATTCAAATCCATCTTTAAATACATAAACAATTCCAAGAGCATATACTTCTCCACCCATAAATCCCATACACTCAAATGGAGTTAATGGATTTTTAGGATTACCAACAGCATCAATATCAGTAGCATCTACTTCTTTAACTACATAACGAGAATGAATTTTAGATGCAAACTTTTGAAATGAGCAGAAGTTTACTTGTTTACCTTTAGTGTTTAAAAGTATAAGTCTATTTTCTAATTGTTCTAAATGTGCAACATACTCTAAGTCAATTCTTCCAGGTTTGATTTCTTGTGAAGATATTTCAGTATAACCATTCAAATCTCCATTATAAATAAAGATATCTTGAGTAATTGGAATCTCTGAAGATACTACAGTTTTAGTTACATTACTTGTAAATCCTGTAGCTTGAATTACTGCAATTCTATAATAAGTAAATGAATCATCTAAATTAGAAAGTTCTAACTTGATAGCTTTGTTAGTAGAGTTAGCTACACCACCTAATCCATCAGCTTCTAATTGAGATGAACCATCTATATTATTAAATGGTGCATTAACATCATCATGATATATGTTTACAGGATGAGATGTAATTATCCAAGGAGTAGGATTAAATCCTTCATCTAAATATTGAATTGCAAAGTTATAAGAACCTGCATTTAATTGACCACCAGTAATTATTTGTGCATCACTAAAACAAGGAATAGAATAAGGTGGAATAAGTGCAAATAAATCACAATTCCATTTTTCACCTACAAATGGGTTAATGTCACCTGATGACAAATAAGTTATATAAGCATCACTATAATAGTTTTCAAGTTTGTTTAAGTTAACTTGTCTTACAGGATTATAGTTATCTGTAAAATATATAACAGTTTCACATCCTCTTCTAACTCTGTATGTTGCATCAATTTGAAACTTAATATCAAATCCTAAACATTCAGAGTTAATTATAGTAGTATAGTTACAATCTTTAACTACACCTATTTCACTATTAGTGCCATTAGTAGAAAAGATAACTACTTCATTGTTTTGAGTATACACTTTACCTATTGGGTAATAACCAGTAGTTAATGACCAACAATCTTCATTTGCTTTTTCATTATGTAATATAGTTTTATTACCATCACTACTTTCATTGACAGCATTTAATGCATATCTGTATGTTTCTTTAGGTTGGTCAACAGGATTAATATCCTGCATCATACCCTTATGAGGTCTATTTACATTTTTTTCCATTATAAGTATCTGTTAAAACTTCCTCTAAAGTAATTTCTATTATCAGAATCATTAAATTTACGTGATTCAGGTCTTGACATTTTACCAAAGAAACCATAGTATCTGTTTATTCTTGGTAAAAGATACTGTCTTTGTTCGAGAATATTTTGCCAAGCATCTACACCTTTAGGCATCATTGCTCTATTACGAGATTGTTTACAGTAATAATGCCAATCTTGTTCTGCTTTTTGTAACTTAGTAACTGTTCCATCTCTACCTGCATAAAACTCTCTTTCCATCATCTTCATGATAATGTATTTAGTTATTGCAGTAGTGTAAGAGTAATGATCAGGTATCATTGGATAACCATCTTCATCTACTTGTTGTCTTACATAAGATAGTACTATTTGTCCTCTTTCAAATGACAATCTTAAAGTATCTCCATTCACAATTGTATATTCAGAAAATCCTGAAGCTTCATTGTATAGTTTTTCTTGTTCATCAAACTTACAAACTAAAGAGTTAAAGAAACTATGATTTGCTAACCTGACAACTGAAAAACAATTATTAAAAAGATAAGAAGATGTAAAGTAACCTGTTTCATCTCTTAAATCAAAGAAAGGTCTATAGTAAGCTAACTCATAAGCATTTATAGGTTGTCCATTACAATCAAGTGCAACAGGAATAGGAACATCACTTTCAGATTCTTCTACAATACTTATAATATCTGAAGGACAAAGACCACATTTTTTTACATCATCCCAACATAAGTTATTTGCAATTTGTACAATAGCATGTAATCCATTAGGTAAATATGCTTGATGATTTTCAACTTCAATTAATGCAACTGCTTCTTCATATAAGGTAATTGCACCAATAGCTTGAAGTGCTTCTGCTGCCCATTCTATAGCATCAGATTCATTTATTTCTTGAGTAGAACCTAAATCTCTTCTAAGTTTAGCTAAGATTTTGTTTACTGAAACATAAGGTGTAACTTCATTACTCATTTTGTTATTTTATTTTTTGATTGAAATTTAATACGAGGAGCATATTTACCTTCAACTATTAAATATTCTTTTTGTTCTTCTACTATTTTCTTAAACAACTTATGTTTACTTTTTCTATTTGGTAAATAAGTGTAGTAAACTTTATTTGCTAAAATCATTGTATTTCTTGACCAAAAGAATCTGTATCTTAATCCATCACTATGCTCATTAAAATGATAAACTTTTTGTTCTTTCTCTTTACAAGATTCACATTCTTTCCATAGTTTTTTAGTAGCTCCCCAATTTACTGTTAATCCTTCAATACCTTTATCAGTTACTTTACTTTGTAGTTTTCTTCCTACAATTTGAATAGCTCCTAATTTTTCAGGAAGATGAACTGTTTCACCTTCTAATATACAATCCATTAAAAACTCTGCAAATCCATTCATTAAATTAAGGTATTCTACCTTAGTAAGTTTACCTTGATTGTCTTTGTAGTTCTTAAAACTTGTATTGAATGTTTCTAATTTTTTACCCTTGCTCATGGTTTATTATTTAGTTTCTTGTTCAGGAGTATCTTTAGTGTTGTTAGATGAATCCTCTCTTGGTCTAAATAGTTGAATTAACTCTTGAACTGTTAACTCTACTAATGCATCAAACATAGAGTTATCTAAATGAAATTCTCTTTCATAATTAGAAATGCAATCATTTTCAGGATTACAGTAAGATGGATTGTTATATCCTTCTAATGGGTCTTCTAATAATAACTCAACTCTTATTACTTCAACATCATTTTTACCTGTAACTAATAGATGATTACCTGTTAAGATATAATCAGGTTTAGCTGATGTGTATTTATCATATTGTTTATACTTCTTATCTTCCCAACTTATTTCAGAGTATCTTATATTACCATCTAATGATGTTACACTTTTAATAAGATGTCTATTGAAAGAAGATAAAGGAGCAGGTAATGGATGTTTTGTTTTGTAGATACAACAACCCAAAGGAGGAATACAAGGACATTCATGTACTTCAGCTTTTATAAGTTCTACACAATTGAGAATCTGATAATTACTGTTAGCAATGTATTGTTTTTTATTTGCTTTTTCATATAACAATCTTCCCCTGACTGTTTTCATCTTATTATATACGTGTCTGCTTTTCAATCTACTATCATCAGATTGAACTCCTAAAGAATATAAAGATTGAATTCTTTGTATTGCTTCACTAATTTTCATGTAAATATTGTTTTAATTCTTCTGTAAAATTATGACAACTTCTTAATTCATAAGTACCTGTAGGTTTTACCCAAACAACATATCTGTTAGCTACAGGAATTCCAATTTCCTCTAACATTATTTGATAGTAAGAAAGTTGAAGTTGATATTTATTAAATGGTGTACTTGGAGTATAATTAAAAGGAGATAATAAATAATCAAACTGTTTATCTAAATCTTCATTAGTCTTATAATCAAATAGTTCTACACATTCTAACTTATTATTCCATAACAATAAATCACAAGTACCTGCATACCAAAATTCTTTTGAATACATTTGAAGTTCAGTACTTAATAAACTATATTGACCATCTTTAATACACCATTCTAAAAATAACCTTATAGCTTTTTCTTGTTCACAAGTAGGTTCTAATATATTATCTTCCCACCAGTTTTCAGCATAAGTGTGTACTTTAGTACCATTGTTAGCTGCAACTACTCTTTTAACTTCCCACTTATCTAACACTTCTTGAACTTTTACTTTTTGTTTTTTAGCAACTATATCAGCCCAAAACATTTCATCAAATGGTTGTGAATGTTTTTTAACAAGTGCAGAAACAGAAGGTAATGCTTTATTATTTACTTTGTATATATGCTCTTGTTCTTGAAATACTAAGTCATTAAAGTTGGTAGATAATAATAATTGGACATTGGATTTGGTAGTCATAAAAAAAGATATTTGTTAATAATGTAACAAATATCTTAAAAATTTATGACAAATTATAATTAGTTATTATTATCGTTAAAATCTGATATAATTAATTCTTCTTTCCAATATTCTTTTGAAGCAAGCTCTACATGATTAGGATGAATCCAATTTAAAATGTTTGCAATTCCTCTACCAAACTTAGTTAGTGTATTAGTTTTTTTATTTATACCTAACACTCTACTAACAGTTTCATTCATGTTACCAAATTTATGGACATCAGGAGTATGCTTGATAAGCATATCATTGAACATATCTGCACATATCACATTACCCATTCGGTCTATACCTATTGCACAAAGTAACAATATGGTATTGCAATATCCTAATACGGCTTTGAGTATGCCGTATATAAAACCAAAACATGATAGAATTCCGCCGAGAAATACGGCGACTATAAAGAGTACTATTCCCATTAGTTTATTTCAGTTATTACAAAATTCATATCAGTGACTGTAATAGCAGTAGTTGAGCTTGTGTTCAAGCAATGCACTTCTAAAAAATCACCTTGGGCATGCTTTACTACGCACGTTAAAGTAATATTTTCAGCTCGTCCTGCACCATTAGCAGTAGTAGTATTTATTGAAGGAGTTCTAATCGTACCTAATGCACTATCATAAAATCCAAACTTACAAACATTATTGTTACCACTTGTAAATGCTAAAGTGCAAGATATCAAATAACTCCTTAAAACTGCTGCGTCATTTGTCAATCTATTATTATTATGTAAGTATTTATTATTATCACTCGAAGCAGATGTAGTTCCTAATACTTTATACCAAGTGTTTATAACTCCAATAGGAGTTGCTACTGCGTTATTTTGCATGTACAGTTGTCCATTAACAGCTGTATTATTTATGCCTTTACACGCCGTAAACAAAGACTTATTACTACTAGTAGTAACTCCTACAATATAACTTCCGCCCCCTGAAAAATTAACAGTATCTAATATGTACGTTTCAGGAGTAATTATTGCTAAAGCTGATACGTTTAAAGAAGTGCTTCCAGCTAAAGTTACAAAAGAAGAATAAATTACTCTAAACCTTCTTGTAATAGTACAAGTATCACTAATCTTAATAGAAGTTGCCGAGTTAGCCGTTATAAATAAAGTATTATTAAATGCAATAGTTCCACAAGAACCTTCAAACAATAATTCGCCAGAATTAAGTGCTGCTCCATTATTGAATATAAAATTACTACAACCGTTTACTATTGCGGAAACAGGGCAATTAATGAAATTTACTGCTGTAAAGTCATAAGCATCTAAACTACTTCCTGTTATTTGTACTGCTATAGGGGCAGTTAAAGATATGTTCATGAGCGGCATTGTGTAAGAAGTTTCTATCATCGCACTACTATTAGTAGTTGTAAGTGATGAAGATTCTGAAGAACTTCCAAAAATTGTAACAATGCCATCACATACCAACCTTTTATCTGCTAAATTCACATGCGCTTTAATCCAATAAGCACCTGCTGGTAAATGAATTTCATCATTAACATCTGCAACAGGAAAGTCTGCTAAAGATGATATCTCTACAACATTGCCTGATACAGACGAAGTTATTTTTTGTAACCCAAGGGCTAATAAAGGATTAAAGATATAAGTATGATTCATTGTTATACGTATTGAGATAGGTAAGTATCCATCATAGCAAGGTATTTATCCTTACGTTCTTGATTGAATAGAGTATCTACAGTTAATAAAGAAACGATGTACCTTGCTTGTACAATAGCTCCAGCTAGTAAAGCATTCTTAGCATCACCAAACTTTACAAACATACCTATTACTTCTTGTGCAGTAGCAGGAGTAGTTTCATTATCTACTAAGAATTCAAAGTATAACTGATTACCAAATACTAAATCATCTGCAACTTTTTCTTGAGTAGTTCTTATATAAGGTGTTATCTCAGTGATGACACAAGGTTGATAATTTATCCAAAATGCTTCTGCTGCTTGCAAGTTTTCAAACTTTAACACCTGCTCAAAATTATCTTTTCGTACTTGAAATGTTTTCATATTATGGCTGTAAGTTGAAGTAAAGAATAGGAACAGAAACTGACAACAGTGAAAGTGCAGGCGGTGAAGTTGGTAAAGTTGTATTATAAGCAACAACTGCTGTACCTGCGTTTCTTTGACCCGCGGAATTTGCAAGCCCACCAAAAGCAGGAAATGTTTGAGCTGCTGCTGCTGCATAATAAGTACAAGTTCCGCTTTGATTTACTGCAAAATAATACATTCCCCTTTCAAATACTTGTGGCGAAGGGAAGGTATAAATATTAGAAACGTTTACACCTGCTGTAGCTTTTGCTGAATTAAAAATCTTGTCACCTATTGCCCCACTTGATGTTGCTTCATACATGGCAAATGCTGCATCTCCTGTTCCCGATGACATAGTAATACGTGCATCAATTACAGTTATTCTTTCTCTTATAAAGATGCCATAATAGACAAGGTCATTACCACCTAAAGATACAGTTGTACCAGCTCCTGCCATTACAGCAGTCATGTTTTGAAATATATTTTTATTGTAGTACAATGCATCAGATACAGTTCCTGCATTTCCTATATCATCAAGTTTTGTTGTAAAAGGATTAATTCTATATGCCATTTCATTATGTGGTTGTTATAGAGATTACTAAATCTGCTGCATTATATGCAAAGGTTTGAGTGAAGATTGTACTTACACCTGTTTTATAAGTAGCAGTTTCTACATTTGAGGTGTTACCACTTGGATTACCTGCGGCTACTCCTGAATAATAAGCATACTCAATTGAATTACCTGAAACACTTGTCCAATTAGCTTTTTCTAATAAAGTAATTAAATCATCTTGACCTGTTTCAATAGCTTGTAAAGTAGCTTCAGTGGCTAAACCACTTAAAGCTGCAATTACTGTATCATTTCTTTCACAAGCACATTGCAATGCTCTATTTATTTTTTCTAAAGTATCACGCATTGTCTTCTATTTTTTTAGTTTTTTCAAATGTTCTACTTATAGTATAAATCCCCATATCCATAAACATCATAATTAAAATAGATTCTGTTACAAATCCATCATTACAAGGTTTACTTGTAAATAAACACATTAAGTAAGTAATTGAAATTAGTAATGTCCAAAAAACTGTTCTTACAGGTCTTTGATATTTTTTAATTAACTCTAAAAACTTTTCCATATTATCTTTCAATTTTAATTAACCTTTCATTTAGTTCAGTTATTTTTTTGTGAACATCACCTTGAGAGTGTTTAAGTATTGTAACATCTTCAAGTATATAACTTTCATTAACTTCAATCTTTACAAGCTTTTGTTTAATGTCAGAAATATCTTTGATTTCAGCTTTAACAGTATTCATATCTGTTTTGATTGAATCAATGTCTTTCTTCATTCCAGTTCTTTCAACTGCATCAGCTTCTTGATTTTTCACTATGGTGTCTATTTTTCCCATAACTGATTTAGCCAACCATACTAATACAGCAACTAATGTAGTAAACAAGAAACCTAAAGCCCAAGCTACTAACTTTGCAAGAATAGGGTCTATAGTCATAATTCTATTGGTTTAATTTAACATTCAATATTATCCATACCTGTTCCTGAAGGAGTAGAAGGTACTTGTCCACAAATATAAAGTCTTTCTATGTCTTTTTCAAAACATATTGTACATATTTCTTCACCATTTACAATTGTGAAAGTTAACTTAATTGTTAAGTTTAAATACTTGTTATCTCCACAAACAGAATTAATATAAGCTCTAAATCCTGGGTTAGAAAAATAAGGCACATTTGCAATACAAGGATTACAACCTAATAAAGAAGGTAATGAAAATTGACCATAAACATTAGCAGAAGTATTTGAAATTTCATATTGTACATTAGATATATTAGCAGATGTTAACCCAAATGTTCCTAAGTTAGTTACACTCCATGAAATATTATAATCTACTTGATGTCCAAATAAAGGAAATCCTAATGGACTTGCTACAATGCTGTAAGTAAATACCTCAACATTTAAACCTGCTGCAATATCATCACAAGTAAATTCTGTAGGCTCAGGAATATAAGGAGGACAAACAATTGTGTATTCATTACTTATACTGCAAGCATTATCATCTGTAATTTCAACTATGATTACATCTCCATTATTAACTACTTGACCATTTACAAATCCTGGAATTCCATTTATAGTACCTGTAATTATATATGGTGCAGTTCCACCTGAAGGAGTTACAGTTAAAGTAGCTTGACCTGTATTGCCAAATTCATTAGTCAAACAAACTACAGAAGCATTATCTAAAAGTGTAATTGTGTTACAATCAAATGGACAAGCTATTAAACCTAAAGTTGCAATAGTAGTATTACCAACTGAATCAGTTACAAATGCTCCATAGTTAGAACCATTAGGTAATACAACACATATACTTCCACCATCAGTTAATATTACTCCACCAGGTGTACCTACTACAGTATAAGGAGGTGCACCACCAGTAGCTGTTACACATACAATTCCATTGTTATCTATATCACAAACATAGCCAATTTCCATTTTTAATGAATCTTTTTCATATTCAACAGGAATTGATTTTTTAATTTCACAACCAACACTATCTGTAAGAGTAATTCCTACACCTGTACTTATAAGTGAACCATAGATAGCAGGCTTTAATTGAATAGTGTTACCTGTTTGAGATATAAAAATCCAATGAATTAATATATAACTCCAATCATAAACAAAAGGAGCAGTTCCATTTATAGGTGTTGCAGTAAATGTATAGATTAATCCTGTAGCATCAATAGTGTAAGTAATGTTTACATCAAGTGTACAATCTGTTGTTACAGGTAAATTTGGACAAGGTTGTGAATCAACACATTGTAAGTTTATATCTGTACAATCTAACCTATTAATGTAAGAATCTACAAATTCTTTATTTGAAGTATCATCAATGCAGAGTAATCCAAATTTTCTTCGGAGTACTCTTTCATACATTAACTTAACTATGTTACAATTCCATTTCATATTAACATCCACAATTAGAGCATGAATTACTTCCTCCTAACTCACTACAAAGTTTTTTAAATATTTCACATAATTTATCACAATTACATCCACAATTAGAACCCTCTGTTAAAGTGTAGTGAAGTAAAAAAAGATTAGTTGCTGACTTATTACAATTCTTTAACTCTTCCAATCTTTCAGAAACTAAACATTTAGTATTACAATCAAAGAAGAAACAACTTGATTGTGAAATCAATTGATTATCTTTTGTAAAAGTAACAGTAAATGAATAAACTCCATCAACAAATTCAGTTAAATTAAAGAATTCAGGACTAATAACTATTGCATCATTAGTAAAAAATACTCCTTCAACTGGATAGTTTTGAAAATATATTTCAGTATCAACACCATTAATAGTCACTATCATTTTAATAGGAACCATGTTTAATGGTAAGTCATCAACTAAATAAATACAATTAGTACCATCAAAAGAATAGTTTTGAGTAATAGTAGTTGCAAAGTTAGTAGTAAACCATGCTTGAATAATAGGAAATAAGTTTGTAATATCTCCTGTACTGCAAGTATAATCAGCTACATCATAAGTAGTTGAAAGTACATTCCAAGATTGTAAAGTATAGATATTTCCAAATATCAATTCTTTAATAACTGCACTTGTATTTGTAGGAAAAGCTAATGTCCATTGAGCATTGGCAATTTCTTCAGAATCAATTGATGCAATTATTTCTTCAGTATCACAACAGTTTAAAGTTGCTTTTATTTCAAGATTAGAATAGTCACTTGGATTTACTATAAAGTCAGAGATTAACTCTGACTTTATAGCTATGTGTTTACAATCATCTGTTTTAGATAATAGTATCATTTAGTGATTTGTTTTATTTAAACACGAGTATAACGTAAAAACATTCTCAATTTATTACCTGCTGCATGTACTGTACTCCATTCTACAGTTAATGCACCTGCATTTGTAATAAAAGCATAAGCATCACATATTGCAACTAATGCTGCACTTGGACTACCTAAATGATATTGGGCACCTGCTGAAGTTACAAATATTAAATCAGCACTAATAAGAGTATCAAATACAAACAGTGAAGGATTTGCAGGAGAAGCACCATTTAAGTTAACTTCAATTTGAGAAGCATATACAGGAAGACCATTGTACATTTCACCTGTTAAGTACTCATCATTTACTTTAGGTACATCAGACATACCTACAATAGCTTGACCATCAACATTAGTTTCAAATGGTTCACCATTAGGTCTTGTTAGTACAAATTCATTTTCATTAGTTGGGTCTAATGAAGTTTCTATTAAAGTAACTGCATCTCTTAAATCTTTAGTGCAGCAAGCAATTTGTTGCTTTATTTCTTTTGTTAATTGATATGACATTTCACTTAAATTGAATCAAGTTAGAAAATAAAAAAAAGGGAGAGAGTTAATTCCCTCCCTTTTTATAGGATAATAATTTTTATTGATTAACCAATACCATCAGTGGTTACACTTGCAGCAGATGTAAATGCAACTGTATTACAAGTACACAATGCTACATCATCTACCAAAGCATCAAAGTTATCAGTAAAGGCATCTAAGATTGTGAGCAATGCAGTAAGAGTAACATTAGCACCATTAGTACATGGAATAGCAATAATAGTGTTAAGTTTAGATTTGTTTTGTTCCCAACCTGCTACTACCTCATTCATGTAATGAAGATTTACTTGATTGTAAATAGCACCATTAGTAGAGAATCTTTCAAATTCTCCAAGTGCTGTACCAACAAGTTCACCTACTCTGTATGGGCCTGGTTTTCCATTCCATCCACCTGCTTCATATTCTAACCATCCAATATCAGTACCTTGACCTTCACCAAAAGAAGGTTCTTGGAAAGTAGCTGTAACTGCTTTGCAACTCAATGGTTCTAAAACAGATACTGTCATTTTAAATTGACGCATTTTGTAATAACGCAAAGGAATATTACAGTAAGCATACAATTTAGAAGCTACACTTGTTAATCTTACACCTAAGCATAAGCCTGGGTTAGCAACAATCCAAGCATCAACTCCAGCAGCAGCTACAACAACAGGGCTACCTGGAGTAGTAGTGAAGTCAAGATAGTCAGCTTTAACAATGCCATCAGTATCAGCATTAACTGCATTAACAAACAATTCAGCAAGTTCATTGCAATCTCCATCAGGGCAATCACAACCTGCACCACAACATCCTGTTCTTACAGAGAATGTTTTAGCAAATTGGTTAAAGCCATAATTTTGATAAGCTTGAGTATTACCTCTAAACTCTACTTTGAAAGTGTAAGAACTTTCACATTGAATACCACTAAAATCAGTAATATCTACAATGTGTGCTCTTTCAGGATTATAACATCTTAGGGTATAATCTGTTACACCTTTTCTTTGAATGTTTTGACCTGCTGAAACTCTAATGCTATCCATTACAGTATCACCATCTTCATCAACACCTACAGCTAAGAAAATAGCTCTTTCATTTGCTACACCAGCAGCATTTAAAGAAAGACCTGTTTCAGCAGAAAACACACCTATTTGTCCAACAGCTAAAGCTGTAACTCTACTGCCTGCTGCTAAAACAGCTTGGTCACCTGTTGGGATAAGGACTTGAAATACAGGATTATTTGCACTCATTTTTTAATAAATTTTTAATTGTTCAAAAGAGAAATCTTTTGTTGTTTGATTTGAAAATCAGGAATCTGCATTTGTCCTGTAAGAATAAGTACAGCTAAATCTACAATTTCTCTATGAGTATGTTCAGGTAATTCACAATCTTGACTTCCTGTTAATACAGTACCATCAGGTAAATTGTAAGTTCCCCCTACATAATCTTGAGCATTATGGATATAGGCAGGTTTCCTAATGTAATTAAATTCGCATATAGATTCAATAATAAAGGTTCCATCAGTAAACACTCTGAGTCCACTTTCAAAAAATCTACAATTGATTTCTCTCCATTCAAAGGAGCTTGAATCAAAAGGAGATTCTTCATGCATGTCATCATGTTGCTTTACAAACAATCTTGATTGAATGTTTTCACAATTTCCTTTAGTTATACAAGCATAACCTGAAATGAAAAACATATAATTGTTTGGTAAGAGTACTTCATAAGAAGTAGTATTAAAAACAGCAGCAGAAAGAGGAGTAAGTTCATTCACTACCAAAGTACGAATATCATCAATACTCCTCTGATTCACTTCAAATCCAAATCCATTTTTATTTCTTGGTTCTGCAATGAGTTTAATAAAAACTTCTTGAGCTTCATTTAATGCCCAATCAATTTCAGGAACTCTTAAATTCCTGTATTGTTGAGAATCAACTTTATTCAGTTTAGTCTTTACATCATACTGCATTCCTCGGATATCCATAACAACTGCTTATTTTAGACTAATTAATTTTTTCAAGAATTCTTGCTTTAATTTCTTGGTTTTGAGGATTAGCAAAGTATTCAACTACTTCATCAATTGAGTGACCAAGAATATCTCCCATATAATAAATACCTGCACCTTCTTTTGTAAGTATATTTTTATAGATAGCTTCAGTAACTAAACCTTTAACAAAAAGTGTTTTTTTATCTGATTTAGCAAGTTTGATAAAATCATTAATAAGGTCACTTTCAATTAACTCACCTAACTTAACATCAATATAATCATTAGATTGATTTCTTACTGAAACATCTAAAAGAATTTGGATCATTGAAGTTTTTTGTTCTTTAGTAAGTTTGTCAACAAGTTTATATGCTTCTAACTTTTTATTCATTTTGTGAGCTTCAATTTCTACGTGTTCACTTTCATCATATAGAATGTGAGTAGCTTCAGGCCACATACCATCTTGTAATTCTTTTTCAGAGTTAGCTACAAATGGAGAAACTTTATAAGCTTTAACTTTAATAAAATCCATTGGTTTAGTAATGTCAAAGATAAGTGTCTTATTAGGAAACTTTAATTGAGCAGCTTTAGTACCCCAAAATGGATGAGGTGTTAAGGGATTAAACATATCACTTAGGTCTAATCCTAATTTAGCACCATATTCTTTTGCTTCTTGTTCAGTTAAGCCAGTAGCATATTTACCTGTTCTTGAATCATAAAGAATTTGACTTGCATGGTCTTGAGTAAATGAATCTTTACCTTCTTTTCCATGCCATTTTTTTACATTTGCAATAGGACGTAATTCTACAATATTTGGATTTTTCATTTTAAAAAGATTTGAAGTATAAAAATAAAAAAAGGAGGAAGGATTAATTCCTCCTTTTCAAACTAAAATCACAATTATCCGCGAGCAAGAATAAGTTCACCACAACGAGATACATCTTCAAGATGTATTCCACATTGGTCTTTAACATGCATCTCATAGTAGTCACCTGAGTGAGAAGCAAGTTTATTATTTACAGGGCCAAAAGGTGTAACCAAACCTGCTGTGTAAATCAAAGACATACCACCTTTTTTCTTAATACGTTTTACATTACTTTCATAACCTTGACCACTAAAGTCTAAGAAAGTAAAACGCATAGATTCAGTTGGATAACCTGTTACAGGGTCAATCTCAAAGTTAATTTCTCTATCGTCATAAAGTGGGTTATGGATAAGCTCAAGCTCTGCACCATTTGCCATACGATATTTAACATACTGATAACCTGCTGCAAGTCCATTTTCATGATAAGCAGAGGATGTCTTATCAATAAAGAGTTGGTCAACAACTTGAATGAAACCTTTTTTCTCCATCCAATCTTGGATTGCACGATGGAAAATAATCATACCATATTCACCAGTAAATGCTTTGATTTTACGTTGTCCACCAGGTTTAACACGAGAGTAGAAAATGTCCATCAAATACTCTTCAATCAGAGTTGCAGTTAAGTGTGTATATCTATGGATGTGAGAATCTTCAAGTTGTTCTTGAATACCAGGGCCTGAATAAATAGGTCTTCCATTAGCACCAGGAACTGAGTTAGTACTACGAGAATACCAGTAACCTCTTTCCAATTCCTTATACCATTGTTGCCAGTATTCTACTTCTGCATATTTCATCCAAGAATCATGCATTTTACCTTGTGAGTCAGGTACTTTAACTGCAAGAACTTGATTATGTGCATCACCTGTAATTTGATACTTCTTACGGAAACGAGAAAGTCTGTTAGTAAGAGTAATAGGTAATGAATATTGAGTTGAACCTGATTGTTCACCAGCTTCCTCATATTGAGAGAAGAGTTTAGCCCATTGTGTACCAGGTTGCAAGTAAGTGACAGGTAAGAAATCAGAACCATTATCTGACATCAAACGTACTACATAAACCCAACCTTTACCATGTCTGTAAGGTTCTTCTTGAATACGAACTTGAAGCTTTTTATTACTTGTACCTGGATGAATAATATCACCTGGAACAAACCAGTTTTCATCAAGCTTTAACTTGAAAGTTTGTTTCAATTTACCAGGAGTAGTATTAGCAGCAGGTTCTACATTTTCTATCACCACCAAAGGACGACTTGAAGCTGTTCTCAAACTCCATTCCCAGTTGTTACTTGAAATCTCTTCTTCCTTTGCACTTGAAGATAAGAGATAAGTCATTGGGTTATCTGAATAACGATTAGCTGTAAACAGCTTAGTCATTGTAGATTCAAATACATGTGGCTTTGCCATAAGAGCTGCACCTAAGTGATTCAACTCTGTCATATTAGCATGCCAAGGCATTTGCTTTGTAATTAGTTTATTATTTAATTGTGCCATATTGAAAAAAAGTGTTTTTTAAAAGAAGTCAGCCAGACCTTTATTTCGTGAACCTTTATTATTTACTGAACCTTGTTTGTTTGACTCAAGTTTCTGCTTTGTTTGTTTAATGACTTCAGTCTTTGCTTTTTCTTTAATGTCTTTAACATCAAAATCATTATGCATTATTTTTGCTAACAAAATCATTTTTTCTTTATCAGCAAAAACTTTCTGAAGGTCACTTTGAAATTTAGTAAGATATTGACCATTTGCTGTTTTTTCAACAGTCTTAGTCATATAGCCATGTAACTCTTTTTTATCTTTTTGAGTAATTGACCAATCTTTAATTTCAGTAACAGAATCTATTGTATGTTTTAAATCTTTGATTAACTGTTTTTTATTTTCTTCTTGACGCATCCGCATTTCTTGTTGCTTTTTAACAGCGTCTTCTTTAATACTTTCTTGATTTTGCTCAAACTCTTCATAATATTTATTTGCATATTTACTAAGTTTTCCTGTTTCTTCCATCCATGAAATCTTATCTTCAATGTCTTCATCCTCCATATCTTCTACAACTCTGTAGTAATATTCTAAGAATTTCTTTTGAGATTTAACATCATTTCCTGGTTCAGGCACTTCACTCATTTGTGCATAAATCTGAAAAAATTGTTTGGTGTCACCACCTTCTTTTTTGAATTTAAGAAAAGCTTTTGCATCTTCATCAAGTTCATCCATAAACTCTTGAATTGTTTCATCAAGTCCTGTTTGGATTTCTTCCTCAATTATTTCTGCAAGTTTCTCCTCATCAATTTCTTCTCCTTCTTCTACATCAATAGAAATAATTCCTTTGTCTTTAAGCAGCTTGTAAGTACTTGACCATTGAGATGAAGGTGTAGTTGATTTACCTTCTACTTCATCCTCATCATCAAAAGAAAACTTATCTTGTTCTTTATCAGGTTGTTCTCCTTCTTCTTGATTAGTAAGTTTATCAGCTTCTTCACCATCATTGTCTTCATCTACTTCTTTAATGTTAGTAGTTGTTTCAATTTTAGTAGTTGGATTTGCTTCACTTCCAAAAAAATCATTAGGATTATCCCAATTAAAATCTGCTAATGTTGTTTCTTCTTTTTCCTTTGCCATGTTGATAACACAAATTTAAGTTTGAAAATTAATATTTCTTAAGTTTTATTCTTAAAGTTTTTTCATAATCTTAATCACCTTTTTTATTAAGCTTCTTCTTTTCTAAAGCTATTTTCTCTTTATCTACTTCTTTTTGATGCTGAAACTGTTCTTCATTTAAGTTTTGTTTTCTCATTTTAATATCAGCATCAATGCCTTGTTTAGCTACTTCTAATACATCTAACTTACCATCATTGTCTGCATCTTTTTCTTCAGAGAATCCTAATGACATAATAGTTTGTTTTTGTACCTCTCTATTTGTTTTTTCTTTTTCCATCAGTAAGCCTGTTTCTCTATCAAACATCATCTTCTCTTTTTCATGAGCTAACATTTGTTGCTGCATTTTCTCTTGTTTTTCAAGACCTGCCATTTGTTCTCTTTGCATTTCTTCTCTTTTCTTAGCTTCAGATGTTTCAAGCATTTCTTCAGCTTCTTGAATTCCTTCAGCTCTTACCACTTTAATTACATCACTTAAATCTATTTTTTGTGATTGCATTGCAGCATGAGCTAATTGAGATACAAGTTCTTTAACTTCATGTGCTTTAGTAGCATTAGATACAAATAATCCATAAGAAGAATTCTCAAGTAAATCAAAATCTATATCTAAAAGTTTCCTTGAAAAATCATCTAAGATGTAGTAAAGTTTTCTTGCAGGATTTTCTTTATATGCAACTTTAGCAGTATCTATTAATCTTTGAAGTACAGATTTCTTAACATGATTGTGTAATTCAAATACAGGTTCTAACACATGAGATGCTTGTATTAAAGTTTGCTTAGTATTTGTTACAGCAGCATTAGGCCCTATTTGTCCTTCAGCTTCAGGTGGAATACCAATAGATACTCCTGCTCTTCTTTCAATATATTCTGCTAAATTAATATATTTTTGAATATCAGAAGCTAAAGACATATCTATTTCTTTAACTGCATTAGTTATAGAACCATCACCTTTACTTCCTTCTTCAGCAGGATTCATAAATCCTATCTTAGAAGACTCTAAAAAGTACAACCATTTTTCAGTATCAATTCCTGCACTTTCAGGAATCAATCCAATGTTCATCATTAAGAGTTTACCTTTATCAGAAGCTAATAACAACTCTAACCTATACATGATAATATCATAATAGTACTGATAACCTTTAATCCTATCTACAAATGAAGTAGGAAGAGAGTTAGTAGAGTCCATTACTGCACCAATGTAAGGTAGCTTACAATCATAAAGATTATCTAAGTCTTTAACTTGTCCAGCTACAGGCCCTAACTTCACATAAATATCTGTACCTATTTTATATCCTTCATATACTTCAGGAATCCATTCCCATTTACAAGAAATATCTCCTTGAGTTCTGTTAAGAGTATAACCTTCATCAACTATAGTTTCTTGAATTTCTCCCTTTTCATCAGTATAAGAAAGGAATCCTATTTTTCTAAGTGCTTTCCAAGTGCAATGAACTACTCTTACAGTCCACCCTTCATCTTCTTTATTTACATTAAAAGTAAAATTAGCATCTACCACATGACTCATAGTTTGACTGTAGAAACTATATATCTTATCTATTTGTGTTTCAGTCAATTCATCACCAAAAAACTTTACAACTTGTGAAGGAGATAATCTATATGTACATACTGCCCATTCTCCATCTTCAATAAATTCTTGGTCAGGAGATTTATCATAATCAAAGTATAGTGGATTAACTACAGAAAGGGCAGGTTCTCCATTGAGAATTCCTACCCAAAAGATTTCTTTTGCAGTAATACATAAGTGTTTAAATCCTTGATTAAACTTAGTAGATATATCTTCTTTTTGTACTAAGTATTCTAAGAGTTGATGTGCAAGAGCTTCAGCAGGGTCTTGATGTTCCCTTTGCATATACTTTCTTACTTCAGGAGGAGTAAGAGATTTCATTTCTTCTTCTATTTGCTGTTGTATTTGTGCAGCTTCTTCTTCTGTTAATTCTCTACCTTTAAGTTCAGCTTGTTTCTTCTTTTCTAAGTCTGCTCTAATAGGAGCTAATGTTTCATTAATGACAAAATCTTTCATCATTTTCATTTCTTCCTTTTCTCTCCTTGTGGTAGCTTCTTCATTAACAGCAAGTACTTTCCAAGAAAAAGGTCTTTTCATTTCCATACCTAAGAGCATTTTAATCTTAGGAGAAATTATATCTCTATTCACAAAGTTAGCAGGTAACTCACCTGCTTGAGCACCAAAGGGTTTTGTTACATATTCAAAGTCACGAATATTAATTATATTGTTAAACAAGTCATAATTAACTTTCATTCTTTTATACTCTGATACACTATTAGTATCAAAAGTATCAAACCCATTAAACCCTACTTGAGAAAATGACCTTTTATCTAAAAAGTCAAGATTCTGTTTGTACCATTGTTTATTTTGAGCATTCTTAAATGCTCTTGAAACTCTGTGCTTAGGCATCCCTACACTAAAGTTACCATCAGTACTTTCAATCATTTTTTATACCAATTTTTAAATGAGTTTAATAATGTTTGTGCTGCTTTACTTTTACCTGTATCTTGGTCATATTTCTTTTCCCCATCTTCCTCTAACTGAAACATCACCATCATAAATGCCATTACTCGGTCAAAGTTTCCTTTTCTATTAAAAGATATTAACTCTTCTAAAAGTCCAGGGTCACAGATTGTATCTAAATTTAAAATTTTATTTCCATTTTCATCAACATCTCTTTCTTTAAGCAACCACTGTTTTATATATTTTGCACCTGCATCTTTTAACATGTCATTCATGTGAATACCATATATCCTTGCTACCTTAGAATTCTTGATAGTTTTAGATATTACAGCATCAGGTTGAGCAGCTAATAAGTGAAGTTTCTTTCTTTTTTCAAAATAAGACTTAACATCTCTAATCATATTTTCATGCATTATTTCAGCACCATAAAGTTCTGCTAACATTTCTACAATTCTATTAGTATCATCTGCTGTTTTCATTCTACCAACATAAGATGCAACTACTATATCTCTTGTGTATGAAAATACTGCATTACTTTTATAAACATAAACTGCTGCTAATGAAGTTCCTTGGTCTTGTTGATAAGGGTCATAACCTATTTTATATAAACCTTTAGGAGAATTAGGAATAGGATATTCATAAATTACAGGTGAACCTGCTAAGTCAAGAGTCTTAGGTTTTTGATGCCATACAGGATTTAGCTCTCTTTTTAAGTCAGGAATTGCTTTTACTTTTCCTGTTTCATCTCTTATAAGAAAAACAGCTTGTCCTTTTTTATCATATAACTTTTCTCTTTCAACTAAGTTCAATCTATTTCTAAGTTCAGTAATAGGAAAGTCATTAGTAGATACAGTTAAGAAAGCTTCACTTGGGCTTAAAGGATATTCTTGTACTCTTCTTTGAATTACACCTACACCATTAGATGAATTCTTTATAATCCTTTCTCTTTCATCTAACTCATACTTAATAGCATCATCTTTTATAGAGTTACCTTGTTTATCATAAAATCCATCCATATTCCAAAATATAGGATGGAAAAAACCACAATTAGTATTTTCTGCATTCTCATCCCATACATTTTCAAATGGCATTAAATTATAAGTATCAGGGTCATAAAACATTTCAGCAAAATCTACTGTTCCTCCTTCCATATCACCACCTGTACCAAATATAAGAATCTGTCCAGTTATAAACTTACCTGCTTTAAGTGTAGGTTCAATAGCCATGTAAGAATCTTTAAGATTAGGAAACTTACCTGCTTCTTCTAACAACACATAAACAGCATCTTTACCACGAGCAGCATCAGGATTATCTTTAAAAGTTAAAGCCATTACTTGACTACCATAACCTTTTTCAATTGCAACACCATTCATAACTTCTTTAAATGATGCTTTTCTATGGTCTTGTTTATCAATGTAATCTCTATTCTTTCTCCAACCTGTATGTTCATTTAAAAAGTTAAGGTAATCAGATACCATACCCATTGTACCTTCAGGATAAAGATATTTCTTTTCAAATGCACCAATAATAGAAAGTGAATCTCTTGTATTATTGTATTTGTTAGCTACCTTACCTGCATTCTTATATGAATAACCTTTCCTTCTACTCTTACCTGCAATTACATGCCTACCTCCATCTAAATACATAGGGTTTATCTTAACCTCTAAGTTCAATGCTTTCACATCTTTTTCAATCATTCCATTATAAGCAATTTCTGTTGCCCATTCATAGTTATAATCTCCATCCCAAAAGTCAGGAAATCCACTAAGCTTCTTTGCTTTTCTACCACCAGCACCTTTCTCCACCCTCATCATAGGACAGAAGTTTAAGTAAAAATAATGGTCACCAGTTATCTTACTTCCACCTACTTCATATCCTTCAATTGTTCTTCTAAGTTGTTCTTCCCAATACATTTGCCAAGAAGGAGAACCCCAAGGGTCAGGACAATAATATCCATATTTTTCAAAGTGCTTTGCTTCTTCTCTGAAAACTTCAACATTAATCCAATGACCATTGGGATTTCTAACTGCTCCTACTTTACTCATGTTTATTTTTAGCTTTAACTTCTGATTTAGTTTTCAGTTCTTTAGGTCTTTTCTTGATTAACTTTTTAATAAGCTTAAACATATTATTGCATTGGTTGAGCTGTTACAAATTTTAATCTATACATAGTATGTGCAATAAGTTGTAACATTTCATCAATTTGATTAAGAATCCATGTTTCACTATACATAGTTTTAGCTTTATTTACTTCATTGTATAAACTTTCCATATAAGCTAATGGATTACTTATACCTGTAGCACTAAAAGACAATGTCAATTGACCATGTACAGCCATAACAGTTTCAGCAAAAGTATCTAACAACCCATCAAGTGAAGTATAAAATATACTTAAAGCTTCATGTATTGCAGATGACTTTACCTTTTGTTCAATATGAGTAATGTGGGCATCCTCTTTTGCTTTAAACAATTTAGAAATAAAAGCAGAACATGATTCAGGATGTTTAGAAGATGTTGTACTCTTTTCAAAGTAATCTCCTATTGATGGTTTAGTTTTATCTTTTGTCATTTTTCAAAATGGTTTATTTCCTTACCTGCTTTGGTTTTGGAACTTTCATATAACTCTTGCTCAACTCTTTCTTGTAATTCTGTCATTGACTTTAACACCTCATTTGCAGATTTAAGTGCAGGAATAACTTCACTAATCTTATAAACTGGTGCCCCTTTATCTGTCCTTTCTTCAAAGTCAATGTTTTGAAAAAAGTTAATAGTTTGTTCTATACCTGCTTTAACTGCATTGTAATATCTCATTGAAGGTGAAGCATCTTGTAACCATTTACTATAAACTTCAATTCCTTTTTGCACAAATAAATCAGGATTCCACTCTTCATCTTTCCATAAACCTTTTATAATATTCTCACTTTTCACTTCATCTTTATATCCTGCATAAGGATTTGATTTTTTAGGAGAAGCAATAAAATAAATATAAGAAAGTTCTTTTATAGCAGTTTCTTTATGTTTAGAAGTATCTCTTTCCCATATTTCTTTAAAAGGAAATATTAAAAGAACTTCTACTTTTGGTCTTACAAAAGAATTATGTAACTCAAATATATCAACCATTATCTTCTTGTTTAGGAGTCCAACAATATCCTTGATTTTTAATTCTTTCTTTCATTATACTGATGTAAAATTCAAAAGTGCCATCAAAGTATTTATCTTGAGATACAGCTCCAAACCATATTGAATGTGTACTTCCATCTACCCCATACTTTGTACTACCATTAGGTACATACATATCTTCAAACAAACACTCTAATTCTTCATCTAAGTTTTTACTTAACCAATCATTGTTGTAATTAACAGTCCAATCATCAAGTACATTCTGAACTTCGTGTAAAGATAATTCTTCTTTTAACTTTACACAACTAACTTCAGGTATTTTTAACCACTTCTTTCCAAACAATTTATAATACCATTTTAAATTAGAGTAACCTTGAAAGAATCTCCATGACTTTTCTAACAACATATACTCACCTTCAGGAAAACAAACAGAACTTACTTCTAATTTTTGTATTCTTTTCTCTGTAAAAGTTTTACCTAAAAAAGATGAAATTGCTGCGGATAATATTAGATAATTAATCATTTGTAATTTGTTTTACTTAAAAATTCAGTCTTTTTTGTAAAAATATCTGTAAGCCAAGCTTTTAACATATCTAATGTTAATTTTTTAGGCATTGATTTACCTTTGTTTATTGAACTCATTAGAATATATTTTTTTCAGGTACACCAATTTCTCTTAAAAACTTTGGAACATCAAAAGAAGGGCAAGCTTTATTTGCTACTTGATTGTGTCCTAACACCTTAATATCAGGATGCATTTCAATAGTATAAAGTATTTCTTCTTTCAAAGATTCTATTTGACCTTTAGTTCTTGTATCTTTAGGTATTTGCCAATTTACTTTTTCTGCACCGCCTACATACACAATATGCCTACAATTATTATTAAATGCTAAAGCACCAAAAGTAACTTCAAAACTTTCAATAACTGAATCTTCATTAACAGGATTAATAATAGAAGTAGAACCATCTAAATGAATCATCTTATGATAACCTGGTTTAGTCCAACCTCTACCTTGTAAATTTCTAATATGTACTCCACCAATTAACTCATCAGGCAAATCATTTTTAGTTTTGTACCTTTTAGTTTTGTAAATCCATTCTCCTGTTGGTTTACCATTAACAAGAACAGGACATGGTCCCATGTGAGTTTGTCTAATATTATCAGCAGTCCATTCTTGTCCTTCACGAGATGCAGTACAATGAATCATTAAATACAAAAGTCTATTAGAAAGAATTGCTGTCTTGTTATTAAGTGCATTCCAAGTTTGTTGTCCAACAATTCCATCAACAGATAATCCTGCTATCTTTTGAAAATCCATTACAGCTTTCTGCACTTTATCTCCAAAGAAACCATCTATAGTTTCCTTATATAATCCAACTTCTCTAAGTGCTACTTGTAGTTGAATTACACTTTCTCCTTTTGAGCTTTTACTTAACATGATAATTATGATTTAATAATGAAACCTTTAATGTACAATACTTGAGTAGTGCCATCACTAAAAGTAATAGTTAGATTTTTAACAATTTGTTGCTTAGTTTGTGTATCCTTTAAATGAGATGCAATAGCAGGAACATCATAAGTTGCCTTAATGACATTACTCCCTTCTTTGTAATCTACTAAAGTACAACCACACCCTGCTTTAATTTCAGTAATCTTTTTATCTCCTTGATACTCAAATTCAGCAATGACTACTGTACCTTTTTTAGCATCTCCAAAATCATAAGTTGTTGTGTTCCACATATTATTTGTTTTTATTGATTTCATTTTTAATATCAACCCAATGTTCTCTTATTTGTTTCCAATCTTTTCTATTATGAAATGCAGGATAACATTCACCTTCACAAGATTTATTAGAAAGGGTAAGTGCAGGAATATCACAACCACAAATCTTACATTGTCCATTGTTGTAACACTCTCTATCCATTAACTCTAATCTCATTTCAAATTGTTCCTTGATATGTTTTCTCATTAAGAACTTCCATCTTGAATAATACAACTTCTCCCTGTAATGACCTTGAAAGAAATACCAAACATCAATCCACTTTCTTTCTCCTCTTATAAGCTGCATCAAATAATAAGGGATTCTTTTCAACATAATTTTTTAAGTTTTGTAATTGTTGAAAACATTCATAATTTTCAACAGGGTGATTAAAATGTCTATAAGTGCTAATCTTTTCCTCTAATCTTCTTATACCTGAAAGTACAGGTTTTGCAAATATCTGAAAACTACCAAATCCTTTTAATCTAACATCAGGTAAATCTTCACTTCCCATCTTCTTTTTAAAATACCTAAAAGTAGAATTAATAGCATCATGAAATTCAGATTCATTTAGTTGTGGATATTTATCCTTAACCTTACTATAGTATCTTTCAACTAATGGATTCCTTGCCATCTTTTTTGTTTATTAGTTGAATTAAATATTCTTGTTTATCTTCACTTGGCATTAATGCAGAAAGTATCTCATTTGCATCAGAGATAAACTTCTTTTCTTTTAAACTTTTAAGATAGTTTCCTAATCCACCATCAGATAAGTTAAGAGTTTGTTTTACAAACTTTCTTGCAGTAGCTCCAAATCTATCTTTAGCTATGTCACCTTTAAGTGACATAAAACAAGCTAACACCTCTATCTCTTTAGGTGTTAGTTTAACAGGGATAAGTGCATTAACAATAGATAAATGCACAATATAATACTGATTTGGCTCAAGTGTTAATTTCTTGCTTAATGGTTTCATGATTATAATTTTTACAAAGATAAAAAAAGTAATAACAAAGTAAGAAATTAAACTGAAAAAAGGTTCAGATTTTTTTGAAAATAATTTTAGGAGATAGTGTGTTTTATTTTTTATAAAATTTTTAGGAGTTATGTGAATAGTTGATGTGTGGATTTTTTATAAAATTTTTTAGAAGTTGTAGAAATAGTTAATGTGTGATTCCCCTCTAATAAAACCCCACCCTTTTCTAATTTGATTTTCATACCCCCACCTTTGCTCCAATGTTTTCTTTTCTTGGCACATAAATATCCTTTCCCTTTCCACTTCCCTTTAGTTTTGACAATAAATTAATTTAAACCATTTAATACTCTACTATCATGGCTGATGTAAAATTCTTCTCAGTGGCTCAGGTCAAAGCACACTTTGGTGTGACAGAAATTAAAGTTGTGAAAAACCCAAAGACAGACAAACTATTTGTCATTGTCGATGAAGATACCGCACTCAAATGTCAACAAGACATTGATGTTAAAGGTAATCTCTCATTCATCTGTAGTGAATTTGATAAGAAAGGCAATCCTATTATGGAATCTGCATGTCTTATCAATGTAGCAGAAGGTGCAGGACTCACAACCTTAACCACACTCTAACAAATCACAAACCATTGAAATACTATATCCCGTAAGGTATAGTATTTCTTTTTATTTAACCTATCACATTTCACACTATTATGAAACTATCATTCATCATGCTCAAACTTATACCTTTCATTGTAGGTATAAGTTTTATAATCATGGCATTTATACCACAAACTTATGTTGACCAAAAAATAGGTGACTTCATACAAATGTATTTAGGCATTTCTTTTGGTCTAATATTCATTTGGATGTCTTTTATTAAATTAGATAAATAAAAGAGTATTTTACTTTTTTATTTCTATTAATCCATTCCCTTCACACTCCCATTAAGTTTTGACAGGGTAGACTCATAAAACCCTGCTTTCCGAAAGAAGGCGCATAATTATGACAAGACGAATTTACAATGCACTTGGTTTAAAAGCATTGTTAACTATTAACAACATACTAATTAAGATACAATCAGTTTGTGAAAACTGATGCAGTACAACAAGAAGTAACTAAGCAATGGTGCACAATTGTTTAGAAGAAAATTGCTACTGTGAGTGATGTCAGTTGGAAGACTATATTCTCTACTTTATCTTAATGAAATAATGTATGCTCTGTTAATAGTTTTTTAAATAATCAAGTGTACTAAGCTGTACACACTTAAATCCACAGCCGAGTCATCGAATAAAGGGAGCTTGATTATTTATTTTTTATTTATCCCTTACCTATCCACCCCAACTTAGTCTTGACATTTATTACAAACTTATAATACTCACTTATCATGAAAGCTGTACTCACTCTTATCCTAATCATGTTGTTGACTTGTCTTCATTTGTCAACTTATGCACAAAATACTGTTGCTACTCACAAAACTGTAGTAGCAACACCTACAGTTACCCTCAAGTTAGAGGGTAAAGTACAAGTTGTAGAAGCAAAAGGTAGCAGAATCATTGTTGAAACCTATGTTAGCACTAATGGTGGCACTGTAGCTACTCAACAAGTTGCTAACACTGCAACACCAATTGCAACTGTAGTTAATGAAAACAATACTGTTATCTCACAAGGAAAACAGTTCATTGTGAATAATCACAATGCAAGTGTTTCATACAAAGTGTTCATACCTAAAGGAACAACTGTAAACTAATTTCAGAGAGAGTGTAACAACTCTCTCTTTTTTCTTTATTTTTTAAAACCTAAAGACATGCTACAAACAAATGTAAATTATACAGTAGAACAAATAGCAAAAGCAGTTGAAATTAAATCTCAACTTGCTAAAAACTTTGACAAATTTACTAAAACACAAGAAGATGAATCTTTCACTTGTGCATGGAGTACTGAACCTGATGCAGATGGAGATTGTAATTGGGAAACTTTTAGATTTTTTACAAATGGTAGATGTCAAATATCAGGAAACAATTACCATAGAGTTAAAAAATATATTATCAGAACTGATGATGGCTCAATTGAATTTATCAACTAATCATAAGGGAATCCCTAACAAGGATTCTCTTTTATTTTTTAATTTAACTAAATAATAAAGCTATGAGTTTAGATATTTATGGTACAATGCCTGTACAAACACATCAATGTCCTAATTGTGGACATTGTGAAATAGGAACTTATGAAACCATATTTGAACATAACATTACTCATAACCTTAGAGATATGGCAAGAGAATCAGGTTGTGGTATTTTATGGGATATGGATTATGATACAAAAGCAGGTGCTTTAATTGCTCCATTAACTGAAGCAATACAAAATTTGCAAAATCATCCTGAAAAATTCAATGTATTTTCAGCATCTAATGGTTGGGGAACAAGAGAACAATTCATTCCTTGGTTACAAAAACTATTAGTTGATTGCATTGCATTTCCACATGCAACTTTAAATATATCCAAATAACAAACCAAAGAATAACTGTAGAAATACAGTTATTCTTTTAAATTTATTTAAACATGAGTGAAGATTCAATTGTAAGACAAAACTTAATGGAAGTAGAAAATTACTCTCCTTATTGTGGTAATGACAATTGTAAACATAGAAATCCAAGAACTACTTGGAGTCCACAAATTGAACAATTTACTTGTTCTTGTGGTTGGAGTTCTAAGTTTCCAATTGACTTTATTACAAGATATAAAAAGAAATGGAACAAATAAAACTATATAATTATGAGCAATGAAAAAATGCCTGAAACTATCAAAGTTAATTTTTGGTGTAATGCAGGTTATACTGAAGAAATAGTTGAAGTAAAACTATATGAAGACAACGGCACCATTGAAGAACAAATACAAGAAGCATTTGAAAAATGGCTTGATAACAATGAAGATGTAGGTTGGGATATAGTTACTGATGAAAATGATATAACTTGCCCTTTTTGTGAAAGTGAAGAGAAAACAGAACTAAATACATATTGTAAATGGTTATGTTCTAATTGTGATAATGCTTACGGAGAAAACTAAAAAAAGAGAGCTTTAATTAGCTCTCTTATTGTAAACTTTTAAATATAAACAAATTATGCAATATATATTATCAATCAAATTCCCTAAAATTGGATGGTGTTCTTATGAAACTTATAAAACTGAAGCAATGGATACAGTTGCATTAAGTTTTAAAGATTTTCCACATCATATTCTTGTAACTGTATTTCATGAACAATTAAAATCAGGGCCTACAAGTGTAGGAGATTTTATTAAAGTTATTGCAGTAACAAGGGATGGAAATGTGAATGAGTTTAAATCTTATGAAGATTTTAAACAATATTTAATTGATATTTTTGATACTGAATTTGATTATTAAACACAAATGTCAATATGAAAAAAACTTTACAGGGGTTTCCTCTCTCTGGACTCTCTCCTTTACCAATATATAAGGGAAGGGAGTAAAGTATTATTTCATATTGACATTTGTCAATTTTTATCAATTTTTAATTTATAAAAATGAACATATTTTTTAAAAGATTAGTTCATTATAAAACAAATATTTTTATGCTATGTCAAAACTTTTTAATTACTTATAAAAATGCAGAGGGATTACATTATGCTCCTTATGTTGTAACTAAAGCAACAGAACTTTTATATTTAATATCAGAACAATTATGTTATTTAGATTTAGAATATTCTAAGATTAGAAATGTATTAGTGTTTTCAGGTGGTAGTTGGGATTTTAAATATAATGAATATGGCCCAAAAATTATTACAAAACACGAGCAAAGAATAGATTCAGGTACAGGAATGATTACTTGGGATATAGAATACAATGAAGAAATGGTTACAGCATTCTACAATTTAATACTAAAATGGGAAATGCTTCCACATTATTTTAACACACTTGCAGAATTTGTAGAAATCTATGGTGAGCAAATAAATTTATTACTTGGTGATTTTAAATCTATTAATAATATTGAATTAGTTATTCAACTACTTGATAGTTTAATGAGTTAAATATAAAAGGAGAAATCCTTTTATATTTTCTTTTCATCCATTCCCTCTCCACCCCCACTTATTTTGGACAATTAAATTATTACAGTTATCGTATTAGTTTGACATGGTGTATTAGTGTAATAATGTTATGGAAATAAAACAAACTAAAGGTGTTTTCCTTATTGCTTTGGAAATGTAAATCCACAATCTCAGAGCATTAGCAAACTCGAATTCTAAAATTAAAGAGTGTTAAGCTCAAACTTAAAGGGAATGTCAATGAAAAACATTCCCTTTATTTTACTAAATAACAAAAGTCCAAACATCTAATAATATTGATTGTAGTTTTCTATAGGGAAACATAGTTGATATTGTTATACAAATTATTAAAATCATGTAATATTAAAACGTAGTTCTTGGTTATTCAGCATACCAAACAATAAGTTAAAATAAACAAACAGGCTAAACATTGATTCCTGAATGAACAGAAGTAAGCTTACAGCAATAAGGTGTAATTCCTTAACATGTTAGTGGATTAAAGTTCTACTGTAAGCTAAGTAAGCAAAATTCATTAAAGATGTCCAATGAAAGTTGGAATGTGTTGTTCTCTTGAGAAAGGAATAAAAATCTATAGGTAAGAGGGAAAGCCAAGTAGCCCTACAACACAAATGAGTTCTCAGCAAGTGATTATGTATAGTTGAAAGTACTGCACTATCTGAAATATTGATAGAACGAAATCATTGAAATAATCACGTGACCCTACTCTTACAATGACAGAGAAATCGTTTCCTTTGGGGATAGTTGTAAGAGAGGGTTCTAAAAAAATAAATTTATCATATGGAAAAGTGGAAAAACATTGAAGAATCTAATAATTATGAAATATCTAATTATGGCAGATTTAAAAACAGAAAAGGTAAAATATTAAAATGTAATATAAATAAAAGAGGATATTTATATTGTAACATTAGTATTAAAGGTAAAGTTAAAAAAGTAAAAATTCACATCTTAGTAGCTAAAGCTTTTTGTGAAAATTTACAAAACAAAGATACAGTTAACCATATGGATGGGAATAAACTCAATAATAACAGTTCAAATTTAGAATGGTTAACAAGAAAAGAAAATGTTCAACATTATTATAAAAACAAAAAGTAAAAATGGTTATATGTAGTCAGCCCTGAAAGTTGGCAGCTAACCATTTGTTTAACAATGTAAAGAAATAGTTAGTCAGCTGGTGTATAGTTGCCTAACGTCCACAATTTAGCACGTACATTGTTTTTTAACTAATTTAATAACTCTAAATAAAACTCAAAAAACCATGAAAAACTATCAAAAAATTACAACAGAAGAAATCTTAAATTTCTTAATGCAATTTTCTATTTTTGGAAATGCTTCAGAATTTATTAGACAATACCTTTGCCTTATGTTTATGATTAAAACTGAAGACAAAGATGTAAAATTACAAATTGACCTTGTAACTAAAGGTTATAAAGAATTAATAAGAACTTTAAAAATGCAAAGTGCTAATCACACTTATGATGAAGATGCACGAGTATTTGTTATTCCTGAATTACTTATTATTTGGGATAATAAAATAGAAAGAAGATGTATTGAAGATTTTAAAGACCTTGAACTTTTACATGCTGATGATTGGACTTTAATATCTAAGAAAACTTTCTTATTAACTTCTGACAAAGGTTTGCAAAGAACAATTATGTATTTTGAAGAAATAGAAAACAATTTTTACACAACTCCCGAACAAGGAAATTATTTTCAAGAAAGTGAGCCAAAACTTATGTTCTTTCAATTGATGTTTCTTAACATGTTTAAAAAACAAGTTAACAATAGAAATTGTAATTGGCCTGTAATGAATCAAATGTTTAAGGGAGCATTTGAAGAACTTTGTGAAATCCCTGTAGCTATCAATATTGACACTAAAAGAATTTTCAATTTTAATCATTATCTTAGACAATCAAGAGAATACAATGAAATTGATGATTGTATTTATGTTAATAACACAATCATTGATGAAAATTGGCACATAGAAAATAAAATTGCAGCATAATCATTAGGGGAGTAGAAATATTCCCCTTTATTTTTTAATTTTGATAATAATTAACATTATGAACAGCATCATAGAAGCAATTGAAAAAGAAGTCAAAAGACTTATGTCAACTTCTAATAGATTTGGAGGTAAAAGACAAGAAACTTATGAAACAGCATTAAAAGAGGTATTGAGATTTATAGAACCTCTTAAAAATCAAGAATTAACAAATCAACAATATCATTTTAATCATGGAAAAACTCATGGTTTTGAACAAGCAAAATCAGTTTATGACCCTCAAGTAAATCTTTTACAAAACATTTTGAAATTAACCAATGAATTTAATCAACAAAATCCACCATTAACATGAAAAACATTATTATTTTATTAGCACTTTTTATTGTTCAGTTTAGCAATGCACAAGTTAATCCTCATTTTGGATTAGGCATTGATTACGGAGTTGAACAAGAAACAAAACCTGCAATTATTGTAGGAATTGATTACAAATTACTACGTGCTCACATTGGAGTATTCCCTAATTTTTATAAATTGGGAATAGGAATGCAAAAGGGATATTGTGTATTTGATGTACACCAAAAATACTTTGTCACTAACAAAGAGATAACAGTAAATTGGTCAAATATCATTTACAAACATAAGAGTTTTGTAACTGGTGTAACTGCTGGAGGTAGATACATATTTAAAGATAAGTTAGAAGTTAATTTAAACTTTGGACTTGATTGGATATGGAAAAGTCAAAAAGCAAATACTAATGTTACATTCTCACTATTATTTCACATTAAACCACATGAGTTTAAATGAATAAAGTAAAATGTATTAATGACAACTTTTCAAAAGTAATTGAAGAGTTAACAAGAGAAGCTAAAGGATTGCCATTATCTTTTCCTGTAAAAGGAGAAACTTACACCATTAGAGAAACATTTGACAATGATGGATTAGTAGTTTCTTATTTACTTGAAGAGATAAGAAATCCTACATTTACCATTCCTTCATTGGGTGGTATTAGAAGAGAACTCTCATTTGCTGAATGGAGATTTGAACATATTCATGAAGACATTACAGCAGAAATAGAAGAAACACAATTATTACAAACTATTTAATTAAAACAAATCATGAAAAACATCAAATTCAAAAGCACAGGAGCTGTAATCAGAGCAACAAATGAAGAAGCTAAATTACTTCATCAAGAAGATTTAGTTGTATATGTAAATAAAGGAAAACAAAAATCCTATGCTAACAAACAACTAAAGAAATTGAACAATTATGTGTTTGGTAAACTAAGAGCAGGCAAGAAACAAGTAATTGTTAATGAAGCTAAAAAACAATTTAGTTTCATTCATATCAAAACACAAGGCAAAACCTCATACCCTGTACATGCAGGAATGAGAAACAGTTATGACATAAAATTCCAAGAGAATTAATTAGTAACATTAAAGGGAATGAGAAATCATTCCCTTTTCAATTTATAAAACTATGGGAAAAAAGAAATATAATGTAGAGCAATTAATTCAAGAAGCTTTACACAATGAATGGGTAGGTAAAACAATACATTATGACTATTATTTAGATACAAATAAAATAATGGTGAGTGATGAAGTTGAACCTAAACATAACTTGTTAGTGAGTAATGTGAAAGTTGAAACAATACTTGGAAAACATCATGTGTATTTTCAAGGATATGATATTTCTACAACAAGAGAAGAATCTAAATGGGTTGAAGTAATTTCATTTTTTCGTAACACTTTTTAATTTCAAACAACTATGAATATTCAGAATAATGGTGGAGAAACCACTACAGGACAAGAAGCACCTTCTCAAACACAAATTAAGACTGGAGCAGGACAAAGATGAGCAAACAAGAAATAGAAGAATTCTTAGATGAATGTTATGGAAACATAAAGAAATCTATAGATTCAGGAGCAGTTGAGGGATGTACTAAAGCAGTAATTAAAGCTAATTTATTATATTGCTATACCCAATTACAAATGAGATTTTTAGAAAATCATAATCTCAGAAAATTTGAAGAAAACAAAGAAATTATACATGCTTGTGTTGAATTAAGTAATGAACAAGCAGTATTTGTAAATAACTATTTTAAATCATTGAAAAAACCATAATTATGACATATTTATTATTTTCAGTATTAGTTGCACTTGGAATGACAATTGGTGAAATTGATTGGAAAAAACCAAGTTTTCTTGAAATATTAGTTTCTTTCATAGTTCTTTTTCCATTACATTTTGCAATATGGCCTATACTTATGGGTGCAACATTTGTAAAAATTAAAAGAAATCTCAAATGAAAATAGAAATTATAAATGGAGCTGATGACAGTATCATAGAATCTTATGATTCTAATGTTGTAGAATCTGCAATTTATCTTCCAATGTTACATGTAGGAGATAGTGTGTTAACAATTGGTGGATTACATGGAATTATCATTTATAAAGAATTAGATATTTTTAGAAAAATTCTTAGAATATTCTTATCTTTAAGTATTGATAAAATGGATGATACATTAAGTGCACAACCACAACAAAGAAATGGGGAATGAAAAGTATAAGGCAAGTGATTCTTGCATGAAAAAGATGTTTGGAGATTTAGTTGTTAATTCTCCAAAAAAAGATGTAATAATACTAAGAGGAGAAAACTCTTCTCTTAGTATTTTTGTTGGAAAGTATAATAACAAAAGCATATTAAAAAAGTGGATAGATGATAACAACATTAATCTTAATGCTGATGACGATTGTGTGTTTAATACTGATAATCCTCAAACAACGTAAAAGAAAACAAATAACTATGTTAACTACAGACATAAAAGTTGATGAACCAATACTTATTCTTTTACAAATTGCTAATGAGAATTCATCTGCACTTGTAATTAAAGAGCATATACCTAAATCAATGGTTATAGGTACAACTGAAAATGTTAGTGGTGTTATACAAGAATTAAAGAAAACTAATGAAATATCTTTAATGGTTTTTCATTTAAACTAAATCTGTAAAAGGATTTAGTTTATTTTTTATTAGTCCTTCCCCTCAACACCCCCCCTTAGTTTTGACAATTTTTCCTTATAATTCTATGAAAAACAAAAAAAGAATTATATTTGTGGAGAGGTTCAGTTTCCATAGCTCAATTGGAAGAGCAACAACCTTCTAAGTTGTAGGTTTCAGGTTCGAGTCCTGATGGGAATACTAAAACAAAAATTAAATAATTATTTAAAGGCTAAATCTGAAGAATCATTACTGTTTGGCGTGTAATGAGATTATTTAATTTAAGATTAAAACAAAAAGTTCATAGGGTAACGTGGGGTTACGTTTATTGTCAATTTAATTGGGTATAGAAATATACCCAATTCTTATGCTTCAATGGTGGAACAGGTATACACGCAGGACTTAAAATCCTGTAATCTGAAAAGATTGTGAGGGTTCAAATCCCTCTTGGAGTACCAATATACATTTTTGATAGTTTTGGTTTTTAGTTAGTTAATAGCTTTGAGAAATAATATGATGGGTGTAACTCGTTAACAGAAACTCAAAGCTATTTTTTCATTTAACAATAAGTTTTTTTCATAGAGTTTTTAGGTTTAGAGAGTTGTAGAAATACAACTCTTTTTTTATGTAAATAATCAAATTAATATACCATTTTTAAACATTTTAAATTAAACAACCATGAGTAACGCAACAAGAATTAGCACGAAAAAAGGAAAAGTTACTTTTAGCCGCCTTTACAAGGCTGAAAAACAAAAACAAGGTTCAAAAACTGTAGAAGTAAAGCAAGTTATTACTACTACAAGTTATTATGCAGGAAAGAAATACAATAGTGATTTGCAGGATGCTCTTGTAGATGATTCTACATTTGGTGCTGAAGAGCAATCATTTAGCAACACAAGTACAAGAGTTGCTTGGTTACTTGTACCAAGTGATTACACTGAAGCAAAAGTAAAGGAAATGTTGGCAAAACATCCTAATCAATGTATTCAACAAATCACATCTAATGCTCCAATTCTGAATGATAATCAGAAACAAGCAATTAATAGTGGTTTGACTACACTTGATAGTTTTGCAAACAGTCAAGCTATCAGATATGGTAGCAACAGTGATAATGCTGGACAGTTAATTTTGGATGGTTCAGGTAGAATCCAATACAAAGTTAATGTTTGGAAAAAGGAAGCTACTGAAGACATTGATTTGAGAGGTAATGGTGAAATGTATGCTTCTCAAGAATTGATTGAAGAAATGAATGGTGCAAGCATTTATGCAGACCAAGGATTGTAAAATGATAAGTGTGTAAATTTTAGGAAAACTGAATTATCTTTACTGATGATTTGGTTTTCCTTTTTTTCTTTTTAACCATTTGTAAACTTATGAAGCAAAAATTTATATATGACATTGAAGTATTATTAAACATGTTTTTATTTTGTGCAAGAAACATAGATACAAAAGAAGAAATATGTTTTGAAATATCTCAAAGAAAAGTACAAACTAAAGAATTTATTGAGTGGTTATTAGAACCTAAAGAACTATATGGATTTAACTGTATAAACTATGATGGTAAAGTAATACAAAAACTATTACTAAATAAATCACTAAAACCTAATATGTTATGCAGTACTTTAAAACATCATTCAGATAAATTAATTAGTGATGAAAATTACAGTAGATTTCAAAAAAGATTAGCTTTGCCAAATGTACTTCATGTAGATTTATTCTTGCTTCATCATTTTAACAATGATGCAAAGTGGACATCACTCAAAGATTTAGAGTTTGCATTTCAAATGCCAAACATTCAAGAATTACATGTGGATTGGAGTAAACCAATACCTGTTGAGAGAATGGATGAAGTAATAAGTTATTGTTGGAATGATATTGAAGCCACAGAAATTCTATACAATAAAAGTATAGAAGCTTTGGACTTTAGAAGAGAATTAAGTATTAAGTACAATCTTGATATGATGTCATTTGATTCTCCTAAACTTGGTGAAAAATCTTTTACATTTCAACTTAAAGAAAAGTTAGGAGATAAAGTAAATCTTAAAACACCAAGAGAATCAATAAATATTGGAGAAATTGTATTTCCTTATATTACTTTTCAAAACCAATGTTTTACTAACTTACTAACTTATTTTAAATCAAAAGTAATTAAAGGTACATACAAAGTATTTAGTGAAATACCATTTGAAGAATTAGAAGTAATTGATGGATGTTATCAAGTGCAAAAAACTAAAGGTGTACAAAAGAATCTTAATATTGTACATCAAGGAATAAAGTTTGTATTTGGTACTGGAGGAATCCATGCTTGTATTGAACCAGGAGTATATGAAATAGATGATGAACATGAAATTATAGACATTGATGTTTCATCATTTTATCCTAATCTTGCAATTAAAAATAAATTATTCCCTGAACATTTAGGAGTAGAATTTTGTGATATTTATGAAGATAGATACTATGAAAGAGGTAAATATCCTAAAGGTTCAATACTCAATACTTCTATAAAGTTAGAACTTAATGGTGCTTATGGTAAATCTAACTCTAAGTTTAGTGTTTTCTATGACCCTAAGTACACTATGAGTATAACCATTAATGGTCAATTACTTATAGTTATGTTAGCTGAACAACTTATGGAAATATCTCAACTTTTACAAGCTAATACAGATGGTGTCACTATTAGAGTACATAAAAGTAATGTGTACATAGTTGAAGATATTATAAAATGGTGGCAAGAGTTAACTTCTCTTACTCTTGAAACTGCACATTATTCTAAGATGATAATTAAAGATGTATCTAATTACCTTGCTGTTTATACAAATGGTAAAGTAAAAAGAAAAGGTGCAGCTTTTAAAACTAAGAAAGAGTTGGAGTTACATGAAAATCATAGTGCATTAGTAGTACAAGAAGCTATTAATGACTATTTTATTTATGGTACAAATCCAATTGAATTTCTTAATTCATATCTTGAAAAAAATGGAATAATGGATTTTTGTTTAAGAGCAAAGATTCAAAAACAACACCAACTTGTACTTAGAACAGCAACTGAAGATATTCTTTTACAAAAAACAGTAAGGTATATTGTCGCAAATGAACAAGATGGAAATTCTCTTATAAAGATAATGCCACCACTTGAAAAGAAACCTGATAAGTGGAGGGAATCAGAAATAGAAGCAGGTTGGAAATGTATAGTACTCAATGATTTAAGAAATGTAAATCTTGAAGAAATAAAAGAAAAAATAAACTTAACTTATTACCTTAACGAAGTAAACAAAGTAATAAATGCAATTAACACGTAGGCAAATTGTACAAGAACAAGCAACAAATTCCATAATCAGTACTGATTTTAATGGAATAATCCATATTGCACCAAGAGTAGGAAAAAGTAAAATTGTATGTGATGCACTTAAAAAAATTACTGCAAAACACAAAGTGTTAATTACAGTTCCTTTTAATCCTATTATTGAATCATGGACTACAGAGTTTACTAAATG
>Ga0315900_10000590_pt1 | contig 62261 bp, 47 predicted proteins | sample LakEriMetagenome_FD_203521 | JGI IMG/M metagenome (GOLD analysis project Ga0315900, IMG submission 203521) | Freshwater fungal communities from buoy surface, Lake Erie, Ohio, United States - Buoy 12 MA114 | ecosystem: Environmental > Aquatic > Freshwater > Lake > Lake biofilm | place: USA: Lake... | reverse complement strand
ACCTGATGATCGGCAACAATTGTGTTCTGGTTCAGACGGATAAGCGAAAAATTTCTTTTCTGGGCTACAATACCTTCAATTTCATGAGCACCGGAAATCCGCTTTTCAACGAACAAAATGCCCGGTGGATGGATAATCTGATGGCAAAAAGTACGCAGATCAGCCGCTCGGCAGAAAAAATCCGCAATCAGTTTTTCAGAACCCTGATGCGTCGCCTGGATGAAACCAGAAAGAAGCTGGAGGATTAGGCTTCACATAATAAGCTTGTGATAAGAAAATTCCGGAGGAGAAAGGGATTCCGGGAATGACTCTAAATCTGGCACCAGCGGTGCCTGATGTTAATAGAAGGTAAAAAAAGAAGGGATAAAGCTCCAGAGGAGCGTCATGTAATGGGTTCAAATAAATACTCTGGTTTGAAATCGATTTCATAGGCCTTTAGAAATCGCATGTATTCCGCATGAAAGGACCGCTTTTTATGGTGTGTTTCCTGATTTTGAATATAACCAATTAATTTGGGCACCTGCGATTGACTCACTGAAAAAGCACCAAAACCTTCCTGCCATTCAAATCGTCCCTGAACAAAACCTTGTTCATTAATAAATTTAGAGGAGTGAGATTTTATATCCCGGACCAGATCCGAGATGGATTTATCCGGTTTGATTCCAATCAGAAGATGAACATGGTCGGCCATCCCATTAATCATCATTAACTTCTCTTTTTGATTTCTGATTATACCCGCGATATATTTATAAAGCACCTCCTTCCATTCCGAATGAATAAGGCTTTGCCTTCCTTTTACTGCAAAAACCAAATGGACATAGAGCTGAGAATAGGTATTGGCCATCCTGAATTCGTTAATAAAACATATCGCTCCTCCGGAGCTACTGGTTCTTTTGGCTAAAACTATTAAAATTATACCCCTACGGGGTATCAGCATTGATTATTAATAATAGTAGTTCAGGAAATCAGCCTGGCCTATATTTTAAAATCCAGAGTCAATTAACTTGATTTCTAATCAGAAGTCGTTGGAATTCAATTTGCATTTTTATCTGAAATTCCATTTTAAGGTGCCAATCTATTTGATTTTAGCATCCAGCTTTAAAAAGGACTAATTGAATATCGAAAGAAATTACGCTAAAAACTCTTCTTTTTTATTGTTTGCTTTTGGTGCTTCTTTTGTCAGGCTTCTAAAGGCTCTACTCAACCTTTTCTTTGAGTTTTCTGCCTTTTCACCTTCAATTACTTCTCTTTTTAATACCTCGGTTTCTATTAGTTCTTTAATTTCTTCGTTTGAGACTTTAATATCCGGGGATACTTTTTTTAATATTTTTTTGATGGAGTCTAAAACTGAATCCGTTAATATTATTTGGCTAATAAAAAACCTACTAAATGTCTGTTTCTGAATATAATAGTTCTCAAGTCCGGATTTGTTTAAACTCTCTTTACACAAATTAAAAAGAAACTCCTTATCACTTGATTTTTTTATGCTCAGTAATGGAAACTCGAATTCATAAACAAGTTCATGGCCAACTGGCTTTCCAAAAATTATTTTAAATACTTTCCAGCTTACAGCATTTGTTAGTACAATCCAATCAACTCCTGCATTTGCTCCATAATCTACAGCCTGTCTGATATGATCTGCTTTTAAATCAATACCTGCAGACTTGACTTCAATAATTAATTTGACTTTGCCATCAACCTTTATTCCTAAATCGCAGAAGGTCTTTTTTACTGCTTGTTCAGATGTTATTTCTGAGTATTTGTCATAACCAAAAAGTTCAGACAGCATATCTGTAATGATAACTACAGTGTCCGATTCGTTAATATCCTTAACTCTGGCTGAGGATACGATGGTTTGAAATTTTTTCAATCCGCTGCTTAAACGAGTTTCAACTTTTGCTGAGATGGATGCCATTTTTTTCTTTGTAAAAGTGCAAATAAGAATACTTTTTTAAAAAGATTAATAATTCTTGAATAAATGATTCTGAACTTTCAGGCGGCATAAATCTCCGCAACCTCTTTGACATACTTCGCCATCAGGTTCTTCCTTTTCAGTTTAAGGCTGGGTGTCATTTCGCCGCCTTCGATGGTCCATGGACCTTCCACCACTTTTATCTTTTTAATTTTCTCGTACTGGGCCAGCCCTTCGTTGGCTTTGGCCAGCTCGCGCTCAAATTTTTCCTGAACTGCTTTTTCCTGCAGCATGGCGGCATTGTCTTTCCATTCGATGCCCTTGATTTCGCACCATTTCTGCAGGCCGTCGAAGGATGGTACAAGGATGGCAGCCGGGAATTTTTCGCCGTCACCGATGACCATGGCCTGTTCGATGACAAGGCTTTCCTTAAGCTTGTTTTCGATGGCCTGCGGTGCAATGTACTTGCCGCCCGAGGTTTTGAACATCTCTTTCTTGCGGTCGGTAATTTTGAGGAATTTGCCCTGCTGGATTTCACCGATATCACCAGTATGCAGCCAGCCTTCGGAATCGATGGTTTCGGCGGTAAGATCGGGGCGCTTGTAATAGCCCTGCATCACATGAGGACCGCGGGTTAAGATTTCGCCGTCGGCGGCAATCTTCACTTCCACGCCATCCACGGTTACGCCAACGGAGCCTATTTTGCGGTTTTCTTCCTCAAAGCGGTTTACCGAAATCACCGGACTGGTTTCGGTAAGACCATAGCCTTCCATCACCACAATTTTCGCTGCCGAAAAAACGCGTGCCAGTCGCGGCTGAAGCGCGGCACCTCCGGAAACAATGAACTTCACATTTCCGCCAAGTGCTTCCCGCCATTTATTGAAGATGATTTTGTTGGCCATATCCAGCTGGAAATTATACCACCAGCCGAGGTCGGTGTTGAGCTCGTAGCGCTGGCCCAAACCCAGCGCCCAGAAAAACAGAAAGCGCTTGATGCCGCGCAGTTCCTGGCCTTTGGCCACGATTTTATCGTACACTTTTTCCAGGAGGCGGGGTACGGTACAGAAAAGCTGCGGTTTTATTTCCTTCAGATTATCGCCAATGGTATCCATCGATTCAGCATAGGCCACCGTAATGCCGCATCCAATGTAGAGATAGCTGAGCATGCGCTCGTAAATATGGCAGAGCGGCAAAAAGCTCAGCGCGGTGCTGTCGGGTGTAAGCGGAAAGCAGGGTACGCAGGCTTTTACATTGCTCACCAGATTGTTGTGCGTGAGCATCACCCCTTTGGGCCTGCCGGTTGTGCCGGAAGTGTAGATGAGGGTGAGCAGGTCGCTGTCCTGTACGGCAGCTGTCATAGCCTCAAGGTCTGCATCTTCGGTGCTGCTTCCCTTTGCGGCAAAATCACGCCAGTGTTCGTATCCGCCAACGGCATCAAAGGTTTTTACCCCCAGAAATCCGGTGATACCGACCCCTCCACGGGCAGCCTTTCCGGCCAGTTCTTCGTTTGAGGCAAATACCAGCTTTACTTCAGCATCGTGAAAGATGTAGGCAATGTCGTCTTCGGTGAGCGTAGGATAAATGGGTACCGAAACCGCCCCGATGTACTGGCAGGCATAATCCACCAGATTCCACTCAGGGCGGTTGGCGGAAATGAGGCCGACCTTATCGTCTTTACGCAGACCGGCAGCCATGAGAGCCTTTGCCAGCAGGCGGGCGGTTGCGATGACATCTTCCACCTTCCAGTCTTTCCATTGACCAGTTTCTTTGTATCGGAACAGAACTTTACCGGGGAATTGTTGCTGGTACTGGTGGAGGTTGTTGAAGAGGGGCATAGGTTAAATCAGGTTAGAAGTAAGAAGGATGAAGGCAAAAGGAATTTAGTGCTAAGTGTTTAGTAATTAGTGGTTAGTGAGAGGTGATGGCTGTTCCGGATTGTGGTGCTGTAAAGTGTTTTCATCTGATATACGAAAGTTGAAAGTAAGAAAGATGAAGGAGTTTAGTGCTAAGTAATTAGTGGTTAGTGAGATGTGATGGCTGTTTCGGATTTGCAATCCGGAATGATTGGAGGGAAGAAAGCGTGTTGCCTGCGTCAGGTGGAAACACCTGACGCCACAGGAAACTTCCCCAGCGCCCCGGATTGAGCGGCTTGTCTGAATCCCCCGCCGCGGCGGGGGATGTGTAGCGAAAGCCGGAAATGGCGCCCGAATAAAAAAGCTCTTCAAGCAGTCCTGCCTAAAGGAAATTCTAAACCTAGAAGGTTTTGAAAACCTTCTAGGTTTCGTCCGGTCTAAGAAAGTCGCCATCAATGATTAGCAGTTCAACGCCATTTTCTGAAAAAGAACGGTGAGAGCTCATGCCATCGGAAACCACATAGGTGTCGCCGGCCTGCAGCTGAATTTTTTCGCCTCCTTTCAATTCAGAGATAAACCCGCCTTCGAGGCAGTGTACAATATGCCCTTTTTCGCACCAGTGATCGGCCAGGTAACCAGCCGAATAATCCACTTTCCGGATGCGAAGGCCGGGGAGTTCAAAAACCCGGGAATGAGATTTTCCGCTTTCGCCGCCTTGCTCCTGATACGGGAGGCTGTTCCAGTTGATGCTTTGAAAGGGAATTTGCGCCATTCTATTGAAAGTAAATTTCACTTTTGACTTCTTACTTTTTCCTTCTGCCTTAACTCACCACTTCATCATTTTGGAATACGGCTCCAGGGTGGCGCGCCAGGCCGAATCCTGGGCACTTTCGCTCAGGTTGTAGCGGTAACCCATAATGGCATCTTCCCAGCCGCCATACATGGGATTGGGGAATATGATGAATTTCTTGCCCCAGTTTTTAAAGTTCTTTTCCACCTGGAGATGCCGGCGCGCGGTTTCGGCATTTTCCCATACCCCATCGAAATCGGCCAGATTATCGCCAAGCAGAATGCTGATATCAAATTCACTTTCGATTTTGCTGCGGCGGGCCACCTTGCTGGAAGTATTTTCCTTTAACAGCACATGGGCCGAATCGGCAAAGGGCAGTCCTAGTCCGCGCAGGTTTTTCAATACATAATTCAGATTTTTAGCGTTGCGGTTTGAGATGTAAAAAACCTGCATCCCCGCATTGGCTGCGGTCTGAAAAAACTCCACAGCACCCGGAAAGGCCGGTGCAATGGCTGCTTTTTCCCATTCATCCCAGTATTCAGGATACTCTTTTCCTTCCAGCAAAACCCTCAGTGCCCATTGTGAATTGTCGAGCACCGTTTCATCGAGGTCGGCCACCACCGCTTTTTGCCGGCCCTCTTTGCGCAGGCTAAGCTGCAGGGTGGCAAGCTTGTAGGTTTGCATGTAGATGGCATGTTTTTCTGCTGAAACGGCAAACCAGGCTGTGGCATTCAGTCTGGGATCTTTCGAAACAGGATCCTTCGCCATCCGGTTGGAGGAAGTCAGTAAGAGAAGGCCTGCAAAGAGCAGGAATCCGGAAGTATTTCTGAACATAATCATGGACAAATAAAGAAAAACTCTCTGAACCATAGATATGCAAATCGGATTTCCTGCCCTGCTGAAAAAAACTTTCTTTTGCATCCCCGAATTGCCCCGCATGAAAGCCGAAATCAGTAAAAACTATAATCCCTCAGAAATTGAGGACAAGTGGTACCGCTACTGGCTGGATCACAAGCTGTTTGAATCAAAACCCAATCCGGCCAAAGAGCCCTTCTGCATCGTGATTCCGCCGCCCAATGTGACGGGCGTGCTGCACATGGGTCACATGCTGAACAATACCGTGCAGGATGTGCTGGTGCGCAAGGCCCGCATGGAAGGAAAGGAGGCGGTCTGGGTTCCGGGTACCGACCACGCTTCCATTGCCACCGAAGCCAAGGTGGTGGCGCTGCTGAGGGAACAGGGACTGGACAAAAAGCAGCTCGGCCGGGAGAAGTTTCTGGAGCATGCCTTTGCCTGGAAGGAAAAATACGGCGGCATCATTCTGGAGCAACTCAAGAAACTCGGCGCTTCCTGCGACTGGAGCCGCACCCGCTTTACCATGGAGCCGGAGCTTTCCAAAGCCGTAATCAATGTATTCGTAGATCTCTACAAAAAAGGCCTGATTTACCGCGGCATCCGCATGGTAAACTGGGATCCGCAGGGGCAGACCGCCCTCAGCGATGAGGAGGTGATTTACAAGGAAGTACAGTCGAAGCTGTACTATGTGCGCTACCGGCTGGAAAGCGGTGAAGGATTTCTTACCGTGGCCACCACCCGTCCGGAAACTATTATGGGTGACACAGCATTGTGCGTGCATCCCGAAGATGAACGGTACAAACACCTGATTGGTCAGCATGCCATTGTGCCGCTGGTAAACCGCAAGGTAAGAATCATCGCCGACGATTACATCGACATGGAGTTTGGTACCGGTGTGCTTAAGGTTACGCCGGCCCACGACATCAACGACTACAACCTCGGCCTGAAGCACAAGCTGCAGGTTATCGATGTGCTCAACCAGGATGGCACGCTGAGTGAGGCAGCTGAAATCCTGGTTGGCGAAGACCGTTTCGTGGCCCGTAAGAGGGTAGCGAAAATGCTCGAAGAGCAGGAATTGCTGGAAAAGGCAGAAGACATTCAGAACAAAGTAGGAACCTCCGAGCGGACCGGCGCCGTGATTGAGCCGCGTATTTCCATGCAGTGGTTTCTGAAAATGGAATCCCTGGCGAAGCCTGCACTGGAGGTGGTGGAAAACGACACCGTGAAGCTGCATCCGCCCAAGTTCAAGGGCATGTACCGGGCCTGGATGGAAAATGTGCACGACTGGTGCATCAGCCGCCAGCTCTGGTGGGGACAGCAGATTCCGGCTTTTTACATGAAAGACGGCACCATTCTGGTGGCTGAAAACAAAAAGGCCGCCCTGAAAATTGCCCGCGACAAATTCCAGCTTTATGCCCTGAATGAGTCCGACATCGAGCAGGATCCGGATGTGCTGGATACCTGGTTTTCGAGCTGGCTCTGGCCCATTTCGGTGTTTGATGGTTTCAAGAATCCGGACAACGAAGACATCCGCTATTACTACCCGACGAACGATCTCATCACGGCTCCGGAAATCCTCTTTTTCTGGGTGGCAAGGATGATAATGGCCGGACTGGAATTCCGGAAGGAAGTTCCTTTCCGCAATGTGTACCTCACCGGCATCGTGCGCGACAAGCAGGGCCGGAAAATGAGCAAGTCCCTGGGCAACAGTCCGGATCCGCTGGACCTCATTGCCAAATATTCCGCCGACGGTGTGCGCATAGGCATGCTGCTGAGTTCGCCGGCCGGCAATGATTTATTGTTTGATGAAAAGCTCTGCGAGCAGGGCCGGAATTTCACCAATAAAATCTGGAATGCCTTCCGCCTGGTGAGCGGCTGGGAGAGCGATGCTTCAAAGCCACTTTCAGACCTGGAAAAACTATCCACTTCCTGGATGGAAGCCCGCATGGAAGAGGCATTGGCCGAGAGTCAGGATTTGTTTTCGAAGTACCGCATTTCGGATGCCCTGCATGTGCTGTATAAGCTCATCTGGGATGATTTCTGTTCCTTCTACCTGGAACTGATGAAGCCGCCCTACGGCGAGGCCATCGGTGCAGAGGCAAAGGCAGAAGTGCTTCGGGTGTTCGACTGGCTGCTGCGCTTTGCGCATCCGTTCATGCCTTTTGTAACGGAGGAAATCTGGCAGCAGCAGGCGGATCGGAAGGAGGGCGAATCGATTTGCGTAGCAGATTATCCCGCGGCCGGTTCATTAAAGAAAAATCCAGACTTGCTTTCACAGGTCTCGGTGGTGCTGGAAGAACTGCTGGTGCCCCTGCGGAATCACCGCAATGCCAACCAGATTTCACCTAAGACGGTAATGGAAGGTATGCAGCTATCAGCGGCCCACGACTGGGCAAAGCCCTATCTGTCGCTGGTTCAGAAACTGGGCAATACAGGCGACATCGTTTTTGTTCCGGCATTGAGCGGTCAGGTATTTGCCGGCAAGCGCCTGGACTGGAGCCTGCCCATGGAAGAGCGGGAACTCAACGCGGATGAAAAGGCAAAGCTTCTTGAAGAACTGGAATACACCCGGGGCTTTCTGGCGCAGGTAGAGCAAAAGCTTTCCAACGAGCGCTTTGTGGCCAACGCCAAGCCCGAACTGGTGGAAAAAGAGCGGCAGAAAAAGACCGATGCCGAGGCCAAGATTGCGGCATTGGAGAAGGTGCTGGGCTAAATCTGAAATTTCCCGCCGTCTGGCCAGAGGCCCCGACGGCGGTCGGACCTTTGGTCAGACCGCAAGTCAGGGCAGTAGCTTTTTTGCAGACTCACTTTGCCCAATGCCAAGCCCGAGCTGGTGGAAAAGGAGCGGCAGAAAAAAAACCGATACCGAGGTCAGGATTCCGACTCTGGAAAAGGTGCTGGGGTGAGTTCCAAAAGCCAAGAAGGTTTGGACCAGATGTTGCATGAAGGGTTGTATTACATCAAGGTTTTTCCATTTTTGTACAGCAAATGGGGGAATGCCCCCTTCATGATATGCCACGGAAAAACCATAAACACTGCTTCTTCTTTATCTTGTTTCTTTTTGCCGGATTACTTTCCCGTGCGCAAGAAGTGCGCTTTGTGCTAAAGCCCAATGAATTCCGGATTCAGGAGGATTTGCAGGGCTACTTCAATACTACTTTTTTACCCTTCAGGGATAACACGTTTATCGCGTTAGGTGTAAATACGGAAGAATACATTTCCAGGATAAAGCTTGCTATTATCCGGGTGAATAGTGTGAAATCTGAAAACCGATTTCCTGAGCTCCATGTTGAGAGAACCATCCATATTGATCCACTTATTTCTGCAAACCAAAAAAGCTACAGGCATAATAGCAAAACATCAATATTTAATCCAGGAAAAAACCGATGGACAGGTCAGCTTCTAGGAATTTCCCAAGATGGCAAACTGTTAGCTTTTACCCTGAGAAAAGGGGGAAAATCAGCCTGGCTGTATATTCTTAATTTGAAAAACGAATCCATAGAATATTCAAAGCTGTTTGTCTCAGAAAAAAATCGTAATTGTGAAATAATTCAGGGGATCTTTGTAAACTCCGTATTTCGATTTCAATTGTGGGAACTTTCCCTGTTTGTAAATAGAATCAGGCAATTTGAGTACGACTTAAAAAATGAAAATCTAAGGGAAACAACTTTCTCCGGTGATTTTCTTGAAACCATGGTGAGGAAAACCAACCAATTTTCCCTGAAATCACTGCCCGTACAAATGGAAGTCCCGGAAATTCATTGCCGGATTTCCCGTACCGATTCCGGATTGAAATTTTCCAGTTTGCAAAACAGGTATCCCGATTTCCACATCATTACCGACAGTGTATCAATACTTGAGGACCACTTCGATTGGCAGTGGCACTCCTTTGTTTTGTATAAAAATAAATCCATCGTAAGGCACCTGCGATTCAATACTGGAAATGGTGATGTTTTTATTTCGAAAGATTTGATTTTATCTGTTAAAAAAGGATTGCAGGATTATTATGAGTCTCAAAAAAGAAATACCATATTTATTTGGGATTGGAATAAATTTATTAATCTGAAAGATTATCTGATTACCTATCAGAGTTTTTTTTGGAATAATTGGATTAAATTCCGGATTGATCAATATAGAAAAGGTAATAATTCCGGGAACATTATATTAGGAGATTCGCTCATTCATGAAGGTCTTAGTAGGTTTTATGCAGGAGGAAATAAACATATTGAGTTGTTCTCAAAAAAACGACAAAACTGCGGATTTTTTGTCCGTCATGAATCTAAACTATTGGAATATGATTTTGATAACAGAAAGGTAATTGCCAGACAAGGCAGTGAAGGAACAGAAGAAGAAATGGTTCATCCCATACGGGATCATTCAAACCTTCAGCTTAGCCTGGATAGTTCTGGATTTGCATGTTGGTTTCGTCGAATGAAAACGGATTGGCCATATGTAAAACTTAAACTTAATGGAAAAAAAATATTCTGGATTTACCCGGTGTTCTATGAGTTGCAAAGGGGAAAAGAGATATTTTCTCCTTTTAGGGAACATTTCAGGACTGACATCAGCCGGAAAGGAGAACAGATTTTCATTAGAAAAAGAAATACGGTAATAGCTTACAACCAGAAGGGAAAAGCAAGGCCAGCCTGGACAGCAGATTTTTCCGCGAGAGTGCTGGGCCTGAAGCTGTCTTATAATCAGGAATTCCTCGCCGTATGGCAGGCAGATGGGGTGATGAGCTTACTCAATGCCGCCAATGGTAAACAATTCCTGTCTGCCTATGTCGATACCAGCAACATGAACTGGGTCATGTGGACACCTTCGGGCTACTACGATTGTTCCCCGCAGGGTGAAAAGCTCATTGGCTGGTCAATGTCGCGCGGAAAGGATTCATTGCCTGTGAGCTACCCGGCCGCTATGTTCCGCAGCCGCTTTTACCGGCCCGATCTGATTGATTCCGTTTTGAAATTCCACAGCGAAGAACAAGCGCTTAAAAGCCTGAGTCTGGAGGGTGGTGCTTCAGCTACCAAATCCATAACCGAATGCCAGCCACCGGTGGTTTACCTGACGAAACCAGACAACAATTCTTTTTTTTCCGACAGCAGCATCAGTCTGAGCTATGAATTAAAGCCGGGAAGCAGTCCTGTCCAGGAGATGAGGGTTTTTGTGAATGGAAGGCCCACAAAAACCATCGTTCCTGAGCGGGGCAACCAGGTTATACAGGTGAAAGTTCCGGGGCAGAATTGTACTGTCGGTATTTCCGCAGTTTCAGCCTGTGGGGAAAGTGAAATGGTCTATTCTTCGTTGTACTGGCGGGGAGAGAACCGGTCAATTACCGGAATCAGAAAACCGGATTTGTACATTCTTGGCATAGGTATATCACGATATAAAAATCCCGGGCTTCGGCTGGGCCTTCCGGCAAAAGATGCAAAGGATTTCTGCCAGTTTTTTCAGAACCAGAAAAACGGTTTGTATGGTAGTGTCAATGTGCGCTTGCTCACCGATTCGCTGGCGTCCCGGGAAGCCATTCAGCAGGGTTTAGAGTGGCTGGAAAAGAATGCGGGGCCAAAGGATGTGAGCATGATTTTTCTGGCCGGACACGGCGAAAATGACCGGAACAATGTGTTTTACTTTCTCCCTTGGGAGGCCAATCCGGAAAGTATGAAAAGTAATTCCGTACCGTATTATGATTTTAAAAATACCGTATCAGCTTTGCCCGGCAAGGTGATTTTCTTTGCCGATGCCTGCCGCTCTGGGAATATTTTTGGTGATCTGGTGCAGCGCTCGGTAAACATTGATGTACTAGCCAGAGAATTGGCGTCCGGCAATGGTGGGTCAGTAGTATTCACCTCATCTGGACGGAAACAGGCATCCCTTGAAAATGTGGCATGGGGAAACGGGGCTTTTACAAAAGCCCTGCTGGAAGGTCTTGAGGGAAAAGCCGATATTTTCAATGATGGATTTATTTCGGTAAAAGGATTGGATGTTTTTATCAGCAGACGGGTGCGGGAGATTACCGAAAACCGTCAGATTCCAAATACCATTATTCCAGAAAGCATCCCGGATTTTGTTATAGCAGTAAAAAGTAAGATAGAAAAATAACAGGAAAAAGCCGAGGCCAAGATTGCGGCTTTGGAGAAGGTGCTGGGCTAAATCTGAAATTTCCCGCCGTCTGGCCAGAGGCCCCGACGGCGGTCGGACCTTTGGTCAGACCGCAAGTCAGGGCAGTAGCTTTTTTGCAGACTCCCTGTGGCCAATGGTCGGCTGGTGCAAAAGGGGCGTCAGATAAAACCGATGCGGAAACCAGGATTGCGGCTTTGAACTAATATGGAATTAAATTCCGGATTTGTCTAAAAAGTCGGGGAGCGTTGGTTGCCAGAGAAACAAAATATCCCGGAAGCTATCCACGGTTGAAATGGCAGGGTTTGCCGTAGGGGCTGATAATTTTCAGCCCCTGCATGATAACAACAACCTACCACTCGAACACCTCGATGCCCGGGACGGTAAAGCCCGGAATGCTGTGCACCGGGATGTTGTCTTCAGAAGTGAAATGGCCCGAAAGGCGGTACTTTCCGTTTTCCAGCAGAAAAATCTCAATCACCCGCTCCGAAGGAAAAACCACCCAGTATTCGCCGATGCCGGCTTCTTCATAAACCTCGTATTTCACTTTCAGGTCCTGATGCAGGGAGCCGGGAGAGAGAATTTCGATCACCAGATCCGGACTGCCAAGACAACCTTTTTCGTCGATTTTGGAGGCATCACAAACCATGAACAAATCAGGCTGCACCACGGTCACAATCTGCTCATCGTTTTTGCCCTTGCGGATGAGCCGCACATCTGAGGGCGCGGCAAAAAGACGGCAGGGGGATTTACGCAGTTTTGTCCAGAGAATGCCGTGAAGGTTTGAGGAAATGGTCTGATGAAAACTCCCCGGCGACGGCGACATTTTTACCACCTTTCCCCTGATAAGCTCCACCATTTCGCTGAACTGCCAGCGGAGGTAGTCGGCATAAGTGTAGGATTTGCTGAGATCCAGATCGCTGAAATTTGTAATCAAGGGAGACATGGCCACCGGGTTTGTTTTTCAAAAATAAGTCACAAATGCGGTGCGGACAAATGACAGATTCGATGTCCGCTTTCCTGAAAAGTGAGGGTACCCGGGTAATTTCAGAAGGCTTCAGCCTCTCCGATGAAAAACTCAGGAAATGGCAAAAGGATTTGATTCTGGAAGCCAAAACAGAAGTGGAAGGCAAGGATTATTCCTTTGGTTTTCAATTACTTAAAACTTATTATAAAGAATCAATATTTTAATAATTTCAGTAAAGTGAAGCCCTTATCCGTTTCAATTTTGATGTGGTAAATTCCTGATTTCAGATCAGAAACATCCAGTCCGGCTGTCTCGGAATAGTTCATTTCAGGATGGTTTTCATTTTTCAGAAGCAGGAGCTCACCCATAGAATTGGTCAGAATTACTTTACGGATAATGTCTCCGCCTTTCAAATGAACCCGGTTTTGGGCAGGATTCGGATACAGGCTAAACCCGGAAACCTGCGTAAGAGGTTTTGATGAAACTACTTCTCCGCCTGATGTGCTGTGAAGAATAGTGCCGTTATCCCCAACGATCCAACCATTCTGTCCATCAGAAAAATAGACATCGTAAAGAAAGTTACTGGTGATGCTCTCCTGAGGCTGCCAGCTTTGCCCGCCATCGCTGGTATTGAAAATAAAGCCGCCTGTGGCAACCGCCCAGCCATTTTGCAAATCAGCGAAATGAACCGAGGTGAAGTAAGAATTTGATCCTGCAAACATTGGCTGCCATTCGGTGCCGCCATTTTCAGTTTTCAAGATGGTTCCAAACTGGCCCACCGCCCAGCCGGTCTGGGAATTTCTGAATTGAACCTCGGTTAAAAACTTATCTGTACCGCTGGTCTGCGACTGCCAGCTGATGCCGCCGTTCGTAGTTTTAAGAATGGTACCCATTTCGCCGACAACCCAGCCGTTAGAAGCGTCCGAAAAATAAATGGACTGAAGATTGCTTATGGTTCCACCGCTGTTCATCGTCTGCCAGCTGTTGCCACCGTTATTTGTTTTAAGAATGACACCACCGCTGTTCATATCAAATCCACAGATCCAGCCGTTTTGGTTATCCAGAAAATAGACGGAATTCAGATTGGCACTTGTGCCTGCCGACTGAGCCTGCCAGCTGCTTCCGCCATCGCTGCTTTTAAGAATGGTTCCAGAGTTGCCTGCCGCCCATCCGTTCTGGCTATTGATAAACTGAATGGTATTGAGGTTCGCGCTGGAATTTAGGGCAATCTGATTCCAGTTTGCTCCGCCGTTGGAAGTTTTGAGGATGGTGCCTTCGTTTCCAGCTGCCCATCCGTTCTGGTTATCCAAAAAATAAACAGAGGCAAGTGATTTATTGGGGCCGCTGCTCTGAATTTGCCAGTTCCCCCCGCCGTTGACGGTGTGCTGAATAAATCCACCGCTTCCTGCAACCCAGGCTGTTGTCGGATTGAATAAATGAATCGCATAAAGGGTCTTATCTGTACCGCTGCTCAAAGTCTGCCAGGAGGTTCCGCCGTTGATTGTATTAAGAATGGTTCCGCCTGCACCCACCGCCCAGCCATTTCCGGAATCAGAAAAACGAACCGCATTCAATAGCTGAAAGGTTCCGCTGCTTTGGGATTGCCAGGTGCTTCCACCATTGGTAGTTTTCAGAATGATACCCGAGAAGCCAACCGCCCAGGCGTTCTGATCATCCAGCGGATAAACAGCACTCAGCGTAAAACCTGTATTGCTGGTTTGTTCCTGCCAGCTGCTTCCGCCATTGCTGGTTTTAAAAATTTTTCCAAATAAACCAGCCGCCCAGCCTGTCTGAAGGCTGCTGAAACGGATGGAAAAAAGGGTGTTGCTTGTACCGCTTGTCTGCGACTGCCAGCTTTGTCCGCCATTGCTGGTTCTCAGAATGACGCCTGAATCGCCGGTTGCCCAGCCGTTCTGATCATCGATAAAACACAAAGAAAGCAGCCATTGGGTAATCCCGCTATTCTGGGCAAGCCAGCTCATACCGCCGTCCGTTGTTTTCAGAATGGTTCCGGAGATGCCAACCGCCCAGCCTGTCAGGGTATCTGAAAAGTAAACCGAACTCAGGTCTTTTGAAACGCCGCTGTTCAAGGGAACCCAGGTGCTTCCGGCATTGCCTGTTTTGAGAATGGTTCCGGCATTTCCAACGGCCCAGCCAATTTGATCCCCGATGAAATACACATCGTTGATGGTATTTCCCTGAGGCATCGGATTCTGCCATTGCCAGCCGGGGCCCTGTGAAAAAACAGGCAACGAAAAAACGACGGCCAGCAAAAAGCCGAATAGAAAACGCAAACTTTTCATGATGGATTGATTATTTTAAGCGCCGAAGGTAGGCCGGTATTCTGGTTATCCTGCCGGAAATAAAAAATACTGAAGGTTTCATTGGCTTGGCCTGAAGGCACCTGCATCGGAATCTGAGAACATATGGCAAATATTTTGCGGCAAAATGATGCGGTTGATGTGCCAGCACGATTTTCCTGATTTCAGTAATCTGCAGAATTGGACAAAATTCTGCTATTCAGGAATTCGATTCCTGAATTTACAAGTGAATCTGGAGATTCCGCCTGAAAAAAATACCTTCTGTTTAGACAGCCCCGCTAATGGCTTGTCCTTATGGGACATTGCATGAACTTTAAAAACAGTTCAAATTTCCACCCTCCTCAGCTTCTCCGCTGCATCTTCCAGGGTTTCATCTTTCTTGGCGAAGCAGAACCGCAGCACGCGAAAATCGCTGCCATCCGAATAAAAAGCCGACATCGGAATCGCTGCCACCTTGTGCTCCCGGATCAGGTGCATGGCAAAGTCACGGTCTCCCATGCCGCTGTCGGCTGGAAATTCCAGGCACATAAAATACGAACCGCTGCAGGGAAGCGGCCGGAAAACGCTGCCGCTGATTTTCTCCAGAAACAAATCCCGTTTCTGCTGGAAAAATGCCGGCAGGCCAAGGTAATGCGCGGGCTCCTGCAGGTATTCGGCAATGCCCTGCTGCATGGCCGAACTCACCGAAAATACATTGAACTGATGATGGTTCCGGAACTCCTGCGTAAAGACCGGCGGTGCCACGCAGTAACCCAGCTTCCAGCCGGTGCAGTGCAGCACTTTTCCAAGGGAAAAAGCTACAAAAGAACGCGCATACAAATCCGGGTAACGCAAAATGCTTTCATGCTGACGACCATCGAAGATAAGGTGCTCGTACACCTCATCGCTCATGATGAGGATATTCGTGCCACTCACCAGCTGCCTCAGCTGCTGCATATCCTCTGCCGACAATACCGTACCGCTGGGATTGTGCGGCGAATTGAGCAGAATCATGCGGGTGCGGGGCGTGATTTTCTTCCGGACTTCATCCCAGGGAATGCTGTAATCGGGCTGATTAAGGGAAATGCAGACCGGCACCGCACCCATGATGCGGATGTTGGGCAGATAACTATCGAAGCAGGGTTCAAACACGATCACTTCATCCCCTTCCCGAAGCACGGCCGTGAGCGCGTTTGAAATGGCATAGGTGCCGCCCGGCGTGATGGTGATTTCCAGTTCCGGATCGGGACGGAAACCATGCAGGCCTTTGATTTTTTCCGCTAGTACTTCGCGGAGCAGGGGATTACCGTTGCTGTGCGCATACTGGTTGTGGCCGTCCTTCATGGCCTTGTAGACCAGGTCCTGCAGCAGGTCGTCCATTGGAAAATCCGGAAACCCCTGTCCCAGGTTTGTGGCACCTTCTTTCCGGGCCAGCTGGGTCATGGTGGTGAAAATGCTTTCGGGCAGGCGGGGAAGTTTGCTGATGATGGTGGCTTCCATGCGTCGGATGTATTTGGTGCATTGTGGGATTCGATTGGCAAACCAACCGAATTAAATTTACTTTTGCGGCCGTTTTTACTTACCGGCCGGAGGGAATCTCCGTCCAAATTTACATCTCATGGATAAAAATCAGGCTACCGGCCTCATCCTTCTCTTCGGAATTCTCTTCGCATACTTTACTTTTTTTGCGCCAAAACCGGAGGAAATGCCGGCCGTTAAAAAGGAAGCCGAAAAAACGGCGCAGGCCCAGAAAAAAGAGAGCTCCCGCCAGGAATCGGCCCTTTCCGCCCTGCTGGCAGACTCCAGCCTGCGCATCGATACCACCGCCATCGTGCTGGAAAATGAAGACCTCCGCATTCAGCTTGCGCCCTTCGGTGCCCAGATCCGCAGCGTGGAACTGAAGAAATACAAAACATGGGAAGGCAAGCCTCTTTATCTTCTGGTAAAAGGCCGCAATGCCCAGTCGCTGCAGGTTAGTGCGGGCGGAAAACCCCGGGATCTTTCCACCGTGCCTTTCAGCGGAAAGCTGGTAAAGAGCGGAGACTCATCGGTGCTGGAAATGAAGGCCATGCAGCCCGAACTTGCCGGCCTCAGCCAGCGCTTTGTGCTGCCTGCCAAAGGGTATCAGCTTCGTCAGGAACTGAAGGGCGGCGATGCCGGGCTCAGCGAAAAGGCAGAGTTACGCCTGCTTCAGGATGCGGTTCAGCTGGAAAAAGACATTCTCCAGAACCGCACCACCACCAACATCAATTATTTTGAAAAGGAAGAGGGCTTCAGCGGCCTTTCTGAAACCTCCCTGAGCGAGGAAAAGGCAGAGGTTTCAAAGCCACTGGGCTGGGTTTCCTTCAAGCAGAAGTTCTTCAACTGGGGCATCATTGCCGGTGCAGATTTCGCCGGCCTGAGTGCTGTGCAGAAAACCGATGAAACCGACAGCCTCTCCGTTAAGCGCATGGAAGCCCGTATTGCGATGAACCTTAAAGATGGCTCAGCATCTTTCACCCACTTTTTCGGGCCTAATAAGTTCAACGACCTCAAAAAAGTAGCCGAAGATTACGACCGCAATGTGTACCTCGGCCTGCCGGTAATCAACCTGGTAAACCGCTTCATCACGGTCAATGTGTTCAGCTGGCTGGAAGGCGCCATCCCAAGCTATGGCATCATCATCATCATTCTGGTGCTGCTCATCAAAACCCTGCTTTTCCCGCTGTCATGGAAGTCTTACATCTCCATGGCCAAGATGAAGGTGCTAAAGCCCGAACTCGACGAAATCAAGGAGCGCACCGGCGACGACATGCAAAAGGCTCAGGCCGAGCAGATGAAACTCTACCAGCAGGTGGGCATCAACCCGCTCAGCGGCTGCATTCCGCTTCTGCTCCAGATGCCGGTGCTGCTGGCCATGTTCAACTTTTTCCCCAATGCCATCGAACTGCGTCAGCAGAGTTTCTGGTGGGCACCTGACCTGAGTTCCTACGATTCCATCGCCACCCTGCCCTTCAGTCTGCCCGGATACGGCGATCATGTGAGTTTGTTTACCATCCTCATGACAGCCTCAACCCTGGTGCTCACCTGGTACAACAACCAGACCAGCACCGTTACCGGACCCATGCAGTCTATGAGTTACATCATGCCGGTGGTGTTTATGTTCATCCTGAATTCACTTCCGGCCGGACTCAGCTTTTACTACCTGGTTTCCAATGTGGTGAGCATAGTGCAGCAACTGGCAATCAAGCGCTTTGTGGATGAAGGCGAACTGCGCAAAAAACTGGAAGAGAACAAGGTGAAAAATGCCGGTAAAAAGAAAACCGGTTTCGCCGCCCGGCTGGAAGAAGCCATGCGACAGGCGCAGGAAGCCCAGAAGGAAAACAAGGGTAAGAAAGGAAAATCCTGATGCAGGCAAAAGACTATGTGCAGACCCTGAAGCTGCAGGCGCACCCTGAGGGTGGTTATTTTGCAGAAAATTACCGCAGCTCACTGGAGATTCAGGCTGCAGGGTTCGGCGGAATGCGGAATGCCGCAACCTCCATTTACTTTCTGCTGGAAGCCGGACAATTTTCGGCATTGCACCGCATCAAGTCCGACGAAATCTGGCATTTTTATGAGGGAGGACCGCTGGACATCATCGAGATCGATCTGAATGGCGCACTCGTCATTACCCGCCTTGGAAGAAACCTTCCGGAAGGAGAAAAGCTAAGTTATACCGTATTGGCAGGCCACTGGTTTGGCAGCCGTCCTTCAGCTGGAACGGAATTTTCCCTGGTAGGATGCACGGTATCGCCCGGCTTCGATTTTGCCGATTTTGAAATGCCGCCTCAGGCCTGGTTCCTGCAGGCTTTTCCACAGCACGAAGGCATCATCCGGGAAATCACAAGGCCCTGATTCGGGCTTTCCTCAATTCTGTTTCCATTTTTTTCGGGCGTGTCCCTCGTTCCTCGGGCCGGGCCATTTGCTGCAAGTCCTCGTTCGCTCTGCTCACTGCGGGCTTTTCGCGGCTGTCCCTCACGCACAGACTTAACCTACAGGCAAAAAAAATCCGGCACGGGGCCGGACTTTTTTTGCCGATAAGCAAATGACTTATTTATACCCGATGGCGAATGCCACACAGGGATTCGGATTTTTGATATCCACCGAAGGAATGCGGAATTCAATGGTGTAATCGCCGCTCTTCTGCGCAATAAAATCATAGTGTACTACGCTTTTCTCAGTCTTATTGCTGAAAAGCAGGTTGCGGTCGGTATCATAAATGTTAAACTCTATCTGGTCAGAAAAATTCTGGCACAGGTTCAGTACGCGGTAATGTTCCTGAGAATAAACAGAGAAAGCAGCTTCTATGGTAGCCTTTTTATTTCCGAAAGCCGAAAGAGGCTTGAAGGCAGCTGATTCAAAAATAAATGTACCTAAGCCTTCTTTTGTAAGTTTCTTTATGGAGCGGTCGCTGCATTGGGAGTAGGCATTCTGACTCAGAGCGGCAACGGCAAATGCGAATGTTAATACTAGTATTTTTTTCATGGTTTCTTTCAGTTTGGGATCGTTCCTAAGTAATTAATTGTCGTTTACCACTTCATTCCTTAATTTCTCCACTTTCTCAACAAGCTTTTTGAATTCTTCTTCGTGGGTAATCGTGTTCTCGGAATTCAGCACATCGAGGCTTGCCTTCACATCACTCAGACCTGCAATGAGTCCGGCAAAATCTTCCTTGTCCTTATATGAATCGAGCAATTTTATGAGTTTACCCAAAGAATGACTCTGATCCAGCAGTTTGTTCAGAATATCAGGGTTACGCTTGTTCTTCAGCATCTGGGTGGCGATGTAAGTGCTTTCAATCCAGGCACCGGCAAAAGACAGATAGGCAATGTCCATCCTGGAAGTCTGCTTCAGGAGAAAATCAGATTCCATAGACATCAGCGCCATGAGGGTTACCATAGAGTCGGTATTTCCGATGTTCTTCTCAAAACGGGGAAGAAGCTGGGTGCTTTCAAAGATGCTGGTAAGATTAAGTTTGTCTGTCATGGTTTTCACCGCCTTGAAGTAGGTGATGGATTCCTGACTCTGGTTATTGAAGGTGCAGTAAGAAAGGTCTGTGGTGTAAACACCCAGATTGATTGACTGACTGTAAGGCGAAAGGTACTTCGAGGCATTTCCGGCAGGATTTGTAAGGCCGGAAATATATTTCAGCCCTGCGCGTTGAAAAATTTTGGCAATGTGAATGGGTGAGGGCAGGCTTTGAACAAAATCCTGAACCTGCGTTTCGGTTTCCAAGTTGCCGGCAAGTACAGAGTCTGTAGCGGTAGAATCGGCGGTACTGCCGTTTTCGGCGTTTTGACTACAGCCGAAGGCAACCGTCAACAAAATGGCGGCAGCGGCAAATCGAGTTTTGATGATCATGTGATGCAATCGAAATTTGAAAAATATGTGTTTTGAATCGCGCTGCTGAATAAGCAGGTAATTCAGGTACTGCAAATGTATAAGCATTTATGGATTCTGCTATTCATCATTTCAAAAGGTCTGAAAGATTTTATGTAATAATTCCGTTGAAATCTTCCGGGTTTTAAACTTCGATTTGCTTTACTAATCCGATGCAATTTGTAACTATGCACCCTGTTTTTGAATTCCAGAAATACCGAGAATGAATCTTTTTATTCTGTAATTCAATTACTTAAAAAACATATTGATAACTTTTATGGAACATAACTCAGCCAGCGGAATCGGCAAAATCAGCCAGGAGGAAGAAGATAAAATTAAAAAAGCCTTCAAAAACAAGGATTGGAATGAAATAAAAATTGAAGACTCCTGGGTTATTTTCCGGGTGATGTCTGAGTTTGTCAAAGGCTTCGATACCCTGAGCAAAATCGGACCCTGCGTTTCCATTTTTGGTTCTGCCCGCACCAAACCGGAAAATCCCTATTATCAGATGGCGGAAGAAATTGCCGGCAAACTGGTTAAGCATGGCTATGGTGTCATTACCGGTGGCGGACCGGGTATCATGGAGGCCGGCAATAAAGGAGCCTTCGAAGCGGGTGGAAAGTCGGTGGGTCTGAACATCGAATTACCCTTCGAACAATTCAATAACCTTTACATAGACAAAGACAAGCTTATCAACTTTGATTATTTCTTTGTCCGTAAGGTAATGTTCATCAAATACGCTCAGGGATTTGTGGTAATGCCGGGCGGAATGGGAACGCTGGACGAACTTTTTGAAGCACTCACCCTGATTCAGACCAAAAAAATAGGGCGCTTTCCGATTGTTCTGGTCGGCTCATCCTACTGGCAGGGCCTGATTTCCTGGATCAGAGAAGTAATGCTCGGGCAGGAAAAAAACATCAATCCGGAAGATCTGGACCTCATCAACATCGTGGATACCGCAGATGCTGCTGTAAAAGTCATAGACGACTTTTACTCCAAGTACCTGCTACAGCCCAATTTCTAGGCAATTATGCCGGGAAGCCGCTATTTCCCCTTTCTGCAGGCCGGAATATGGCTTTTGGCGGCTTTTATGCAGCTTTCATGCAGGCCGGAAAGCAAAAAACCACCTCCGGTTCCGGATTTGCTGGTTTTTGCAGGCGATACAATCCCGCTTGAGGAACCTGAAATTCGCGAAAGACTGGAACGGGAACTTCTGATCAATCAGTACTGGCATTCCAATACCATCCAGTGGCTGAGAAAATCGCAGCGATGGTTTCCGGTATTCGACAGCATTCTTGCCGCCAGCGGCGTTCCTGCTGATTTCAGGTACCTGGTCCCCATCGAAAGTGGCTTTGAGAATGTGGTTTCTCCGAAAGGAGCTACCGGATTCTGGCAGCTTATGGAAGGTACTGCCACCGAGTTCGGCCTGATTGTAAACGCTGAAATCGACGAAAGACTTGATCCTGAAAAAGCCACCGTTGCGGCATGCAAACTAATACTCAGAGGCCACAGGCAATTCCGGTCCTGGCCGGAGACAGCCGTGTCCTATAACATCGGAATAACCGGCCTGAAGTCAGTGATGCAGGCCCAGTACAGCGATTCCTTTTTCGACCTCCTGATTAACCCGGAATCCGGCCGCTACCTTTTCCGGATTCTTGCTGCCAAGCTTATAATGGAAAATCCGGTCCTGTATGGCTTTGACATTCCGGATGCTGCTCCTCCCTACAAGTGGAAAAATCAGCAAATCAGCGACAGCATTCCCGATCTTCCATGGTGGTGCAGAAAACAGGGCTTTTCCTATAAATGCTTTCGCATGCTCAATCCATGGATAAAAACAAGCTACCTCCGTCTGCCGGCAGACCGCAGCATGCTGCAGGTAAAAATACCACTGGATTGCAGGCTCTTTACAGCGACAGGCCTGCCCGATGTTCCGGCAGAAGACAGCCTCGCCAGGCAATACCGCATTACAGAAGAAAACCTGGTGAGTAAAAAAGATATCAGTGCATTCCGATCTTTCGGGAAAGATTCCGCCCGGACGAAAAAAATGCATCTGGTGCGCAGAGGAGAAGCAGCCAGTACCATTGCCCGTCAGTATGGTCTAAGCCTTTCAGGCCTGCTGAGCCTTAATCCTGATTTATCAGGCAATCCAAAAAACCTTCAGGAAGGCATGATGCTGAAGGTTGCTCCTTAATTTTCAGGGAAGGCCTCAAGCAGGAATTTCATCGTATCGGCTCCGTCGGCATAATTGGTCAGGCCTGGTTTCTGGGCAGTGCCAAAAGGAATGCTGCCCGGAAACTGACCCAGATGCGAAACCATGCATTGCAAATCCTTACTATAGGAACGGACAATTTCATGTGCCTCTTCCATGTTTCTGTAGAACTGATAATGTAGAACACCGGGAGGTGAAAACAGCACCGGATTTTCCCGCAGGATTAAAATGCCGTTTTCCAAAAAAGGATCTCCGTTCATCAGGAAAATGGCCTGATGGTAAATGGCATTATTCTGAAAGCGATGATGCCCGGTCAGGTAACGATACTTTTCAAGTGTTTCGAAGAAGGGGCTGAAGTCATAATCCTCCGGTACCAGAAGCTTGGTAACGCTCCGGCAGCCCATACCGAAATATTGCATTACATCGTCGCAAAGCAAAGAAAGTTCTTCCCTGCTCTCGAAACCGTAGATAAAGCCCAGGGAGGAACGGGAACCCCGGATCAGTCTCGGAATGTGGCGGAAATAATAGTGGAAATGTACGGCGCTGGCATTGCTTCCGGTAGCAATTATGGCATCAATTTCCTTCATATGATCGGATTTCTCCAGTAATCCGGCAGCGGCAGGAAATTCCCTTACGATGCTGTCAACCAGGAAGTCAGGAAGAATGGAATCCTGGGATGATGGTTTGTACCGGCAGCGGTTGCCGGAAGCAAAAATGCACATCAGGTCATGCCAGCCAACAAGCGGAAGGTTCCCGGCCATGATCAGGCCTGCCGTCCGGGGCCGGCTGTTTTCCGGAATTTCAGCCATCCATTCAGTCAGCATTTCCGGCTTCAGCCACTCTCGGATGGCGGCAAGGGAAAGCCTGCAGAATTCTTCGGTAAAAAACGGATTGGCAAGACCGGCCCTGTACAGGGCATTTTCTAGTCCATCCAGCTCGAAAAGAGATTCACCCAGCCAGACCAGCACTTCGGTCCTTTCCTTCTTATTCATGCCGCAAAGGTAGGAATACCGGCAGCCAAATTCTTCATAAGGCTTGTAGGGAAACTTCTTTTCCCCGTAGATTGCAGGCCATGAAATTTCAGATAGAATGTCAGGGCAGTAAGCTGCTGATTGAACACAGCAATGGTAGCTTTATTACGCAGGAAGGCCGGAAACTGGTACCCGAAATTCACGGTGCGGAAAAAGACAGGCTGTTAATTGGTCTGGATCAGCAGGTGCATGATACCGCTCTGATTTCAGTGTCAGAAGACGGTCAGACGATGGAAGTCCGGATTAACGGAAAAACAGTACAGCTTAGTCTCAAGAGTGAAACCGACCTTCTGCTTGAAAAAATGGGTATCGCTGGATCAGGCAGCGCCGGTTCTGGAAAAGTAAAAGCTCCAATGCCCGGACTGATTGTAAAGATTCTGGTTCAGCCCGGAGATATGGTTGAGAAAGGGCAGGTACTTCTCAATTTCGAGGCCATGAAAATGGAGAACCAGTTGAAAGCACCAGCTTCCGGTCAGATTAAAGAGCTGCGGATTTCAGTGGGAGACAAGGTCGAAAAGGGGCAGCTTCTGGCAGAAATAGGCTAATCAGCTTCCAGTCGATTTTTTCATCCGTATTCCAAGAGCCTGAATGCCTTTCAGGTTTTCTGTCCTCATCTGATGGCGTACCTGAAGGCGGTATTTTCCGGTATCTTTCAACACTATCCCTTTCAGAAAATAGGCATCAATAAAAAGTCTTTCCCTGCAGCCTTTCCCGAAAGGTTTGCCTTTACCGGGCTGAAAAAGATAGAGATTATCCGTCGACTTCATGAGCGTATCACCCGATGGCGCTTGAAGCTGATAGCTCAGCCAGATGTTTTCCCAGGGAAATTCCGGATCATACTGAAGCTGGTAAAGTAAATCTACCCTGGTACCGGCTTGTTTCTGCTCAAGATGAAATTCTAATGTCCGGGACGGAGTCCAGCCTGAATCTGGTATGGAAATAATTCCTACCAGGCTGTCTTCCGGACGACAGGAACACAAAAAGCTGAAAATCAAAAATATATTTGTTAATTTTTTCATAATCGGGCCAAAACAGATGCTCAAGGAAAGGCCAAAATTCAAAAGGTTTGGTCGAAAACATTGATTTCTTCAAAATAATTTGTTGAAAAAAGGCAGGAATACCGAAATTGCAGGCTGTTTCTACCAAATTTTAATTATCGGTTCAAGATGAAAAAAACTTTATTCTGTGGATTGGTATCAGCACTTCTGATATCAGGTTCCGGCACCATCCTGGCAGGAGGTCCCGGGAAATACAGCCTTCTAACTCCTAAAAAGTTTGTAACCAAAGCTGAACAGGCCAAAAAGCTTGCAAAGCTGGAGGAAGCAGCCAAAGGAAAAACTCCTGCCTCAAATCCCGTTTTCCCTTCTGCCAGGCGCAGCGGAGGTAATTCAAACAGTACTGCTTCAGTCTCTTATTCTGATCTGGGCCAGTCGATTAATCCTTTCTCAATTCTGGGATCCGGTCGCAATGTCCTTTCTGTTGTTCCTGCTCTTAACACAGTGGCATTTTTCCGTCGTGGTGGCATCGACGATCCTGCCGGTGAATCTCAAAGGCCAGGCAACAAGGTTTTTGCGGATCTGAACACCAAAGGCGGTGCAGACGGACAATGGCAGATCAGCCGCGGCCCGATTTTCAACGACGATGCTTTCATTGATGATCCAACTTTCGGAAATGGCTCTGTCGGAAGTGGCAGCAATAACTTCGGTTCCCGTTATCCTCAGGGTGCCGTCTGGAATCCCTTCGGAAATACGGATACTTCCAATGCAATCATGATAGCCATTCCGCGTGTTCTTGACGGCACAAACGGTGCATGGGGCGGAATGGGCTATGGCTGGCAGAAATTGGCTGCAGGTTCAGAACAAAAGCAGATTCTGGAATCATCCGTTGACCCACTGCATTTTCGTCAGGAGTCAATGGAAGTAACTGCCAACGCAATTTATGTTACTGAGCCTATTGAAGACCTCTCAACAGATGCAGTTGTATACACTGATAAAATTGCAGTTTATAAATTCACATACAATGCAGATTCCAACCGTCTGGAGAAAACCAATGTGTTCATACCATTTTCAAACGCTGGCGGTGACTACAACACAAGCATTTCCAACACTGCCATTGCATTCGGAACCGACGGCCTGAACGGATTTGTTGTAGTTTCTGCTGCCAATGTAGAATTTGATTCAACAGCAACCTACATTCCTTACATTTCCAGAACAACTGATGGCGGCGCCACCTGGACAGATCTGACTCCTATCCGAATCAACAAAAACAAGGGCGATGGTCCAAATGCAGACCTGGATGCTTTCCGCGATAAACTCCTTTCCAATGTGGTTTATTTCGACGCCGACGGAAATCTGAATACCGCAACTTATGCTGATTCAGCGACTCAAACGCTTCGCTATGTAGACTATCTGGTGAACGACCTTGATGTAGTGGTTGATAAGGATTACTATGCTCATATCATCATGTCAGTTGCAGTGAGCGGTTTCGGTGATACCCTGAATGCCACTTTCCCTGAAGGCATTACATACTATCCCGGATATGGTTCATGGAATGTGCACCTTTATCTGAACGATGTGCAGGGTGCCGTTAAAGGTGAAGTTATCAACCAGAATGTTGGTCTTAACGGTTGCTGGGGAGATTGTGCAGGAAGCGATAACTTCTCTGATGCAAACCGTCCTCAGGCCACCCGTTCAGATGACGGGTCTATTGTTGCCTTTGCCTGGTACGACACCGATTCAAGTGCACATCCTCAGCTTACTGCAGATAACAACTCCAATCCTGACCTCTGGACTCAGAGAATTCGCGTAGGAGGTCCTGGTGAATTCTTTTACGGACCCAAAACCCGCAACATGACCAAAGGATCTGATAACGATGGCCTCGCAGCTCTTGGTAATGTTGCTCCACGCATGCTGAACGGAACTGACGGAAACTACATCCTCGCTTCCACCATCGCTACTTTCGCTGATTTCGATCCTGCTACAGGAACTGCTCTTATGCCAACCCAGCACCTTTTTGTTGGGAATGTAACTGTTCCGACTGCGGTTGACTCCTTCCCTGTTGCCGTAAACGGTAACATTCTGGGTGTGAAAGAAGTTCGCAGAAAAGTTCAGAACATGGCAATGGATCTTTATCCAAACCCATCCAATGGTGAATTTACTGCACACTTCGTGAGTGAGAAAGGTGGTCTCGCCAATTTCAGGGTCTTCAACAGTCAGGGCCAGATGGTACGCAGCAACGAAGTTCGCATCGGCAAAGGAGCTCTTAATATGGGAATGAAGTTTACCGACCTTCGTCCGGGCATCTACTTCCTGCAGATGAGCTGCGGTTCGCAGACAGGAACCCAAAGGTTTGTGATTAAGTAATCCCAGTCTTTATAAAAAAAAGGCCGTCCATAGACGGCCTTTTTTTTTGCTTCAGAGCAGAAGTAAAATAATTCAATCTGAGTATTAGCCTTTCAGCCAATTGCTTAAGCCTCCTGATCCGGCATTGGCAAAAGGCATCTGTCGGGTATGGGGCAATCAGACACCCCTTGCCGGGAGACTGCTCTCCGGTTTCAATCCATATCCCCGACTTTAAGGAACTCAGTCTTTCACTTTTATAACACTTGCGGCTGATTCCCGGATTTGGGCATGCTGATACGAAAATCACGGCCATGGTCCGGATTCTTGCCGATGGAATTCATGCAGCGGCAATGAATTACCACGAGCTCCGGAAAGGACCATTTCATCTCATTCCAAAACCCGGATTTTCCTTCCTCCAATAAGCCAGACAATACTTTTACCAGTCGCCGCTGGCTCCGCCGCCGCCGAAGTCACCGCCGCCAAATCCGCCGAAGCTACCGCTTCCCGATGAGAAGTCTCCCCAGCTGCTATGCCGGCCTCCGCTCATCATGTTCCCCATAAGCATGCCGGCGAGAAAACCACCTCCGCCTCCCCCACGGCTGCGCGAAATCAGATAGAGAATGATAATGATGGATATGATAAGTGCCCATCCCATTCCCTTTTTCTTCTTTCCTTTTTTAACCGGAGCTTCTGCCTTGTATTCACCCGCAGCAGCTGAGATAATTTTATCTGTAGCCCTATCAAGACCTGTCAGGTAACGCCCCTCCCTGAATTCCGGCTTCAATTCGTCGGCCAGAATTCTCCTGGATACGGCATCAGTAATACGGCCTTCAAGACCATAGCCCACTTCAATCCTGGTTTTTCTGTCCTCAATGGCGGCGAGCAGCAGAATACCGTTATTTTTCGTGCTGCCGATTTTCCACTTCCGTGCCAGTTGTACGGAATAATCGGATACCTCCAGACCCGCAAGATTTTTCACCAGTACAATAGCAAGCTGATTGGAGGTGGAGTCTTCCCAGGCCAGTAATTTCTGTTCGAGGTATTGTTCTTCTGATTCACTCAGAACATCAGCCAGATCATTTACGAGTCTGGGAGGATCAGGGGCCTTAGGAATTTCCTGCGCGAAACAGGCAAGAGATGCCGCAAAAGCAAAGGCCAGCAAGGCAGGTTTTTTATTCATATAATAGTATTCCTTCTTTCTGTTCTCCGGTATCAGGCCATCGAAACCTGGTCCGGGAGCTCATTATCATCATCGTGGGCTCTCGGGAACTTCTCCCGCAGTTTTTCTCCTGCAAGTTCTACTCCCTCACAAATTCCTTCTACAAAATGTCCGGTCCGGAAGCGAACCTGCATCCGGATTTTAACCTCATCCCAAAAATTATCCGGCACCACGGAGTTGATTCCGGCATCACCAAGAATGGCAAATTTCCGGTCTTCCCAGGCGAGATAAAATAAAACACCATTGCGTAACCTGGTTTTATGCATTCCAAGCTCAGCAAATAAATCGGCTGCCCGGTCCAATACATTGAGTTTGCACTTTTGCTCCAGATGAACGCGGATTTCACCGCTTGTCTGTCCCTCCGCATTTTTGATGGCCAGGGAAATTTTGTCCTGGTCCTCAGTGGTGATAAATTCGGTCGTCATGGTATTTTGAGTAGATTGGTGAGTAAATATCTGTCTTTACTTCAAAATAAAGAGGTTTTTTTGTCAATCTTCTGATTGATTTTTCCTCCATGTCTGAATCTCCTTCCATTCGCTTACAATTGCTTGATTTGCCGCTTCGCTATGAATGGAAATTATCCAGAAACAGCACTGTCTCCAAAACCAACGGCATTATCCGGCTTGAATGGCAGGGTATATGCAGCCTTGGAGAAGCAGCACCCAATATACGCTATCAGGAAACTCCTGAGCGATTGTATGATGAATTCCACCAGCAGCTTCCTGCACTGCTTACCCAGGTGGCAGCCAATCCGGAGAAACAACATAAGCTGCTTTCTGAATTGCCCGTGTGTCAGGCATTGAAAACCGCACTGGACATTGCCTTTTCTGATTTGCAGGCCAGACTGAAAAATAAATCGATCGCTGCACTTCACGGGCTTTCGGAAGCCCGGCCCCGGAAAATATGCTACACCATTCCCGTAATGGAAGCAGAAGAAATTCCTGCCTTTATCGAAAGAGAAAACCTGCATCGTTTTGAATGGCTTAAAATAAAGGTGAATGCTGAAACTGCGCTGCGAATGACCGAAACCGTTCTGAATCACTTTGACGGCAGCATCGCAATCGACGGAAATGAAGCATGGAAAGACAAAGATGCTGTTCTTTCCTTCTCGCAGAATCTTCCTTCCGATCGCATAATATTTCTGGAGCAGCCTTTTCCATCATCCATGAGGGATGCATATCCATGGCTGAAGGAAAGATCGCCTCTGGAAATCTGGGGAGATGAATCCGTTCTGGGAGAATCTGAACCTGAATTCTGGCAGGAAGCTTTTTCGGGAATCAATGTAAAACTGATGAAAACCGGTTCCATCAGAAATGCAGTTCGAATGCTGAAAGATGCCAGGAGTGCAGGCCTCAAAACTATGATTGGCTGTATGGTAGAAACCAGCATAGGCATAGCTACTGCCATGCAACTGGAATCCCTGGCCGATTACATGGATCTGGATGGGTTTTTATTGCTGGAGAATGAACCCTTCGGAAGGGTAAGCGAAATGAATGGCGTTGTCTCCCTGACTTCTAAAGCTTAAACTGCAGACTCACTTTCACACCGAAGTTCCTTGCGCCCGGATTGGAAAGATAGGTGAGGCGGTGGATAAAATCAATCCGGACAAGATGCAGGATGTTTTCTACACCATAACCGACTTCGGCATACGGCTTTGATGGGTTCAGACTGGTAAAACCGGCCGACCTTGTTCCATTAAAAAATGCCGGAATAAGGTCTACATTTTTCCTGCTTGCTTCGCCTAGCAGCAGATTTCCATGTGCAACAAACCGAAGCTTAAGTTTCCGCACAAGAGGAAGGCTGTTCAGGCCCAGTCCTTCAAAATTATGCTGATAATTGAGACTCATAAACCGGTCTGAAACAAATTCAAAAAACTGCATCATGTTGAAAGCTGACATGTTCATAAACCAGGTCTGATTTCCAAGGTGGGAACGCAGCACCGGATAAGGTACAGTAGAAGGGGTAAGGCCTGCCACCAGGGATATTTTACCGTTTCCAATCAGGCCGTATCGAACAAACTGAACTGCCGAAAACTGAAATTTATTGTAATTCAAATCCGAACCGGCAATTCCCTTTATTCCTCTGGTATAGCGAAAAGAAATGATGGGCCAGCGGGTTGCACCCAGACTAACCCTTCGGTTCTCGTTTTCCACGAATATTTCATCCCTGCCGTACCTGATTTCTCCGGTAAATTCTGTGGTGACAAAGTTCTGTCGAATGCCGGAAAAATCACCGCTCCTGGCCGCTTCGGGGTCAGAAAAATAGGCAAAATTGTAACTGCTTCTGACAGGCTCAAAGGTCCATCGGGTTGCTTTCAATGATAAATTCAGCCCTTTCCTTATTTCCTTGTCAAAGCCAACATAGGATTTCTGACTGTAATATGGCCTGGTACGGTCGAGGTAGCCGATTCGGGTGAAGGCGGCAAACAGGGAATTGTCAACCAGGCTGTTGTCTACCAGGGCCAGCTGCTCCATTTCAAAGGAATGACCCAGGCTCAGGTTGGTCCAGCGCTTGCGGCTCATAATCCAGTCTCCACCCAGCCCATATTTGAATTTCTGGTCACGGGTTCCGTAAGCAAGGTATCCCGACAACACATACTGTCGGCTCAGCTCCGGATTGGTGCGGAAACCAAGACGGAAACGATTGCCTTCCACATTGTTCCAGCCATAGGTATAAAGATAAGGGCCATAGTCAATCATACCAATGCGCTTGTGGCCATTGATGAAAATATTAACAATTTCCACATAGGTCTTCACTGCCGGTATTTTTTTAACCGTGTCTATCATACGGAAGATGTTTCTTTCAGTCAGGGAAAGTGTGTCATGCCGCTTTGAATTCCAATATGCATCATCGCCCTTCCCGAAGTTTTCCATCACTTCAATTGGCTTCTGAAAAAAAGAGGGGGCCATCGGGCGGTTGACCACGATGTTTTTGGCGGAGGTGTAGGACTTGGCAATCATTCCTGCCCAGTTTTTATTCAGATTGGCAATATCGATGGTAATGCGGTTCTTTATCGGGAGATAGGCTCCCGAGGTGGTTTTCACAAGTTCCTGCTGAACCTTGATTTTGTCGATGAAGTTCAGGTTCGCCTCTCTTGAAATACTGAGGTCGGCCCTTACCAGAGCCCAGTCTGAGCGGTTAATCCAGATGCTGCCGCGAAAGGCCAGGTCCTGTGGTCTTTTTGGTGTTACATCAATCCTGTAAATCCAGTCGCCTTTAATAAAAGTACTGTCTTCCAACAGGTAGTCGTAATAGATTTTCCAGCCATCAGCAATGGGTGATACAAAATCCTTGCTTACAATATTCAGCCAGTTTTCATAGAAATTATATTCCTGAAAAGAGGAGCCGATCATCTGGGAAACCACCTCTCCTTCGTCTACACCCAGACCCGAGATTTTCGTTTTTTCAATCTGCTCTTTCCTGAGCAGAGGGGACTTGTTGTAGTAGTATTTTGAAATCGTTTCAGAAATAAAAAATGGCAGAATCGGATTGCCGTCTTCCCCGGCTACTTTTCCGATGCTGTCAATCACATTCTGAATTTTCCGGATGATTTTCTTCTTTTTGAATTTATCGGACAGCTTGTCAATATCTACTTCCAGCTTGGTATAGGCTTCGTACTCATAAGAAATGAGAGAGCGTTTATCGTTGTACATTTTATGCTCCACTACATTCCGAAGAATTGGCCAGGCTGGATTTTCACCGGGCCTGATTACAACTTCAGATAATTCAATGCCCGCTTCAGTGAGCTGAAAATTCAACACAGATCCCTCCGGAATTTTCTTTGTTCTCACCTTATAGCCGATGTAAACAGCCGTAAGGCTGTCGTGCGGACCGGAGATTTTCAAAGTGTAATTGCCGTCAAAATCGCAGACTGTTCCGATTCTGGTTCCCTTCACCTGAAGGTTTGCAAAAGGAATGGGGTCGCCGTTTTCCGCATCGGTAACCCGGCCTTTGATGATTTTTGTTTGCGCATTTGCCTTTGCACAAAGCAGGAAAAGAAAAACGGGAAATAGCCGGAATAGATGCTTCAAGGAACCAGGTCTTGGCTGAAGAAGCAAAAGAAGTAAAAGGAAAGCGAATCCGAAAGGCCGGATAAAATTCAGACAGGAATAAATTCATCGCCGAAAGCACTTTCTTTGCAGGAAATTAGAAAGCGATGATCGAGTTACCTGTTTTGCCTTCCAGTTCAAATCAGCGCAACCCAAAGCCGAACTGGCTGAGGGTGAAATTACCCACAGGACCAGAATATGCCCGCGTGCGGAGAATTGTCGACGATCAGAAACTGCATACCATCTGTGAAAGCGGCAATTGCCCGAACATGGGTGAATGCTGGGGGGAAGGCACAGCTACCTTCATGATTCTCGGAAATGTTTGTACAAGAAGCTGTTCTTTTTGTGCGGTTGCCACAGGCAGACCAAATGAGTATGATCAGGATGAACCGCGCAGGGTGGCAGAAGCCATCGCTGCCATGGGAGTAAAGCATGCGGTAATAACTTCCGTAAACCGCGATGAACTGAAAGACAGAGGAGCTGAAATCTGGTATCAGACGGTTGTGCAGGTAAAAAAAATGAGTCCGGACACCACCATTGAGACCCTGATTCCGGATGTAAAGGGCAACTGGGAAGCTCTTTCCCGCATGGTGGAAGCACGGCAGGAAGTGGTGAGCCACAACATGGAAACGGTTTCGGCACTATACCGCCGCGTTCGTCCGCAGGCAAAGTATGAGCGGAGTCTGGAGCAGATTCAAAGAACCAAGCAGATGGGCCATCGCACCAAATCCGGCATCATGGTTGGCCTTGGCGAAACAAAGGAGCAAATGTTTGAGGCTATGGACCATCTGGTAGCCCATGGACTCGACATTCTGACAATCGGCCAGTATCTGCAGCCTACGAAGCTTCACCTTGAGGTGGCGGAGTATATTCATCCCGAGATTTTTGATATGTACCGGGAAGAAGGACTGAAAAGAGGGCTTAAATACGTGGAATCAGGACCGCTGGTACGCAGCAGTTATCATTCGGAGCGGCACGTTCACGTGTAAAATTACTTTTCGTGTAACACCCTGATGAGGGATTCAGTGGCTGTACCTGCAATCTGAGCCATTTCCTCCCTTGAAAATATCTTTTCAGATTCGGAATAACCGTTTTTGAGGAGGAGCTTTCTCAGGTTATCGGATTCATTCAGTACCCGTTCTCTCATGGGTGTATAGGCCAGGTGCACCATTTTCTCTTTCATCTGTCTGGAAAAATCAGCCTGCAGCTGCAGGGCATTCATCAGCATATTGCCGTTTTCAGAGAGCACCTTAATGACCTTCTCTCTGGGAAGCACCCGCACTTCGATGGGCGTGGAGGCTTCTGCAAATCCGGGATAAGGTTGCGGAAGCAGGGCATCTGAAAGGCCAATGATGGAAGGGCCAAAATCCAGCTGGGTAATCAGGGATTTTCCAAATGGAGTTGTGCGATAATGTTTCACAATTCCTTTTTCAAGCCAAAATACAGATTGCGGAAACTGACCTTCAAAAAATAGCAGGTGCTTTTTTGGTAAACGCACCGTTTCCACAGCCAGGTCCTTCACCAGTGATTTAAAAAACTCCTGAAGCTGATCACGGGCATCCTGTAATTTTCGCGGAGCTGCACTTCTCTGATGTCCGTTGCTGGTTTTCTGAAAGCGTGCCTCTACGGCTGCCAGCAGTTCCAGTTCGGTAAATGGCTTGGTGAGATAATCGTCTGCACCCAGTTCCATGGCTTTACGCTGATCGGAACGCTCTGCTTTGGCAGTAAGAAAAATAAAGGGAATCCGGCTGAGGGTATCATCCCGGCGGAAAAGGTGAATAACACCATAGCCATCCAGTACCGGCATCATGATGTCGCAAATCACCAGATCCGGATTGGTTTCTCTGGCCAGAGCGACCCCGTCGCGGCCATTGGCGGCAGCCTGAACTTCATATCCTGCCAGCTGCAGAATTTCAACTGTGTTCTCACGAATTTCATCGTGGTCTTCAATGAGCAGTAGTTTTTTCATAAATATGGAAAATGTAGTGAAACGATGGTGCCTTTGTTTAATTCACTCTGAATTTTGATAGTGCCATTCAGCAGGTGTACATAGCGCTGAACGATGTGGAGACCAAGCCCGGTACCCTGAATGTTATCGGCATTTCTGCCGCGGAAGAATCGTTCAAATAAATGCTCCTGATCCTCACGGGACATTCCAATGCCGTTGTCTTCGACCGAAATATCCAGACCGGAATCCGAATTACGGCTTAGAATGAGAATGCGGCCTCCCTCGGGTGAAAATTTAATGGCATTGGAAATCAGGTTCATCAGTATGTTCCTCAACAAATCCTTGTCGAGGAAAACACCTGCTTTCCCCTCTGGCTGAAATAGAATTACCCGATTCTTGCCCGCAATTGTCTGCATTTCTCCGATCAATTCCCGCAGCATTTCCGCAAGGGAAAAATGAATCGGCTTTGCATTTATTTTCCCCTCTTCCAGCTTTCCGAGCGAGAGAAACTCATTCAGGAGATTGGTAAGGTTTAAAACGGTATCTTCTATTTTCCTGAGGTGTTTTTCCCGGTGCGGCTGCTCTTCTGTTTTGATGTACTTGCCCGTAAGGGTGGCAGAAGTTAAGATGGTAGACAAGGGCGTTTTAAACTCATGACTTGCCATGGTCACAAACCTGCTTTTCAGCTCGCCCAGTTCTCTTTCGCGTGCGAGTGCCAGCTGAAGATCGGCCTTGGACCGCTCCAGTTCTTTTAATGTTTCCCTCAAAGCTTCGGTTCTTCTGTCTACCTCTTCTTCCAGACCTGAATTCAGCTCCCGTACTTCCCGGGTGATTTTTTCCAGTTCGGCTTTCTGCCGCAGAAGGATGGCTTCGTTATCTTTCCTTGTGGTAATATCCAGAATGAAGGCAATGACTGACAGGCCCTCTTCCGAGTGAAAATAACTGAGGCTTATTTCAACAGGAATGCTGCTTCCGTCTTTTTTACTCGCCCTCAGGTCAAGGCCTGCACCCATGGGTCTTACCTGAGGATTGTTGGAGTAATGCTGCCTGTCCAGTTCATGGTTTTTTCTTTTATGAAATGGCAGCAAAACTTCCACCTTCTGGCCATACAATTCCCGGGCACCATATCCGAAAATTTCTTCCGCATGCCGGTTTACCAGGGTAATGTATCCTTCCCTGTTTGCAATAATAATTCCAACCGTTGCAAAGTTGAAGAGGGCTTCAAACTTTTGCTTTTCCTTCATTATCTGATCAATAGGGGCTGGGTTCATCTCTGATTATATCGGAATCGGTGTTGCAAATAGCCGTCATGCCGAAAGCTGATGCATGACAGAGAAAGGACAAATAAATGATTTATATCAGGAAATCAATGCGCCCTTATTCAGGCCCGGATACCATGAACCAGTTCCGGCAGTAGCCGCCTTCAGGAAAGCGTATGGTAAAAAAGTATATTCCCTCTTCCAGATTTTCCGGCTTCCAGTTATTCTGATAAGAATCCGTGCTGAATACAGGCAATCCCCAGCGATTGTAAATATCCAGTCCCCAGTTGCTTTGCGCTCCCCGGATCTGCAGGGTTTCATTTTTTCCATCCTGATTGAAGGTAATCAGATTTGGTACAAGTACTTCCTGCACCTTTACTTCATCACTGGCAGACTCTATGCAGCCATCTTTGAATGCCCTCAGAACAATCCTGTAAACACCCGGATTTTCATATTTATAAACGGGCTCCGGTTCGGTACTCTTATTGCCGTCGCCAAAATCCCATTCATAACCCAGTGCATTCAGGGTTTTGTTTTTAAGGATAACCCGGGGCTGGGAACAGTCGTCGTACAAGAACTGCGCATCAAAATCCGGCATAATGCTAACTTTTTCATTATTAAGGCGAAGGGTATCAAAGGCATTTTCCAGACAGCTGCCTTTTCCGCCGCTTAGCCTAACGGGAAAATTACCGCTTCCGGGAAATTGTCTGATTACCTCCGGTCCTGAAGAGGTCTCTCCGTTACCAAAATCCCAGAGATAAAAATCTGAACTGTCGCGACGGGAGAAAAAGCGTACCGTTGTGATGCCTTCACAGGGTCTGAAGTCTTTTTCTGTTCCGATATCCAGCCGAAGTTTCCGGTTTCGGAGTTCATATGGAATTTTCCGGACGCAGCCCTCTTCATTGCGGATATTAATGTTGTAAAGGATACTTCCAAGAGGAATAATGGTAGGAGACGGAGAGGAAGGATCGCTCAGGAAATTCTGAGGTTCCCACCAGACAGGGTAACCTGAAATTTGCGGAAAAGCAGGCCGAAGTGTATCGCCTGCGCAAAAGCTATCAGCTGCAGAAAAATTCGGAAAAGGAAAAGGGTCTGGAATAAGAATGGAATCGCCGTCTATGGATACCAGCTTACAGGTTTTGGGATTAAGCGCTCTGATACTGAGCCAGTATTTCCCGGGATTTTCATAAACATACTGAATGATGCGTTCATTGGAAACAATGCTGTCACCGTTTCCCATGTTCCAGATGTAGGTTTCTCCATTCTGGGAATTATTGGTAAGCGTAAGCGTTGCGGGACATTTCAGGGTTCCGGCCCAGTCCATATCTGCCACCAGATCAAACAGATTCAGTTTCATTACCCCATTGTTGCAATTACCGGAACGAATGTCGCGTTCGTGGGCATTGATCGTTCCTCTGAAATAATCGCCTGCCCGGTCTCTGCAGCCACAGATTGCCTGGGTAATTACGCCATTCCGGTTAAAACGGCTTGTGCCGCCATCCACATGTTCACCCCGCTGCGAATTGGCACCCAGATAGGTACCATAAACAACTGAACCTGCATTTTTACTCAGAACCAGGAAATAGAAATCAGAGCTGTCTCCTGAAACCGGTTTAATGGCATCGTTTGTAACCGGGAGACCGGATGTTACCCCACCTGCAAAACCGGGACCATCATAATTAACCACCCCTCCCCAGCCTGCGAGAAAAATCCTGCCGCAGGAATCGAGCATGAGTCCGGTAGGAACCAGATTGGGCTGTCTCCTTTTTTTACCGAAAGTGCAGGACCACTGAAGAACCGAAAGTTCTCCGTTGTATTTCTGCAGATAATTGCCTCCTTCATCGTCACCAAATGCGGTTGTTCTGGGCATTACGCCCATGGTCTGACCGAATGTATAAATATTGCCTTCCGGATCGGTCTCAATCAGGTAGGTCTGGTCATATGAAGAAGTGCCGGAATACGTTGAGCCAAGATATGTACCTGCATTTTGTTCAAATACGGCAATCATGCCATCGATGCCGCCGCCGTGGCTGTCCTGCCAGGCTCCCTGCCTCACTGGCATATCACTGCTGTTTGTTCCTCCGCAGACGGCAACCCTGTTTCCGGGCAGAATTTTCAGAGAGAAAAAAGCATCCTCAGCACTGCCTCCGAAGTAGGTAGACCAGATCAGGGTGCTTAAGTCCGGGCTTAACCTTGCAACGACACCATCCAAAGGACCGGAGCGGAAATTGCGATAGGCAGATACCGTGGGAAAATTCAGAGAATGACTATGGCTGGCGATGAAAACAGAACCATCACCTGCACAGACCACATCCGAGCGGAACTGATCGCCATAGTTGGTGACCAGCGTTTCATATACGGTCATGATGCCATCTGTTCCGTTGCCTCCCAGATAAGTGGAGGCAAGAATCTGACTTCCATCCTTTTTGATTTTTGTCACGAAAAGATCGGATCCAAGCACATAGGTTGGCAGTGTACTGCTTTGTCCGAATCCAAAAGGGTATTCCTCCGGCCCGCCGCGGAATCCGGTTTGAAAGGCATTGCTGCTGACAGGAAAATCCGGAGAAGCAGTACTCCCCAGAATCAGGAGATTATCGTCCTGGTCGGTTGTGAGGGAGTGAGGGGTTTCGGCACCGCTTCCACCAATGAAAGTACAGTACAGCAGCTGGCTGCCGGTAGAATCAAATTTGAGCAGGCCGATGTCGTAGCTCAGGTAGGGATCCTGACCAGGTTGTCCATTAAAACTCCTGTCAATTACACCGGGCGTGGTAGGAAAGGAACTTCCGTAAATGGTGCCGGCTGTGTAAGAGTTGCCGCGGCTGTCGCTAACGGCGGTATTGGCCCAGTTGTCGTCGATGGCACCGCTGTATGTAAAAAAAATCAGAAGCGGATCAATTACGGTTTTGTAGCGGGGATCAGGACTTTTGGGAAACCGGAAACCTACTACAGTACCCTTCAGAATATATTCGCAGGCAATTTCCCTTGCAGTTCCGTCTACCAGTTGCCAGGCTTTGGGAATGTGCTCCTCAAGGGTGCCGATGGCCGTTTTGATACGGAGGCGCCCCCCTGAAAGTTCCAGACCGGAAACTCCGTCAAAATTCATGTTGATTTCACTTCCATCCCGGCCGGGATCGAGTTCAAAATCATACTTGAGAAAATTATCCCCTCCTTTCAGACGCAGATCCGTTCCTTCATACAAGTCATTATAAACCACTTCCTCAAAGGCTTGCACCGAACTTCGATGATAAGTCCTGTTACCCAAAAAGAAGTTATATCGGGTGGGGGATGGCTGGCTGTTTGCTTGCGGCTTTACGGGTCGGCTGTTTAAAAATTTTACGCGGTAATCATGGCCGATAACAGAAGATGTATCAGTTGCTTCTCCGAATCGCGTAGAATGCAGTTGTGAAAGAGGATGCAGGTCGGCCCGGCGCAGCTGGTAAAAAATCTGCTGCTCACCCAGCCAGATGCGATGACTTCCGTTCTGAGCCCGGAACTGATAGCCTGATGGCCACTGACCTTCGTTGCGGATGAAGGAGGAAGGAGCTACAGAACCCTGAATTTGAAGATTATTCAGCAGAAAATAACAAACAACTGAAAACAGGAACTTCATAAAACCTGAAAAAAATCCTCTTTACTGCCAATGCGGCGCGGATGGCAAGGTATAAAAAATTATACCAGAGAAAAACACTTTAACGCATGTTGAATGAAGTTTGCCGGTTAAGGCTCACAGCAAAATTCAATGATAACGTACTATTGAAGTAATCGCCGATGGTTCCGTTGTTTTCATCCCTGGAAGTTATTTCATTTTTCTTCCAATTGGGATCGAAGACATTCAAATTATTTGTAAAAAAGGCACTGGTATTTATGAACCCGTGATAATACCGTAAATCAATAAAGTACCACCGGTCCAGGAAAAACCAGGTAAAACCGCCTCCAAGGGACAATCCAACATCATTTTTATTTACATCATTGCTTACATCCTCTGATTCACCTGATCGGTTAAATTTAGCACTGAATGCCCCGGAATAGGTAGGTCCTAGATAAAGATATGGTCTCGAAAACCCCGTAGCATTCAGCATGAATTTAAAAAGTATGGGCACTTCTCCGTAATGCACCGTTATATTTTTTACCTCCTGAAGGCCGGATGTTTCCTGAAAATAATCGCATCGGTTCCCTCTCAGCGTATACAACGCATTAATCTCGACCTGAAAATAGCGGGCTTTAGCAAAGCGAAAACTTGCGAAGCCCCCAACTGAAAAACCAAAATTTGGCTTTTTCATGCCTTCATAAGGCCTGTCGCCTCGCCATATAGAGGCATTAGCACCAACCTTGGGACCAAATTCTCCTCTTACCAGAACCGCTTCTGATTGGGCCGCAACTTTATTTACCAGAAATATGGTCAAAAGCAGGCAGGAAAAAAGAAAATATCCTGAGGGAGATTTTTTAAAATACAACAAGGTTTTAACTGTAAGTACAGCCACAAATTGAAATAAAAAACGCTTAACTCCCAAATTTATCCTTCATTGAAATTATGCAATGCTTCTTGAGTAAATACCCAAAGGAAGCTTCCTGCCGGCTGCATCGGTAAAAAAAAACTCTCCCCTGTCTGCTTCAGATTCAGGGAAATACGTTCTCAGTAAGTTATCTGCAATCAGTGAGGAGAATCCCATCGAGTAAAGATTCAGAATTACACAGTGATTTTTCTTCTCCAGTATGTTGCTGCAGGAAGAGAGTAATTCAGGAAGATGTTCTTCCAGCAGCCATTTTTCCCCCTCAGGTCCACGGCCATAGGCAGGAGGATCCAAAATAAGGCAATGGTAGCGGTTGCCTCTTCGTTCTTCTCTTTTTACAAACTTCAGGGCATCGTCTGCCAGCCAGCGGATGCCGTCGAGTCCGCTGGCTTCCATGTTTTCCCTTGCCCAGCCCACAACCTGTTTCACGGCATCGACGTGGGTAACCTGTGCTCCGGCTGCGCAGGCAGCAAGGGATGCAATACCTGTGTAGGCAAACAGATTGAGCACTTTCGGATTTTCTCCGATGGCAGCCGAAATCCGCTTTACTTCACTGAACAGAAAATCCCAATTGGCCGATTGCTCGGGAAAGATACCGACATGTTTGAAGGAAGAGAGCGCAAGTTTATACTGAAGTTTCAAGTCTCCCCTCTCATAGCGGCAGAACCAGCGCTCAGGCATGCCGGGCTTAGTCACCCAGTTACCCGATTCCGGATTTCCCTTCGAGCGAAAAAAGCTGGCATGTGCTTTTGCTTCCCATTCCTTTTCCGGCAGGGCTTTCGGCCAGATGGCCTGGGGCTCGGGCCGGCGCAGTATGTACGGGCCAAATCGTTCCAGCTTTTCACCGGCACCTGTATCGAGGAGTTCATAATCGCTCCAGGTTTTTATTTCTTCCTGCATGTTTTTATAAAAATTGACAGAGCGGGTGAAGAAAATCCAGCACCAAACGGGTAAATTCTTCCGGCTTTTCTGCCTGAACCCAGTGCCCTGCACCATCGATCCCCGCAATCTGAGCTATGGGAAATAATTCTCTGATGTGTTCTTCGTCCTCCGGCCGGATGTAGCGGCTGTTGTTGCCGCGGATGAAAAGAGCCGGCAGCTTTACCCGGGTGCTGAATTCAAGGGTATCGCCGATGTATTCCACGGCCTTTTCAAGCACCGGCAGGTTTATCCTCCAGGCAAATTTTCCATCTTCTTTCCGGTATAAATTTTTCAGCAGAAACTGGCGCACATCGCTCTCTTTAATATGGGCAGCCATGGAAGCTTCGGCCTCTGTACGGCTTGCTGAGTTCTCAAGGTCAACAGCTTTCAGGCCAGCTATTACTTCCTGATGATGAGGCTTGTAATAGCGCGGAGCAATGTCCACCACCACCAGGCCTGCAAGCATTTCCGGGTACTGGGCTGCGAAGCGCATCGCTACTTTTCCGCCCATGCTGTGGCCGATGAGAAAGAATTTCTTCAGTCCATGCTGATCGGCAAAATCCTTCAAATCCTGCACCAGAACAGGATAAGTAAACTCATCGCTGTGCGGAGAACGGCCATGGTTTCGCTGGTCGGGGAGGAATACATGAAAATGTTCTGAGAATTTTTTTGCTACGGTGAACCAGTTTTCACCCGAACCGAATACCCCGTGAAGGATCACAAGGGCCGGGCCGGACCCGGACTCGCGGAAATGCAGGGACAATGACATGCTGCAAAAAAAAGGCTTTCTGTGCCGAATGGCAGATTTTTTATGAAGTTCCTGACCTGAATTGTGCCAACTCAGCGGAATAAGGTTAATTGAGCGCGATTTCACTGAGTGAATTTTCCATGGAAACCCAGCATTTGGAAATTACCATCCTGATTCCCTGCCTGAATGAGGCCGCCACCATACAGATTTGTGTGGAAAAGGCCCTGCTGGCAATCCGGAAACTGGAGCTGAACGGTGAAGTTCTGGTAGCAGACAACGGCAGCAGCGATGATTCGGTAAAGCTGGCAGAAGCCGCCGGGGCCAGGGTAGTCAGAGTAAAAAAAAGTGGCTATGGTGCTGCTATTTCGGGAGGTGTTGAGGAAAGCCGGGGAGAATACATTCTAATGGGAGATGCCGACGACAGCTATAATTTTCTGGAGATTGAGCCCTTTGTGCAGGCATGGAAAAACGGCGCCTCCTTTGTAATGGGCAATCGTTTCCGGGGAGGAATAGAAAAAGGCGCCATGCCATTCCTGCACCGCTGGCTGGGAAATCCGGTTTTATCCTTCATCGGGAGGCTGTTTTTTTCTTCCGGCTTTGGCGACTTCCACTGCGGCATGAGAGGCTTCTCCAGAGAAGCCTTCGATCGGATGGAACTGATTTCGCCCGGGATGGAATTTGCCTCTGAAATGGTGGTGAAGGCATCGCTGCTGGGAATAAAATCAGCAGAAGTCCCGGTGAAACTGTACAAAGACGGCAGAGGCGGCGCACCTTCCCACCTCAATACCTGGTCAGACGGTTGGCGGCACCTGCGCTTTCTGTTGCTTTTCAGTCCGCGCTGGGTATTTTTTTATCCTGGCCTGTTGTTTGTTTTTTTTGCTCTGATGCTGAGCACACTTCTCACCAGGTCGGTACTGCCCTTCCAGACTTTTAAACTCGATTTATCCACACTTCTGTACGCCAACTGTCTCGGACTGATTGGTTTTCAGCTCATTTTCTTCTATCTGCTGAGCCAGGCTTTTGCAAGAAGGGAAGGACTGAGCATCCGCTCCGGCATTGGCATGGAATGGTTCCGGCTGGAAAGAGGTTTGATGGCTGGTGGCATGCTGCTTGCCGGAGGGTTCTGGCTATCTCTTTCCGCGCTCGGGTATTGGAAATCACTTCACTTTGGTCCGCTGAATCCGCAGGTTGTTTTGCGTAAAGTGATTCCGGCAGTTAGCCTTTTTATTCTTGGATTTCAGGTGATTAGCTTTAGCTTTTATCTGAGTTTCCTGCAGCTCGGCAAAAAGTAAGCAAGCGGATTTCCGCTAAAGCAGGCAGTTTCTTACGCAGTAAACGGTGCTAGTGGAGAATTTCTACCTTTGCGGCTGTAATATTATTTTTTTTCAATTCGGCAGCTATGTGTGGAATCGTAGGATATGTGGGATTTAGGCAGGCCTATCCTGTCATAATAAAAGGTCTGAAGCGTCTTGAATACCGCGGCTATGATTCAGCCGGCATTGCCCTGCTGAACGGCGGTCTGAATGTTTACAAGAAAAAAGGAAAGGTCTCAGAACTGGAAGACAGCCTCACAGAAACCGATCTTCAGAGTACCATCGGCATCGGTCATACCCGCTGGGCAACCCATGGGGAACCAAACGATGTCAATGCGCATCCTCACTATTCTGCCAGTGAAAACCTGGCCATCATTCATAACGGCATCATTGAAAATTACGGCTCCCTGAAGGAAGAACTCTTGCGCAAGGGCCATGTATTCCACAGCGATACCGACTCTGAAGTTTTCATACATCTGATTGAAGACATCAAGGTAAACATCGGATGCAGTCTGGAAGAATCTGTCCGCATTGCCATGAACCAGGTAGTGGGTGCCTATGCCATTGTGGTGCTGGAAAAATCTGCTCCCGACCAGCTGATTGCGGCGAGAAAAGGTTCGCCGCTTGTTGTCGGGGTGGGTCAGGGTGAGTTTTTTCTGGCCTCCGATGCTACGCCCATCATCGAATATACCAACGAGGTAATCTACATCAACGATTTCGACATCGTTACCATACGCAACGGCAAACTCAGCATTCTCAACATCGATGCACAGCCCCAGACGCCCTACATCCAGACCCTGGAAATGGAGCTGGAATCCATTGAGAAAGGCGGCTTCGAGCATTTCATGCTCAAGGAAATTTTTGAACAACCGCGCTCCGTTATGGATTGCCTGCGCGGAAGATTATCGGCAGAAAAAGGGCATCTGATTCTTGGCGGCCTCCGTGAATACCTTAACCGTGTAAACAGCATTGACCGCATCATCATTCTGGGCTGTGGTACTTCCTGGCATGCCGGCCTGGTGGCCGAATATGTGCTCGAAGAATTTACAAGGATTCCGGTGGAGGTGGAATACGCCTCTGAGTTCCGTTACCGCAATCCCATCATCCGCGAAGGTGACCTGGTGATTGTGATTTCACAGTCCGGGGAAACTGCCGATTCACTGGCTGCTCTGGAGCTGGCCAAATCAAAGGGTGCCATCATCTTCGGTGTCTGCAATGTGGTGGGATCTTCCATTGCCAGAGCGACCCATGCCGGTGCCTACACCCATGCCGGACCGGAAATCGGGGTTGCTTCCACCAAGGCCTTTACTGCTCAGGTTACCGTTCTAACCATGATTGCCCTGGCCATTGCCAACAAAAAGGGCAGCATATCGGAAGCGCAGTTTATGTCGATGCTGTATGAGATGGAAGCCGTTCCTGCCAAGATTGAAAAGTGCCTGCTGCTGAACGATTCCATTCGTGAACTGGCAGCAGAGTTCAAAGATGCACACAATTTCCTCTACCTGGGCCGTGGGTACAACTTTCCGGTTGCCCTGGAAGGCGCCCTCAAGCTCAAGGAAATCAGCTACATTCATGCGGAAGGCTATCCGGCTGCCGAAATGAAGCACGGTCCGATCGCCCTGATCGACGAAGCCATGCCGGTGGTGTTTATTGCCACGCACGACAGCAGCTACGAAAAGGTCATCAGCAACATTCAGGAGGTAAAGGCGCGTCGTGGTAAAGTAATCGCCGTGGTTTCGGAAGGCGATACCAAAATCAAGACCATGGCCGATTATACCATCGAAATCCCGAAGGCCCATGAGGCTTTGATTCCTCTGATTGCGGTAGTCCCGCTTCAGCTGCTTTCCTACCACATTGCGGTGATGCGTGGCTGTAATGTGGATCAGCCAAGAAACCTGGCGAAGTCGGTGACGGTGGAGTAACAGGCTTGCTTTCAAGCACATTCTTCATTTCCTTTGATTTCAGCCTTCAACCAGGGCAGTAAAAGGAAACAAGCGATGAACAATGCCATTCTGTTTTCCGGGCATCTTCCGGATTTGCCGGGCCGGGAGCATCCCCGTTTTCCGGCGGGAATGCGGTTTTTTGCTGAAATCCTTTTTCGGGACTACCTGAAGGAAAACGCCCCCTCTGCCGTTTACCTCAGCCTGGCGGCAGGCGCAGATTTGTTGTTTGCCAATGAAGCATTGAATCAGGGCATTCCGGTGGTGGCGGTCCTTCCCTGTTCAGTTGCACATTTCCGGCAGTTTTCCATTCTTCCCTACGATGCGGACGGATTTTACAATCGGATGATAGAGAGAGTGCTGGCGTCTGCAGCTGAAATTGTTGAAATGCCGTTTACAGGCGAAGGAATACCGGATTTCAATGCATGCAATCAGACGCTGCTGGAAATGCTGAAGGAGGTAAATGGCAATCCCGAAGCGGTGCTTTTTCTCAGTCCTTCTTCGCTGCAGCTGAAGGGCGGAACTTCTTCCTTTGCGGCATTATTGCAGAACAGCGGTTTCCGGATCAGCAATCTCTACCCGGATTTTTCAGGAGAGGGAGACATCAGAGATCGGGACTTTTCGGAACTATTGCACGGAACCGGGCTTTTTGAAAATCTGGATCAGCTTGCGGTTTATCATCAGAAAAGGTGGAAATCCGGAATCCGGTTGTCATTGTCGCTTTTGGCACTCGTACTGGTTTTGAGCACTCTAGACGGTGTTGATACAGACCTCTTCGGGCCCCTGGCCGGCCTTGTCAGAAATCTGGCGGTTGCGGCTGCCATCCTTGCGGCCGTACTGGAAATTTTCCTGAATCCGGGCAAGGGCTCGGACCGCAAAGAGTGGATTGTAAACCGGGCCAGAGCAGAAAAACGCAAGCAGCGCTTCTGGATGTTCCTGTTTACTTTTGATGAGGAGGCCGATGATGCCCGGTACCGGCAGAATAAAACCCTTTGTTCGGCAAAGGCACAGCTATCGTTTCTTTCTGCTTCTGCACAACTGGAGATTTACCGGAAATGGCGGATAGAGGACCAGTTCCAATATTTTGTCCGGAAAGAAGAAATTCTGGGCAGACAGCTGAAAAACAGCCGGCTGATTCAGAGGGTGTTGTTGCTGCTGGGCGTAGTTTATGGGGTGCTGAGAATCTGGACAGACCTGAGCGGAAGGCCCATTGCCTGGGTGGATGAGATCAACCTGCTGGCCTGTTTTACCGGAATTGCCGTAGTAGTGGGAAATTACCGGGAAAGCATCAACACCGAGGACTTATTCTTTCAGTACCGGGAAATGGCCCAGCGCCTGCGGGAATGGGAGGAACGGCACCGTAGCTGCGAATCGGTATTACAGCTGGGCGAGGTTGTGGAGGATGCGGAGAATCTGCTGGCGGCGCAGAACAACGAGTGGAGCATTCGCCTGAGCTGAATTACTTTTCGTTTTCAGGCAGGCAGAATGCAGCAGAATCAACATCCGCAACACCGCTGAATTGTCTTTTGGCAAAGAAAATCGAGATGTTATCGCTGAAACAATCCAGACGCCTTTTGTTCTTATCTGATTCATTTTGTTCCCGGATACGGGTAAAAGTGATTGGGCGCTCCAGGTATTGAAAGCCGGGAACCCATCCCAGGATGGTGCCGGCAAAATGGAGGTTTCCCACCAGTAAAATGTAAAAATAGCTCCGGACGGGCGAAAGAATTTTATCTCTGCTTTGTAATTCCGGCGGAGGAGGATTATTTCTGATAAGGCGAATTAGCCAGTTCAGGAGCAGCAAGCCAAGCAGGATCAGGCTTACGAGCAGCGAAAGAAGCATACCCTCCCAGTGCATAACTTTTGACATGGTAGTAAATAAACCGCTGCTGCAGAACAGCAGAATAAAAATGGATTCCAGACGAATAGAACGGTCCTTACTTCTTAACAGATCAATTAGATCCCGGATGGCGCGAAAAAGAAAAATCAGACTGGCAGAAAGATAACCCACCAGCATGAGGGGCCCGGCTCCACCAAGGCTATTGAATTTCAATAGTGTACCTCCGAGTCCGATGGCCACCAGCCAGTGTTCTGCGAGCAGGCGACTTGCCCCTGATCCCGGAACTTTCCGGAAACTCCTTACGACAGCAAACCCCCTCAGGAATAAAAAGACCATAAACCCGAAGGCAGTTTTTTCTACCAGATCCAATCCGTATGCATTTCCTGCAATGTTTGCAAAGCAGCCAATCAGGAAGCAGGAGGCGAGAAGGAAGTAGAGAAAAGAAATCATATTTTTTCAGCTTTTTGTCACAGATGGTAAGCCGGATATGTCAAGTCCTGAAAACCAGAATGCAGCGCTTAACTTCTTGCTTAATAATTTGATTAACAAAATAAATTATAGGTTGAGTAAAGAATTAAGCCGGGGTATGAAGTAAAAAGCGGAGAGAGGCATGGAAGGGATGTTTTGTTTACTCTTCGTTCCAGAGATAGGAAAACCTGAATTTTAAGTCCTTCCACTCAACAGTTTGAAGTGCTGCTTTTTCATCCTCCTGTAACAAACGGTTTAGAAGCATCAGCCGGTAACTGGAAGAAGATTGCGGCGGAATAATTTCTTCCGCCTGATGCAGCATTTTTACAATGCAGAGGCCGTCAATCATATCATACATGTAATTGCTTTTAGAGAATTCATCTGCTTCCTTTAGTAAATTGTAGGCAAACTGAATGAAGCGGCTGCTGCCAGTTGAGGAAAGAGCAGCATAAATTTGTCCGGGAAAATACTTTTGTCTGGCACTGCCTCCGGCCGCAAATGCCTTGTCCAGGACAGCCGGCATGAATTCGGCATGCGTTCCTGTTTCATTCATATATTGTACAATATTAGCAACGGCCCTTTGCTTATCTCCGGAAGGCAGTTTATTCAGCAAATTAAGGCTCTCCACAATGTATCCCCTTCGGACTAGCCAAAGACTCAGCAATGAGTACAGATCAGGATCAGACTGACTCGTCATTTGCTTAGTCAGGAACTGAATCTTTTTAATAAAGGCAGAGCGTGAACTTTTTTCCAGATTTATGAATTGGATATCCAATTTTTCATTGATCCGAAGGTCCAGTAAACAGGAATACACCTGAAAAGTATCGGAATCAAAAAACGCTTTTTCTGACCTGCAGAGTTCGAGCACTTTTTGAAGATTTTTCTTCTGAGCATTAAAAAGAGAAGAGTCATCACTAAGTCCTGTGTTCAAGAATTTATAAACAAATTCTCTGAATGCGGGAAGCCCTGCGAAAGTGGCAATTGTACTTTTCAAGAATAATGACTTTTCCCAGGAAGGAAAATAGCCTTCCTGATAATTGTCTGTTGCGAATCGCTTGGTTTTTAAGAAACTATATTCTGTCTTTGGTTTAAAAATTTCCAGAAAGAGTTTCTTTCGATTAAAATTATCTGAACCTTCCAGGCCTGAATGATGAACATTCTTAATGCTTGCCAGACTTATTAATGCCTCCTTTTCTGCTCTAACAGAATCACCATAACTATCAAACCAGAAACATCTGGCTTTGTGGTACTCTGCCAATTCCAATTCATCTCGTTCAGTTTCCAAAAACTTTTCTGAAAGAAGTTGCATTGCCTGATTATGATGCGTTTTGCGCAGAAAAGCCCCCGAAGTGTTATGAAATAAAAAATCTATTTCCAGCGGTAAAAGAGGTTTTTTCCTGAAACCAGCAATTAAATCCGGAAACCGCAGCGGGTTTTTCTCAAGAGAAACTGCCTGATGTAATGGAAGAAATGTGCTTAAAAACCTTTTGCCATCTCCTTCCAATAGTGCAAATGAAAAGCTATTTCTAAATAGGTAAGCGTTGAATTTTCTGATTGATTCTTCATCTGCACCCCCACCCAGCAAACTGAAAAAGCGATGATTTTCCAGGTAGAGAATTTTTACCATGGCATCATCCCGATTTCGTTGTGCCAGAAACTGCAAAATAAGCTTTCCTGCCTGATAAGGAACTTTTGATTTTTCGTATCCATTTTTCAGCAATTCTAAAATCTGATCTGCAGGGAACAGGCGTCGGAATGCTTCCGAATTATCGGTTCCTTTCAATTTTTCGTACAGAATTCCAAGTTTGGTTTTGTCCTGACTTATGAAAAGGCATTGCACAAAAACTTTGTAAAAAATTTCCGGATTGGTGTTTTTTTGATTCGAATCGTTCACAGTGGCCAGGATGAAATTATCCAGCAGTTCCTGGTTTATTTCCAAGGCCTTTTTCATGTATTTTGATTGGCCTGTAGAAAAATCCATTAAGTGGTACAGCATGAGTAGCTGGCTCATTCGCTTCGCCCGATTCGGATTATTTTTCAATACCAAAGGCGAATCCTTAACCTTTTTCTCCAGGAATGGCAGGAGCCTGAAACATAGGCTGTGTAAACTTTTCTTATCACTGAGTTTTTGAAAATCCTTCTTTGAAAACCCGAATGCAATTCGTTGGTCGAGTAAAAAATGGATGGATTTGAACATTTCCAGTCCTAAATCAAATGCCATCGTATCGTTTTGCAGGCTGTCGAGCAGGGGGATGAAAGAATTTTCGCCATGATGCCGCTCCCATAAAATGGCAAAGCGGGCCTTTTGTTCCATGCTCACATTGGGATTGGCCATCAGTTCCTTGCCCTCGGCCAGCACCCTTTCAATCACCGCATCGTTCTGTTTGTAGCGGTATTCCAGGTAATAATACAGGCAGGACAAGGCTACTACCACACAGCCCGCCAGCAACAGGATGCGGTTGGCGCCGTACTTCATCACCGTGCGGGTGAGCAGTAAACGGCGGGCACTTTTGCGGATGAATTCACTGGCGGTCTCCAGCAACTGAGCCGCCTTTTTCAGTTTGGCATCGCGATTTTCATCTTCCTCATTCAGCCCGGCCAGCCAGCCGGCATTGGGCATTTTCTTTTCAAACCAGCCTTCAAACTGGTTGAGCGGACCAATGGGCAGCAGGTAGTCTGAGGATTTGCCGCTTTCCTGCCAGCGCTGCAGTTGCCGCTCAAAATCCCGGAAGGTCTGCTTGTCTTTTTCTTCGGCATCGGTCCAGGCGGCCAGCTTGTCCCAGTTGCGGATCAGGCTTTCGTGGGTGATGTCGAGCACGGAGTCTGCTTTGAGGGAAGTTGCTTCCTCACTGATGAAGGGCCGCAGAAAGGTATTTCCCGGTTTGCGGAAAACGCCGCTTACGGCATCCAGTTCTTCCAGTTGCAAGCCCGGAATTTCCAGTATCTGCAGCAGCTCTTCGGCCGAGACCTGATTGCGCACCACCCGTCCCCGGTCTACCTGGGTGAGGCAGCGGAAAATGGCTTCAGGTACTGCGGAAGAATCATTTCCATGAAGGTTCTTTTTCCGGCAGATTTCCACCGCTTCCAGCAGCAGGCCTTCGGCATGCAGGTTGAGCACATTGTCAAGGCCGGGACGGGAGAAAACGGCCTGCAGTTCCTGCGGCTGTGCAGCCAGCCAGTTCCGGAATTCAGCCTGATTTTCTTCGGGTAATTCTTCTGCCTTCATGCCGCCGGCCATGGCGTAATGAATCAGGTCCATGGGTTCTCCCTTTTCAGCAGCCAGCTGCCAGATGCGGCTGAGGGCATGCTGCAAAACGGGCAGCTGGTCGTTGCCTTCTTCCAGGTCGTACAACAGCCTTTCCACCAGCCGCGGCGAAATCTCATCGCCGTTGAGCATGGCGGGCTCCTCGATTACCTGTCTCAGCTCGAGGCGGTTGAGCCGCGGTACGAAGTAGTGACTGAAACCAATGTACTCCGCCAGCCCACGGAAGGAAGAGCACTGCCCGATGTAATCGCTGCGCATGGTACAGACCACATACACAGGCAGGTTTTGCTCCAGTGAAATTCGTGCCGTTTCGAGCAAGAGGTTTACCAGCAGCTGGGCTTCGGCCGAGCATTTTCCATGACGGAAATTTTCGGGATAGGTGAAGAGCTCTTCAAACTGGTCGGCGTAAATCACCAGGTTATAGCCCGGACCCTCGCCCTCCGTTTTTTCGCGGAAAATTTCCAGCAGGGAAGAATAGCCGTAACTCAGCCTGGCCTGCAGGGAGCGCAGGTCGCTTTCGCCCAGCACAGGGGCCAGAGCAGCCGCAAAATTCTCCATGGGGCTGCGCTCCGGCCGGAAACTGGCCACCCGGAATTCGCTGTACTGCGCCTTGAAAAAGCCGGCCTGCATGGCGGGTACCAGTCCGGCAAAGACCAGCGAAGACTTACCGTCGCCTGAAGCACCGGCCACCATGAGAAATTTGTTCTGTCGAAGAACATCGCAGATGACCTCCACATGGCTTTCCCGGCCGCAATAGTAAATGGCTTCTTCGCCGGAAAAAGGCCGGAGGCCGGGATAGGGAGAGCGGGAAGCGAGATGGTTCTGGTTCATGCTTCCTGATTTTGAAGTTCCATGTAAATGCTTCGGATTTCCTGTGCAATCCGGTGTCCACCGGTGATGCGGGAAATTACTTTGGGTGCCCTGAAATTCCGGAAGGCATTGATTTCCGGAATTTCATCGCCCACGAGTGCGAAAAAATTCGGTGCCTTGGCTCCGCCGATGTCTTTCCACACCTGCTTGATGAAGGGAATGGCCCAGTCACCGGAGTGCTTGAAATACACCACAGCCAGCCGGGTTTCCGGCAATTGTTTCAGGGTTCTTTCCCGGTACAGGGTTTCGGTATTGGGTTCAATCATCAGCACCTCCAGAGGAATTTCCGCTGAAAGAAAATCGGTGATGCTTTCGGCCTCGGAGTGGTCCTGACGATTGTAGATGAAAAATATCTCCGTATTGATGTCGACGGTGGCAGCACTTTTATTTTCCGGGCGGAGGTAATGCCGGAGTTCATCCACCAGTTGCATGGCATTGCCGGCACTGGAAAAAATGCTGTGGGAATTCAGCTTATTCCGGATATCGCGTATCAGGGCTTCCTGCCTGGTTTTAAAGGCCTTACCCGGCTCAAGGCACTGCCAGATGACCTGGCGGATTTTGCCTTTTTCTGAAAGTTCCCTTGCCCTTTCATATTGAAAAGCAGGAAAGGATTCTTCTGTTTCTTCAAAGCAGCGTCCGTACTCGGTGCTGAAGATGTGCAGGGCAAAATCGGCCTGCTCCAGATGCTTGCCAACTTCAGCTGTGAAATCTTCTTCGGTAGAAGGACAGTCGAAATTGGGGAGTACTTCAAAGCCGGCGCGGGTGAGGGAAATGAGCAGGTCTTCGCGTTTGGCTTTCAGGTCGGAGCTGGTCCAGGCCAGAAAAACCCGGTTTCCGGAGGAGGCTGATTTCTCAGGTGTGATTTCATCCGTTTCGCTGCGCAGGTGCCGGGCCACAATCTGGCGGGTAAGTGCCTCATCCGGAATCAGGGTATGCTGGCGGGCTGGCGGGGGAGGATTACCACCGTGGCGTATTCCGGTAATGAGATCGCGGATTGCCAGGGCCACCTTGCTTATCTGGTTGCGGTAAATGAGGATGCCGGGCTGATGGGCATCGTCGTCTTTGAGGCGCAGCGGCCTGTCAACGCCACCGGATTCGTATACAAAATCGATGCTGCGCAGGCGGCCGCGCAGGCGGTTTTCCATCAGGTAAACATCTTCATAATCGAGGTTGTGGATGCGTACCGGCAGCACCCTGCTGGCCACATTGCCTCCGGGAAGGCGGATCTCGAGGGATCGGGAAGATTCATCATTGATGGCCAGAAATTCCAGAAATTCGTGTTTCCAGGCATAGGATTCCTGGTCGCAATATGTACGGGAAACGATGGGTATGAAGATGGCTGAATTGACCTTTCTGCCCAGAGATTCTCCAACCAGATGATGCTCCTGAAGACCCTCGCTTCGGCTGCGGTCGAAATAAATGTGCACCCGGTCCTTGAGGGTCGCCCTCAGTTCAAGGTCAAGTTTTTCAACAAACTCTGTCACCCAGCCGTCGAACTGGTTATCATTATGCCGGTAGCTGATGAAGAGGTCGTATTCGTATTCCGGGAACAGAGATGGCATTCTTCCTTGGATAGTTGTTTCAAAGAAATGAAAAGGAATGTGAAATGGCAAGGACAGTATTTTGATGCACTCATCTCTTGTCGGGCGCAAGCTCCTTAGAATGTCACAAATGAAGATGGTTCGTCGGGAGACGAACCAGAACGGTGGAGGCTATACCTTTTGCCTTATTCCTTCTGACTTTTACCTTCAAACCCACCTTTCTCCCAAGGAGGAAAGTCACTAAACACTTTGCACTAAAAACTGGAATGCTGAGTGGTAAGTGTTCAGTAATCAGTGCTTAGTTGGATTTGTAAAGCATTGAAAATGAATAATCACCGAATACCAAATACTTTACCCCCTCACTAAACACTTTGCACTATATACTGAATACTAAAAAATAACTTTTGCCTTATTCCTTCTGACTTTTGACTTTATTTACCTATCCTTCCGCCCATTTCCCGCGCTCGGAAGCCGGCATGGCCCAGGGAGCACCGTTGTTTTCAAGATTGCTGAACATGGAATTCCAGGAGGCCGGCGCCTGGGTGGCTTCCATGATGGAATAGCGCCGCATTTCGAGGATGATGTCGAGGGGATTGATCTGAATGGGGCAGGCCTCCACGCAGGCATTACAGCTGGTGCAGGCCAGGATTTCTTCCTGCGTGGTGTAATCGCCGAGCAGGGATTTTCCGTCGCCTTTCCAGTCCGGATTTTTGTCCATTCCGTCGCCGATTTCAGTGATGCGGTCACGCACATCCATCATGATTTTGCGCGGAGAAAGTTTTTTGCCGGTGAGGTTGGCCGGACAAACCGAGGTGCAGCGTCCGCACTCGGAGCAGCTGTAGGCATCCATCAGGTGTTTCCAGCTGAGGTCGGTGGCATCTTTTGCCCCAAAGCTTCCGGTGGCCGGCGGCGTTCCGCTGTCCTGCGCCAGACCAAGGGCGATTTTCACCTCGGTGGTGATGCTGTCCATGTTGCGCATCTCACCTTTCTGATTGAGGCGCGCATACCAGGTATTCGGAAAAGCCAGGGCAATGTGCAGGTGCTTGCTGTAAGTGACATAGAGCGCGAAACCGAGAATGCCTGCAATGTGCAGCCACCATAGGCTTCTTTCAAAAACGATGAGCGCAGCAGTTGACCAGGACTCCGCAAGCGGAGTGAAAAATCCGCTGATCCAGAAGGGACCGCAGGCATGGTAATGTTCTGTTCCCCTTGATTGAAGGATGGCATCGGCCATGTTCATTCCGAAGAAGGCCATCATGAGAATGATTTCGGAAACGAGAATCAGGTTGGCGTCGAGACGGGGAAAACTTGAAAGCTCCGGCGACCGGAAGCGGGCAATGGGAAGGACATTGCGCCGGATGAGGAAAATGACACAGACCACGACTACGGCCAGTGCAAGAACTTCGAAAAAATTCAGGAGCAGGGAATAGAATGTTTCGCCCAAAAGGGGCAGGAAAATACGGTGAGTACCGAGCAGACCATCGAGCACAATTTCAAGCACCTCAATGTTGATGAGAAAAAAACCGGCATAAATCAGCAGGTGCATAATGCCGACAATCGGGCGGTCGAACATTTTTTTCTGGCCCAGTGCCATGAGCAGCATGTTTTTCCATCTTTCGGCTTTGCTGTCATCAATCTGAATATCTCTCCCGAGGCGGATGTTACGGGCAATAAACAGAACCCGCCTGCGGATGAAAAAGACCATGCTGGCGAAGAGTAGAAAGAAGGCAATCTGGCTGATCATCGTATGTCAATTTGGTGGGCGCAACATAAAAATTAAAAAGGATTTGAAGATTGGAAAAACTACTCTACTTTTGCCCTCCCAAAACGGAGGGGATGTAGCTCAGTCGGTAGAGCAAAGGACTGAAAATCCTTGTGTCGTTGGTTCGATTCCAATCGTCCCCACCAGAAAAAAGGCCACTGAAAAGTGGCCTTTTTATTTTTCTGTTTGCTGAGCTTGCCTCAACCGTGTTTAATAAGCTCCATCAGTACGGAACCGTAACCGCTTTTAAGGAGGGGTTTTGCCAGTTCGGTCAGTTGTTCCTTTGAAATGAAACCCCGGCGGTAGGCAACTTCTTCTATGCAGCCGATTTTAAGGCCCTGCCTTTCTTCGATGACCTGCACAAATTGCCCGGCCTGCATGAGAGAGGCAAAGGTACCGGTATCCAGCCAGGCGGTTCCGCGGTCGAGGATGCCCACCTTCAGTTTGCCTCTTTCGAGGTAAATTTTATTGATATCGGTGATTTCCAGTTCTCCTCTGGGACTTGGCTTCAGGTTTTTGGCAATTTCCACCACGGAATTATCGTAGAAGTATAGACCGGGAACGGCATAATTGCTTTTAGGTTCGGCCGGTTTCTCTTCAATGGAAAGGGCATTATAGTTATCATCAAACTCAACCACGCCGTAGCGCTCAGGATCCTGCACATGGTAGGCAAAAACCACGCCTCCGTCGGGATCATTGTTGGCGCGCATAAGTTTTCCCATGCTGGATCCGTAGAATATATTGTCTCCGAGGATGAGGGCCACCTTATCGTTGCCGATGAATTTCTCTCCTATTATGAAGGCTTGCGCGAGACCATCCGGTGAGGGCTGTTCAGCATAGGAAAACGAGCAACCCAGCCGGCTGCCATCGCCCAGCAGCTTTTTAAAGTGGGGCAGATCGGCCGGTGTTGATATGATGAGTATTTCCCGGATGTCGGCCAGCATGAGGATGGACAGGGGATAATAAATCATGGGTTTGTCGTACACCGGCATCAGTTGCTTGGATACGGCAAGGGTGAGAGGATGAAGCCGGGTACCCGATCCGCCTGCCAGAATGATTCCTTTCATATTTTCGAAATGATTATGTCAATTTTAGGACTGCAAGTTTTCGATTTCTTGCCAATTTGGCGGCCTAAAATTCAAAACATGATCAAGAAAGTTGAAACATCCCTGGCTCCGGCCCCGATCGGGCCCTACAGTCAGGCCATTTGCGCCGGTAATTTTGTCTGGGTAAGCGGTTGCATTGCCCTCCGTTCGGGTGCCGAGAGCATCGAGGCCGCCGGAGTGGAGGAAGAAACGCAGCTGGTGATGGAAAATTTGCGCGCCATTGTGGAAGCAAGTGGCAGTTCTATGGCCAAAATTATCAAAACCACCATCTTTCTTACAGATATGGGGGCATTTCCGCTGGTAAATCAGATTTACGGGAGCTTCCTTCAGGCGCCCTTTCCGGCAAGGGAAACCGTTCAGGTTTCGGCACTTCCGAAGGGAGCCCGTGTAGAGATTTCCTGCGTAGCTGCCCTTTAAACCTGTTTTTTTTACTTTTTACCTTACACAGGGATAATTTCAGGAAATTGTGACTTTGTGAGCGCCTGCTAAAAAAAATTACCTTTGACTTATTCTAAAACCCCGGTACCCATGCTCGATATGTTTGATCTAAAAGGATTCCCCTACTACACTTCTTTCGGTGATTCTCCCGAAGAGGACAACGACGATTTCGAAGAAGAAGAAGATGATGATTTTGCCGATGATGATATGGACGAACTCATCTTTGACGAGAACGAAGAAGGCATCGACGATTTCGAAGAAGTGAAGGATGAAGAATTCAGCTTCGACGAAGAATTTGAGGAAGAAGATGACTTCGACGACGACGAAGCCGAGGAAGAATTCGGCGATGAAGACGATTACTGACCTTTCCTGAACATTTCCGGCACGGTATTGGTATTACAGGTTATTGGGTTCAATAACCTTTTTTATTTATGAGCATACAGGCAAAGCGGTACATCAACCTTTACACGGAGGCCAGTCCGAATCCGGACTCCATTAAAATTGTTTTTAATCTGGTCATCACGCCAGAAGGCAAAGATTTCAACTTCATTCGGGGAAAAGATACTGCTTCGAGCCCGCTGGTGCAGGAACTTTTTGAACAGTTTTCCTGGATTTCACAGGTGTTCATCCTCAATAATTTCATCACTCTTAGCCGGCAGGGCGATACCGAATGGTTCGAACTGCTTGCCGAAGTGAAGCCATTTCTCAAGTCCTGGTTTGAAGACAATAAGCCGGTATTTGTTTTTGACAATGAACTGGCGATGCAGGCTGCGGTAGCGGCGCCAGAGCCTGGTAATGAAACAGAAAAACAGATTATTGAAGTACTGGAGGAATATGTGCGTCCGGCTGTGGAAAGCGATGGTGGTGCCATTTCCTTTCATTCCTTTACGGATGGTGTGGTTGAGGTAGAACTCCGCGGTTCCTGCAGCGGCTGCCCTTCTTCGGCACTCACACTGAAGCAGGGAATTGAAAACCTTCTCACACGCATGGTTCCCGGCGTGCGGGAAGTAGTAGCCGTGAACCGTTAAGAGGATAGGTAAAAATAAAGCAGTCAGACAGAAGTAAAAAGGCCAAAGTTATTCCGAACTTTCCTTTGGTTTTGGATGTGGATTACCGGTTAAACAGGATGGCTCTCAGCCCGGAGAGCAGGGACATGATTGGAACAATCAGCCCGTAATTAGACCCTGAAAAGGCCGGCCGTTAATTTTTCCCTGGCCCTGAAATAGACTTGTATCCATGGTTATCGCCGATTCCGATGGAGTCATGAAAAGGGGGAAAAAAGAGATTGATTTCTTTCTTTACATTTGCTCCTGAAGGATTTTCCGACAACTGAATTAACCCTGAAAGTGGCCCTCAATCCGCAGATTTTTGATGAAGTGAGCAAGATTTTCAGGGCTTACCTGGAAACGAGGGAGCTTCGGAAAACGCCCGAGCGCTTTGCGATTCTGGAGGAAATTTATTCCCGCTCCGGGCATTTTGATGTGGAGTCGCTGCATCAGGCCATGCAGGACCGAAAGTATCAGGTGAGCCGGGCTACGCTCTACAACACGCTGGAGCTGCTGGAAGACTGCTTTCTGGTAACCCGGCATCAGTTCGGAAAGAACATCAGTCAGTATGAGAAGTCCTTTCCCAACCGGCAGCATGACCATCTGATCTGCACCGACTGCAACAAGGTGGTGGAGTTCTGTGATCCGAGAATCTATACCATTCAGAAAATGGTGGAGGAAACACAGCAATTCCGGGTAATGCACCACAGCCTGACATTTTACGCCAGTTGTGCCCGGCAGAACTGTGAAAATTTTCCGGAGAACTCTTCCGTTACATCGAAAAATGAAACTGAAAACCAATCCAATTAATCCATTGAAAAGTCTTTTGCCCCTTGGTCTGATTTTTCTTTCCCTGCAGGTTTTTGCCCAGGAGGGCGAGCTTCCGGAGGAGCAGATTCTCATTCAGAAGGACCGGAAAATTGTACTTCCGGAACTGGGTAAACCTCAGGAAAAGGTATTGAATACCCTGAAGCCTCTGCCCAGAGTAGCCCAGAAATACAGCTACCGGGAATTCGGTCTGGTGCTTCCGCTGATTGATCCGAAGATTCAGGCACCGGCCTTCCGTCCGGAAAAGGACATAGAAGCAAAGCAGGGTTATCTTCGTCTCGGCGCAGGTAATTATGCCAGTACTGCCCTTGATGCCTGGTACAACAGCGGACGCTCGAAGGATTTCGCATATGGCCTCAACCTGCATCACCTTGCTTCAGCCAACGGGCCGGTTGCCAACAGTGGTTTCAGCAATAACCTGTTGGGCCTCAATGCATCCTACTTCACTCCCTCTTTTACCCTGAACGGGCAGCTTCAGTACAAACGCGACCGATACAATTTCTATGGCTACGATCAGGAACGGTTTAACAAGCGCAATTCCGATACCACCCGGCAGGTTTTCAATTCGGTCTGGTTCCGGATGGATCTTACCAAAAGGATAAAGGAAAAAGACAATTTCAGCTGGAATGCCGGACTGGGTCTGGGAAACATTGCAGACCGTTTCAAGGCTTCAGAATCTGAGGTTTTGCTGGATTTCAATGGAAATTACCGGCTTGGCGATTCGGCTTCCATCCGTCTTTTTTCGGATTTCTCCCTGCTTAAAAGGAGCGACAGCAGTTCCCAGAACCGGGCACTATGGCGCCTTCAGCCGCAGTATCATTTTGGTTTCAGGGGATTTCAGCTTGATGCAGGTTTACAGGTTTCCTTTGCTTCGGAACCCGTTTTGCAGAAAAACGGCAGTTTTAAAGAAAATTCTGCCTTTCATATTCACCCTCGCCTGAATGCAGAACTGGCTCTTGCGGAAGAAAAACTGCAGGCTTTTGCCGGAATTGGAGGGGGAATAAACCGCAGATCCCTTCGCAACCATGCAGAACAGAATCCTTTTCTGATGGCCGATGTTTATCTGCGCCACGAGAACCAGTTATTTGATATTTTCTTCGGAATGAAAGGTCAGATGAAAGGCATGTTTCAGTACCACAGCAGGGTTTCATTTGAAAAGCTTGGCCAGCAGGCATTTTACCTCAATGCAGACTCCGTTTCCAGAGAGAAGTTCCGAATTGTCTACGATTCTGCCTCAACGCGCCGTTTTTCCTGGGAAACAGAGGCGGTGTATGATCCGGGAAAGGGAAACCGTGCCGGATTGAGGTTTGTATATTACGGGTACAATACCAGCTCCCTGAAGGAAGCCTGGCACCTGCCATCCACCGTGCTGACTTTATTTGGCTCTGTTCCTGCTTCGGATGATCTGATTCTTTCGGGAGAGTTCTTCCTGATGGGCGGCATTAAAGGCCAGAATCCTGTAAACCTGAAAACGGAAAGCCTCCCCGTAATGGCAGACCTGAATCTGAAGGCAGAGTACCGTTTTAAAAAGAAATTTTCTGCCTTTCTGGCTGTAAATAACCTGCTCAATAACAAGAACCCGCGGTTCCTTTTTTATCCTGCTCAGGGACTTCGTATTATGCTGGGGGGCTCTGTTATTTTCTGAAATTGATTTTGAACAAGGCTGTTTAAGTCTTTTATTTGTTCCTGCCTCTCTGAGGCCGGACGGGTTTTCCGGTGGTTTTCCTCCGAATCCTGCCTGATTGAAACTAAGGACATGAAAGGAGAAATTTTACGCAACCTGCTGGATTCCCGGCAGCAACTTTCCGTACCCGGCCTCGGCTTATTTACTTCCGAAACCCGGTCTTCCGAAATTCAGTTCGGTTCCGGCAGCATTCTTCCGCCCTCCGTGCGGATTGAATTTACACAACGCAGGCAGGAATCCTCCACTGAGCTGCGCGATCATCTGGTGAAACAGTATACTTTGCCCGTATCCAGAGCAGAGGAACTCATTGAAAATTTTGTTCAGGAAATCCGCAGTTCTCTGGCTGGCAGTCAGCGATACAGCATTCCTGATTTCGGAACTCTGGCCTCCGATCTGGAAGGCAACATTCAGTTTATTCCGGCAGAAGACCAGCTTTTCTGCCTTTCCTCCTTCGGCCTAAAGCCGGTAAGTGCCCGGACACTGGCCATGAAAGACAGAATTTCAGTACCGGAACACGAAGCACCCGTTATTCCGCTCAGGCCTTTTGAAGAAACGGCTAAAAGGAAAAGGCCTGTATCGATTATGGCCATGGCAGCAATAGGTGCAGGACTGGCAATGGCGGCAGGTTCGCTGGTCTGGCTTTCTACTCTTGGAGGTGATGCCGGCCAGCAGGCTTCGGTGCTTCCTCTGAGTTCTTCAGTTAAATCCGAATCTCCATCCGGTAATAAGCCAATGACAGCAGCAGGTCCGGAAACCGTTTCATATCCGGCCAGTGCAGCGGCGGACAATACCTCCTCCGTTTCCGCAGAAACAGGCTTGCGCTTCTTTGTAGTTGCCGGGAGTTTCCGTAACCCGGCCATCGCCGGCGAAGCAGAAAAAAGCTGGAAGCAGGCAGGCTATGCCACCTCTTTTCATACCCTTGAAGAAAAGCAGATGAGCCGGGTCGCCATCGGGGAATTCTCTTCCAAAGAAGAAGCGCTCAGTTTCATCGGAACTGCGCAGAAGGAATTTTCTTCTCAGCTCTGGATTTTGAAAGAAACTGCAAATATCAAGTAAACCCGGAATCCGGCTTAAAGAGAATAGCCTCCGCTTTTCTTCCTTCCTGCCAGTTCCAGGAGGTTTCCTTCTGCCGCAATAAGGATTTCTTCTTTCAGTAAAAAAAGCACGCATTCCCTTACAGCCTGTCGCTCATCCGGACGGAATTCCGTTTCCAGCCGGGCAAGGGATTTGCTTTCCGACAAAGATCGGGTAATGAGCGGGCGGTAATACTGAAAAGACGCAGGTTTTTCCTTCTTTTTTTCCCGAAGACAGTGGTCACAGATGCCGCAATCCGGGGCTTCATTCTCGCCGAAGTAGCGGGCAAGAAAAACTGAGCGGCAGGACTTCTCCAGCAGCAAATAATTTTCCATGATACCGAGCCGCTCCAGCTCATTGGCTCTGAGTTGTTTCAGCAGAGCAGGATTGACATCGAGGTGTGATGAGGGCAGCCGGGCGGTAAGCAGGCTGATCTGCGGTGCATTCTTCTGCGGAAGGTAGGAGGCCAGCTCTGATGTTGCCATTTTCAGCAGGATTTCCATTGTACGGCTGAGGGGAATGCCGCTGATTTTTGCCACATCCGATTCCTGAATGTCCAGGTATTCCTGAAAAAGCTCACCACCATAAAGACGAAGCAGGGCTTTGGCTGTTTTTTCTGTTTCCTTATTGCGTACCTGAGCATCGTAAAGCACGGCAGAGGATACGAGGAAGCGAAATCTGGACGGCTGAAAAAATCCATCGGAAAAAGAAAGATAACCCGCCGTTTCCAGCTTTTTCAGCGCCTGAAATACGGGTCCGGGCTGAAGCTGATAGGTCCGGCAGAAATCTTCAATGCTGAAATCCAGCGATGCCATTTCACCCGAACCGAGGGCGAGCTTAAGGTAGCTCCCCAGTTTATCATACACTGAGCGGATAAAATCTTCTTTGGGAAAGTTCAGTTCAATGCGCTTCTGCATTTCCTTCAGCTCGGGCCGGCTGAAAAGGGCGATGGCATAGGCTTTCTGACCGTCACGCCCTGCCCGGCCGGCTTCCTGGTAATAGGCCTCCGGCTGTGCACTGATTTCTGCATGGATGACCGAGCGCACATCACCTTTGTCGATTCCCATGCCAAAGGCATTGGTGGCTACCAGCACCCTGATTTTTCCGGAAATCCAGTTTCTCTGGCGGCTTTCCCGCTCCCGGTGGCCAAGGCCTGCGTGGTAATAATCGGCAGAAATCTGGTTCTGCCGCAGCCATTCGGCCCAGAGCGCGGCGCTTTTCCGGCTTTGCACATACACGATGGAGCTGCCCGGAACGGAATTGAGAATGTCCAGCATTTTTCCGCCTTTGTTTTCTGTTTCAAAGACAGAGAATGACAGGTTACTGCGGACAAAGCTGGCCTGAAAAATGTTTTTGCTTCGAAGTCCCAGTTTTTCCTGAATGTCTTTCTGCACTTTGGGTGTAGCCGATGCAGTGAGGGCCATGATCGGAATATCGGAGAATAAGTCCCTTATCTTCCCGATTTCGAGGTAGGCCGGTCTGAAATCATAACCCCACTGGCTGATGCAATGCGCTTCGTCTACGGCAAGAAATGAAAGCTTTGCATTTTGCAGGTATTCCTGAAAATGAGAGGAACGCAGTCTTTCCGGACTCACATACAGAAGCTTGTACACACCATTTACAAAATTCTCCAGAATGGTTTCCACTTCCTCG
>Ga0315900_10000588_pt1 | contig 62292 bp, 80 predicted proteins | sample LakEriMetagenome_FD_203521 | JGI IMG/M metagenome (GOLD analysis project Ga0315900, IMG submission 203521) | Freshwater fungal communities from buoy surface, Lake Erie, Ohio, United States - Buoy 12 MA114 | ecosystem: Environmental > Aquatic > Freshwater > Lake > Lake biofilm | place: USA: Lake... | reverse complement strand
GTGTTAAATTGATTATTCGAAAATAAAGAACCAGAACCAACTACATTAAACGCCTTATATGAGCCGCCCCACGCGCTCGGCGTCACTCCTAGACCGAGGTTGCCGGACGCATCAAATTTCATTACATCGCCAGTGCCGTGCTGAATAATGCCAAGCCCGGTGCCGTTTGGCGACAACGTCAAATAAACATTTTGATTTGCGCCGGTAGTTCCAATCTCAAGCTGCCCGTAAGACGATTGAGCAAAAAACTTGGCGATTTTCTGGCTTGCCCCAACAACATCTAGCTTTACCGCCGGATTCGTCGTCCCAATCCCGACATCGCCAGAATTGCTTAATCTAATAACATCTAAGCCAGCCCGGCCAATGCCCAAACTTCCACTCGCGCCTTCATTGGCAATAAACCACATACGATTGGTGTAAGTGGCGTCAGAAGAATCAAGTATGATCCCGGTGCGACCAGAAGCCCGCACGCCCATACGAACCACATCAATTCCCTGTTGCGTATATAGACTCGAACTGGTCGGCCCGACAACCTGTAGTCCGCCATAATTAGCAGTTGGCGTCGTCCCAATCCCGAGGTTGCCGGAGGAGTCGAGGGTCATGCGGTCAACTAGAGCGGCATTTGAATCTTCTGTTTGGAAGATCAAAGAGCCGAGTACGCCATTCAATGTTGAACGAATCGCACCAGCACCATTGCCACCGGCAGTCGGGCCGATTGTCAGTTGACCGCCGCGAAGCAGGATATCCCCGCTTTCAACGTTAAATCTTGCTGCCGGGGAGCCCGTTCCAACACCCAACCGCCCACTGCTATCCAGCGTCAGCGCATCCTGTACTGTCGTGTTAAATGAAACAGACGTATTAGCAGCGTTAGAGGATTGACGGAGGATGAGGTTTCCTGCTGCTTCGATGCGGGCGCGTTCGGTGCCGCTAGTTGCGAAAGCAAGCACTGCCTCGGTATCCGATGCGCCACGAATTGCCTGAATGTCTGCGCCCGGCGTGGCGGCTGCGTTGTTGAAGAACCGCACATAGCCAACATAATCACCGCTGGTTGAACGAGTGCCATTCAACTCTAAGATGCCGTTTCTGCCAGCAGCGGATGCTGAGACGGTTACAATTTTTGAGCCTGCCGCACCTCCAGAAATGTTCGGACTATCCGTCCCAATCCCAACATTCCCAGCAACAATCAACCCAGTCGTAGGCGCTGCGGTGGTATAGCCAATAGCAGCGTTACCAGTAACTTGAAGCGTGTTGTTGGTACTATCAAAATTACCGCCGATGTTAACTTGTCCGCCGGCTGCAATTCTTAACCTTTCCGATAAAGACGTACTGCCAGAAGGAACGGTGTACATCCTTATACTGGTAGGCGCACTAGTGCTTGTCCATGCCGCGTCTGCTAAACCTTGGATCGACGCTCCAACAGTGTAGGTAGTTCCGGTCGAATAAAATTGCCAAGTAATCGCCGGAGCACCTTGCCCAAGAAATGACGGAACAACCGGACGCTGCAATGACAATGAATTTGTTCCAGTAACAGAAGCTGCCCCCGTAACGTTAAACGTGCTCCCATCAAACGTCAGCGCACTACCACTAGTAACCGCCCTGCTTCCATTTAGATACAAGACTCCATTCGCTGTACCAGCGGTAGCACTAAGCGTAATAATCCCAGTCGTATCCGCCAGCGTCATCGAAGCCGTGCCGTCTTTGGCTTTGATGTTCGTGACTTCAATCGTCGTCAGATCAAGAGCAGCATTGGTGATCTGAACCTGTCCCGTACCATTAGGTGCAATGATGATGTTGCCGTTAACACCATCTTCAATCGTGATGCTGCCGGAGTTGGTGCCTGAGTTCGTATTAAGAATCAGGTCGCCCGTGCCGTTGGTCGTGATCGTGGCGTTAGCGTTAGAGTCACCAATACGAACGGTGTCTGCGTCAACATAGAAATCACCTGTTCCATTCGTGGCAACCGTGATGTTCCCGTTCGTACCGTTGCCAATGGTGATCGAGCCGGAGTTGGTTCCGGAGTTCGTATTGAGGATGAGATCCGCAGCACCCCCAGTGGTCACCGTCAACGCACCAGCACCATTAGAGGTCAGGGTCACCGCCGCAGCAGAATCACCTACGCGCACCGTATCTGCGTCAAGCTGAACGTCACCAGTCCCGTTCGGGGCAAGAACAACGTTGCCGTTTGAGTCCGTGCTGCTAAGGGTGTTGCCGTCCAGACGGAGATTGTCTACGTTAAGAAGCGTAGAAACGGTGATTGCGCCCGTGCTGTCAGCAATCGTAGCGGCAGCAGTGCCGTCTTTTGCTTTGATGTTAGTGACTTCAAGATTAGTAGTGTCAACGGTAACAAACTCCCCCGTCCCACTCTGCGTAGCGATCTTTACGAAGTCAGTACCATTCCAAGCAATTAGCGCCCGTTCGCCAGCCGTAATCGTTACACCAGTCGAGGTACCGCTGCTGGTCGTCGCCTGAACAACAACAGATTGATTTGTAGAAGTGCTGTTAAAGATGAGATACGTCTTACTGAACTGCGAGTTAGTAAGAGACGAATAACTAACCGTGATTGTCAGGGTGCTCGCTGGGTTCCCCGTGCAACGAATCAGGGCGTATTGAGCAGAACCGGTAGAACCACTCCCAGCCGCGACAAGAGCCGTTCCTGTAGTTTTAGACAGCGTGACCGCAGTCTGACTGCCGCTAATGACCTGTGCGTTGGCAATCGCGTCATCAAGATACTTGGTGATGTAGTCGTTTACCGTATCGCCCCAAGTACCGGAAAGTTCTCCAGTGACGGGAAGAGCCAGACCGAGAAGATTTGAATATGCAGTGGTCATTTGAGCCTCATGCTGCTATTTGATTCCAGTTGGCGGTCTGTGAGTCGTTTACTGCTACATAAGAAGCGGTTTGTGAGTCATTGACGTTTATCCATGTTGCCACCTGACCCGTTCCCACACTACTCCACCCCGCGCTTTGCGCGTCACTCACATTCTGCCAGTTTGCGTTCTGGTCGTCATTAATTTGACCCCAGACATTTACTTGCCCGATAACTCCAATTGCCTGAACGCCTGATGGAGTTGCCGTCGCGCCGCCAGTAACCGTAACAGTGCCAAGCTCCCCTGTTGCGGAAACTCCGGTTACTTGTACAAGAGAGCCTGCGGAGACTGTAACGGTACCGATCTGACCAGTGGCAACGTTGCCACTTACAATTACAACGGCAGTACCAGAAACAGTGACGGTGCCTATTGCACCGGTGGCTGATACCCCCGTTACGGCAACTACCGCCCCTGCATCAACAGTGACGGTACCAATCTCGCCGGTCGCTTGTACGCCGGTTACCGCAACATTCGCATCAGCCGTGACTACAACTGTGCCAACTTCCCCAGTTGCCTGTACGCCTGAGACTACAACAATCGCTTCTGCTACTACAGTAACGGTGCCTATGAACCCCGTGGCCTGAACGCCTGTTACCGGGACATCCGAATCAGCCGTTACTACAACCGAGCCTAAAAAGGTTTGAGCCGTGACCGCCGATTGCCCGACGCCCCAGCCCTGCTGCCCCCAGCCAACGCCAGAGGCAGACCAACCTTCAAACGCTACGATTGCATCTGACACACTTATGCAATCCTAATGATCGCAGACGAAGCATCGTTAGTCGGGAACTGAACGGTAAAGTTGCCGTTCGTAGAAGTCTTGTCCCCGCCAAAATCCAACACTGCAATCGCTTTGTTTGACTTACTTGAGTTGTAAATCAACGCTCCACGCGCCGTGATTGTGGCGTTAGACCAAGTGGTATCGGAAAAATCTACAAAAGCCGTGGTGCCCGATAGACTTACTGTTGCGCCTGTTAGGGTATTGCCACCGGTTGTGTATCCGTTACCGTTCGCCACTTCATCAGAAGTTGTGTACGCCGTCGTGCTCGCGCCCAAAGTCGCAGCACTTGTATAAAGCGCAATCTTGATTGTATCCGTGTCCAAGTCATGTTCACCCAGCAGAATCTGCTGTTTGAACGAAGAACACATTGCCTGAGAAATAGCCATTTATCACCTCACTGGTACACGAACCTGACCAGAACGATATGTATCTTGACGCAGCTTACCATCACCAAGTTGCTTGAGAAGAGCGACTGACTGTGTGTACAACGCGGTGTACATCTCAACTACGTCTTGTTCACCCTTTTGGAATCGAATAGCTTCAACCAGTGCGCCGTTTAGAAGCGCCGAATCAAACTCATCACCAAGCCATGTCGTACCCGCGGTCACAATAGACTCAGGGTAGTAGCCGTAGTGAAGCTCGGTGCTATATGCCAAATTGGGTGTTGGCCCCAGGATAAACGCCGAATCATCAAAGATTGCGTAATGCTTAGGACGCCCGCGCTCTGACGTATTGGCACTTTGGCCAGAAAACGGATACGCCTCGCGAATAAAGTTAACGTCTTTATCAAGCAGATAGTAATACCGATTGTCCGTGTCAATTACGGCCAAGGAATACACATAAAGAAAATCAGAAGGAATCTGCAAATACGGATTGCCAATGCTCATTACCCCAGTTACGTTTTTCCGTAGCGCCGGAATCTGAACAGAGTTGTAGATCTTCTGTTCAGCCTGCTCGGTAAACATATCTAGGATGGCATCGGTGAATTCCGCCTCACAGATGTCCTTGATATTCTGTTTAAGCTCTGTGTAGTTCATGCCATCGGGCCGCGAGCCATAACACCTTTAGTTGCCGCACCAGTTCCACGGATTTTGATGCCCGTGGTTTTAACGTTTTTCTCAGGATAACCGCTGTTCTTCAGGTCTACTTTAGGAGCCGGCTTGGGCTGATTAGAATCCTTTTTCATTTTGCACCCGACTTACGATAGGTGAAAGACGATTTCTTCTGATTGGCAACCTTGGCTAGATTCCTGCCAAGCTCACGCATCTGCAGATTGGTTTTACCGCCTTTGGCAAACTTTGTCAGCGGCTTGCCAGGGTGCATAGCTTTTTCATGCTTATGCACTGCTTTCTTTGCGTCCATAATGACTCCTAAGTCGTTACCGTTACTGTACCAACTTGGCCTACTGCAACCAAGTCATTTGGCGTAAGCGGCGCATCAAATCCACTTGAACCACCTACTGGATTCCAGCCCCACTGAATCTGCCTACTACCTAAACCCAAATTACCGTCAGCCAAAGTTCCAGACGTAACGTACGTTGTATCTCGTCTTGGATTCCTCAGCGCCTGGGGATCATCAACTGGGTACATTCCAAGCTGAAGTTGAGGGTGATCCGGATCCCAACATTCGTGACATACCAACAAGTTAACTTGTTTGGTCTTAATGATCAGCTTCTGTAGATCTCGCAGACGATATCGAAATCCACACCGATCACACATTGCAATGGCAATTTTGCCACTGGCAAATCTGTTACCCATTACGCACCACTGCTGCCAAGATAGTACCGACGAGGTACAAAACGTACCGCGGCCTTCTCTCGATCTTCCCCTGCAGCCAAATTAAATTGCTCGTCGTATTGAGCTTTTAACATCTCAACGCGACTAGATAGTTCAGGAACTTTGGTCGCAATTCGATACGCCAATCCTGATGTCAACGCCGGCAAGAACCTAAAGTTCATATCGCCAGTCTGAACTCCTGATCCAGCATCTTGGATTCTGCGTAGTCGCCAATAAACAAACTGATACGTCTGTGTGTTATCTGGCACTAACCAAACCGTTACAGACGGAAGGTTTGGGTTTGAGACCGGTGACTGATCTGCATGTGACGCTGCTACTGTGTTGTTCTGCCCGCGCGCCACGCCCATCAGTGTGTTGCCACTAATGTATTGATAAAAAATGTCTTCTGATCCGATCCTAATAAAACCATAGCCTGGGAGGCCCACTACGGTATTTAAAGGAATAGAAGTGACACTAGAGTTAATGCCACCCACAATATCAACTACAGATGACGTAGGAGATACCGCACCTGACAATCTGTTTACCAAAACCTGAATAGGCCGTCCTTGCGCTAGCTTATTAGGAATTGTGGCGTACGTTGAAACACTAATCCGCGTGATATTTAAATCAGCCTGGGTGGATGCCGTGTTTTGACCAGTACGGATAACGTGCTCAAGCAAGTCGATGGTGTCAGTGGGCAATGCGTATGTGCTCAAACCTGCGGTCAACGTGATGATCCCAGGCTCAATTGTCCACATGTTAATGCCGCGGTTTTGCCATTCAATCGTTAACAAGTTCATTGAACGGCGCGCTGTTTTCAGGTCATAGCCTGAGCGCATTTCGCGGCCAGCAATCTCCCAGGCTTCTTCAGCAATTTCTGTGAAGTCTAGATCAAACGCTGTGGTGCCAGAAGTGGTCATCTGAATCCTGCCGTTTTCTTGGCTATGCCTTTTGGCTGCGGCACAAACTGTTTGCCTTTGGCTTTACCTGCTCGTTTTGCTCGCGTCGTTGCTGCATACTCTGCAGGGGACAAAGACTTAATTGCTGCCTCTGGCAAATATCGCTCACCCGTCTTAGATGACGGTTTACCGGATTTAGTTGTCCAACGTTGTTGGGTCCAATCCTTAAGCGATTGTTGAGGAGACTTCAATCTTTATACCCCCCACCCTGTTCCTTGTATTTCTTTGCTAATAGTTGCGCTTTTCTCGCGCTCCACTGACCCGCCGCAGTTCCTTGCGTTGCCTGCCCTTTGATACGGTTAAACAAAGCTTTACGCATACCGGGCTTGGTGTAGTTACCCGCCTCATTGACTTTGCCGCCCTCTGCATATTCGTAGAAGGCGGTGTCATCCCGACGCTGTTTACGCTTGGGGCCGGGCATTTTAGATGGGTTGATGGCACCCATCCCGCGTGAAGCCATCATATAATTCGCCCCCTGGTTTTGCCGCGTTGCGCTATACCATCACCGCGTGTAACTTTGCCGCCTTTTTTGTATTCCGACTCTTCTGAAAATTTTACAGCCTTTGGATCATAAGGAACGCCTCGATCTACTCGACTTGTCCCGGCTTGCATGACACGGTTTTGCAGCTCTTTTAGATAATCTTGCCCGTGATAAGCCTTGCTAACCCGATTTGCCTCTCGCATTAAATTCATTAGGGCATTTTCTCCTGACACCCCTCGATCTAATGTTGCACCAGGAAAGATATTGGCAATCTTCTGCCTTGCATATTTAGCAACATTACGTTCGCCGGTAATGGGGTCCATTGTAGGATCTAGCAAACGCATCATTCTTTCGCCCCGTTTATACGGACGAGAACGACCCATTACTCGGTCTTCAAGATCTTGTAGACGACGATCTTCTTCAGTTTCGCCGCCTTGTTGAAATTTTTTTACACGATTCGGCATTTTGTTTTGCCCCGTTGAGCAATACCGTCTGCGCGCTTAGACGCAGAGCTGACTACCCCGCCAGATGCATACCCACGTTTCATAGACTGACGCTTAGAATCTTCATAAGCCTTATCCATCTCACGCTGCTTACGATCTTCCTCAACCTGTTGTTTCATACGAGCAGCTTGAGCAGGACTAGGCGTCATTTCCGCTGGATTCAAAGGCGGGTTGCGCACTTCAGGACCGGCTTCAGGGCCACGCTGAAATTCATCTGGCATTACCGGCAAAAGCGGCATACTGGATTGGGCGCGTTTTTTTGACATGACTTACTCTTTAAATAAATCGACCACGGGTTTTGCCACGTTGCGCTACACCGTCAGCACGTTTTGACGCCGCACCTACTACTCCGCCTTTAGCATAACCTTTAACTTTGCCGCCTTTTTTCATTGTCATTCCTGGCGACGGCGCTCCAGCAATTCCTTTCATGCCGCCACCAAGACGATCTGAAATGTCATCTAATGCGGAGCCGACTGTTTTTGCGCCTGCGCCAACTTGAGCCAAACCTCCATATGCCGTGTTATCTCCGCCACCCATATTGGGTCTTCGGCGCCCAGGCGGCGGCGTAATCGGCGCAGGGAAACCGGGATCCTGTGGTGGCATGGGGAAACCAGGATCCGGCATATACGGAACGTCACCGCCCACGGCGAATTTGCGTTTTTTCATTTCAGCATGCTCCACCGCGCATCATTTTGACTTGCGCACCTTTAGTCTTACCTTTCTTGGCAATACCATCAGCCGCACGAGTGTAACCACCAGACGAATACGCCATACCGCCGCCCATCATCTTCTTAGCAATGCCGCCATGCTTCATCTTGCCAACGCCATCGGCAGCAAACGCCGGAACTTTTTTACCGTCTTTTTCAACCATGGGCATACCGCCGCTGGCGTAACCGCCACGCTTCATACCTTTGGCCTCGGCCATTTCATGTTTGATCATGGACCTCGGAGCGCCTTTTTTCTTCATAAAGGCAATCTCTTTGCCAACCATGGCTTTAGATTCTTTCATGTCACCACCTTCGTTGAATTTACGGCCTTTGTCGGCCTGCATGAACTCACGTCCAACGGACGCAGGAACACCCACGCGCTTGGCGAAGGCGGGATTGTTTGCCACAGCAGCCATGAAATTGTGCTGCTTTGACGTTTTACTCGGCATCGTCTTTCTTCCGTTTTAAGATTCTCTGAACAGTATTGGTTTCCCAAATACGAATACCAGTCCAAACAATCGTAAATACGGCGGCTATTGAGGGAAGCATATCTACTAGTGTCCCAATGACTGTCACCACTGACAAAGCATCGAGAATCATCTTCCCTGTTTCGTGCGTCGTCTCAGTCATTTCAACAATTCCATGCTCTCAAGGATTTGTTAATCCGGCTGTTGGGATCTTTCGCTGTCTTGGCTGAAGTCAGTTTCTTCTTCATGCCTGCGTTACCTCTTGATAAGCCGCCCATTGCGGATCGTCATTTGATGCTAACAGATACATCCGTGCAAATTCCAACAACTCTGGATCGTCTCGGAAGTGCCCAAGACCTCGATTACAATGATTGCACAACATGCCCCGCACTTGTCCAGTGACATGATCATGATCTACAACTAATTTCTCCGACACTCCGCAAATTACGCACTCTGTAACCTCTTGCTTAATCTGCTTAAGCTGTTCATCTGAAATTACAGCGCGGTACTGGCCCCGACAAATCTCGTTGCGATACTGAGCACGGCAAGCTCTACACCATGAATCTAACCCGTTGCGTTTCTTGTTATGCAGCGGAAACGCTTCCGGTGTGGCCGGTTTGCTTTGCTTGCACCGGGTACAAACTAGCAGTTCCATGCTTTAAGCGACAGCGCCTTGCGGGTCGGTCGTCCTTTTTCATCCTTCATTGGCCCAGGCATCCCGCTCATCCTCGCGCAAAAAGATTTCCTCCGCTTCGCGTCTTTTTCGGTCTTCGGATTCGGGGCGGGAGGCTTTAACCCCGGCTTCCCCGGATTGGCTGCATTGTAAGAAGCTCGTCCTTTGGCATTCAAACCACCAGAGGGATTTTTGCCTTCTTTGCGTTGCCACGCCGGGGTCTTTGCCATGATTAGCCGCAGATTAAAGTGACTTTAGTAACTTCAGTTAGCGTTACAACAGCGTAACCGCTTTGTGCCTGACCCACCAAAATACCTTCTGCTGCCATGTATAGGCTGTTAGCCGCAGTGACTGACCCAGGGGTATCCATGTACAAACGGGGTGGAGTCGGCCCAGCGCTAGCATCACTAATAGAAATGTTGCCAGCATTAGTTGCGCCAATGTAATACAGACCTTTGATTCGGCACCGGGGGAGCGCAAGTGAACCGCCATATCCCACCGTAATTGCACCTGCTGTAGCAGCACTGACTGAGATGCTGCTGACGCTTGCAAAGTAATTGGTAGAGTAAACGGTTGTATTGTTGCCGCCCGCCACTACTTCTGTCACCGCCGTGGTTGACCCAACGGGAATGCCGGTGATGGTGAAGTTTTTAGCAGTTTCGTCTGCTACCGAGGTAATGGATACTTTGTATCCGTAACCATTAATCCCCGGCGTGGTAGCAACAAGTCCCAACGCCCCAGCACCTGCTGGCGTTACAGACACCACATAAAAGTCCGCATCCGCTTTAGGCGTTACGGACCATACATCATATTGCTGGGTCGCCATGTCGGCCCCCTATTACTGGTCAGCAAAGGTCGGGGCAGTGGCACCAACAACAGTTCCCCAAACTTGCCAGTTCGTACCGTCTTTAGCGATAACCGTAATCTGCGCTGCTGCCGGGACATTAACCTGCAACTTCGAGTTTGAGTTGCCGTCTGAAAATACTACAGACGCCGCACCATCATCCGTGTCATGGAAAGCGACGCCACCAATAAAGTAGTTGGTGTTCGACCCAGTGTTGATGATGAAATCCGTAGCATCCGCTGCGCCGCCACCGTACACAAACGTAAACGATTGACCAGCAACTGGAGCAGGGAGAGTGTAGGTGTTGTCTTGGGTTCCGTTAGGAACGATGTTAATTACACCGCCGCCATTCGTAGCAGCAGTCAGCGACGCATTACCATCAGCTAGTGCTACAGGCGTGGCAACAATACCGGAAACGCCCAGTGATACTGCAGCAGCAGTAACAGCGCCGGTAGTGGAATCAATTGAAACAGTTTGAAAGCCGTTCTGTGACCGAACTGGCCCGGAGAAAGTGGTGTTAGCCATTTAACCCTCACATGCGAGTAGCGCGTATTAGTCTGCATGTTGTCAGCCGGGACTGTCTAATACGCGGGATGACCCCGGAATAACTCTTTGTACCATACTCATAAACAAAAGAAAAGGGGCCGAAGCCCCTTTCCTAATCTACTGCTTAGCTTGCGCCTGGAGATCCATAAACACCCAACGGATCTGACGCGCCGAACGAGTAACGCTCGCGACTCTTGTAACGAGCATTACCAGTATCGAAGTCAGCATCCATCGAGTTCTGGATAGGCGTACGGACAAAGTGCTTCAGTCCATTAGGCACGTCCGTGATCAAGAACCAAGCATTCGTATCAGTCAGGTAGTGATTGACACGATAGCCTTCCGGAATTGAACCGTTGTTCTTAAGCGCGTTGATGTCGTTATCCGCCGTGCCGACACGGAGTTCCGTCTCAAGCAGTCGGGTTGCAACGAACATAAGCGCCGGGGGAACAATGAGTTTCCGGGGCTTGGCGGCGATCAGCAGACCACGCTCATCCGTCCAGCCAGCGATCTGAATAACTGCCGCCTCAAGCGAGGTTTCGTTCAGATCAGCGCCGGTTGCGGGGCGATTGCTGTTGGTACCACCAGACACAAGCGGATGCGCCGTCGAGAACAGGGGCTGGCCGTCACCGTACGTGACCGCACCGTTAAACCCGTTGTTCAGAATCGATGCACCTTTGACCTGCTTGGTGTACGCCATGGCACGAGCAAGGGCCTTGGTATACCGCGAAGACAGACTGTCATACAGGTTGTCTTCCATCGCCTCTTCAGTGATGGAGAAACCCATTGCAATCGTTTCGTGGTTGTACCGCGCCGTCCATGCTTCTTGCGCATTGTCATACGCAATTGCCGAACCCTCGTTTTTGACAGGAGCGGCAGAGAAGCCAGACAGCTTGGTTTCCTCTTCAAACGAACGCTCGGAAGTCTCGGTTTCGTAGATTTCCTTGTGTTCTTCACCGTACCGTTTGTACTCCAGACCGAACAGTGCATTAAGCCCTGGCAGGAGTTCTTTCAGTAGTTGTGCGCGTGAAATAGCCATTTGTTAACTCCTTTAGGCCGTAGCAGTGGCAGCGTAATACTCATGCTGACCAAAGTTGAGCTTAACCAGAAGCTCAGGGTACTGAGTAAATACCAGCGTTGCACTGGCACCAAACGCCGCGACGGGGGCCTGATTCAGAACAACCGTAGTTGCACCAGCACTCGCGGCAGTTGCCACGAACGATCCACTGGGGATGTACTGACCGTTCGACGCCAGCGAGCCAACGTCCGTACCAACCGGCAGGGCAAACGGCAGTGCCGAGCAGGTGATAGTTTCAGTGGCGATACTGGTGAACGTTGCGGTACCCAGCGAAACTGCGGTTTCTTGCACCAGACCCAGAACACGAATGGGCAGAGCCGCAGTCGTGGCAGGAGTTGCAGTCGGAGCAAGCAGGGCGTTTTTGCTATTGCCGGTGTTGGAATTGCCGGTGTTGTTGATGCAGGCCAGATTCTGACCAATCATCGCACGAGCACCAGAAGCCATTACCGTAGTAGCCGAGCAAACAGCCGCTTGGAACACCGTATCCGGATCGTCGCAAACATAAGCAACCGCATCACCAGCCGCCGTGGAAGCGGGCCAGTATTGCGAGAACTGCTTCTGTTTGGTGGTCGGGTTGGTGTACGAGCAGCCAAGGAAGATACCAACGAGAGTACCGGCAGTACCGGTGCTAACGCTAATACGCTCCAGGTTGCCGCGCACGAGGGCGACGAAGTCACCGTAGAAGATGTCGGTGGCGTACGCGTAAGTAATGTTGTACATGCGCGTAGAACCAGCGAACACCTGACCGCCGATCAGATTGACCGGCTTTAGCCCGTAGGGGCTGTCAACCGTTGGGTAAGTCATGTGAGACTCCTAAAAGTTTACCGGGTCGATTTCACCGACGATTGCCGCTCTTTAAACAACGGCATCCGCGGATCGTTTTCCCGCATGAAATTGTTGTCCACTGCGCTCATTTGATTATCGGTTTGCTGTTGATAGTAGCTGTTCCGATCCTCAACAAGCTCAGTAGGAGTTTTGCAAAGCATCAATCCACCGATTACCACGTTGTCTTTGAACTTCTCGTTCTCAACAACCAGCATTTGGATCTCGGGATGATCGGACGCTTTGACAGGTTCCCAACCCTCGCGAAACTTTGAAGAAACATTCATGGGGTCCGCCGTTCCCAGCGTACTGACACGAATCCAACGAAATTCAAACCCCGGTTCTGGGTTAGGCGAAGGCAGCAATTCCGGGCGTTGCCAAGATTTGCGACGCGCAACTTTCTCTCGGGTTTCAAGTTCGCGGTTGGTTCTAGTCTCAGCCATTTTGTTTCCTCATGTCTTCAGCAACCTGTCGAGCATATTGCTCGGGAGTTAGACCTAGTCGTTTCGCAAGAGCTACAGCAGTCTTAGTCAGCACGATCTTTTTGGGCGCAGTGCTACGCGATGCTGGTGCTACAACGTTATTTCGACGCGGCCTTTCAGGCGATTCGTCCTCCGATTCAAAGGCATCGGGGAACACTTGACGCATACGCCGGTTAATCCGGTCGTAGTATTCTTCACTTTGAGGGTCAATCCCCTCTCGAACAAGCTTTTGATGCAACCCCAGCGCAAGGCTTGTCATCTCATCGTCAGATCCAAACCATGGATTGGATTTTTGCCATTCCAACGCCTTGGAATCGACTGCTGGCGCGACAGGTTCAGGTTTTACCTCAACTTGTTTTGGTTGTAAAGCCGGTTTATATGCTGCTAAACGCTCTGCCTTAGCTTGAACATTGTTTAACGCAATCTGCGCTTCAACAACTTTATCCGAATCTCCAGACTCATAAGCTTGTTTATACGCCCGTTTTGATGCCTCAAGCTCGTGATTAATCCTGGCTTTAGCCTGCTCAAGCAAAGCGGTTTGAGTTTTCGAAGATTCCTGCTTAAGTTTCTCATTCTCTTGCAGCAACTGCTGTGCAAGACGAATAGCTTCTTCTTTCTCTCTGGCCGCTGCTTCCGCTCTACGTCGTTCGTCGTGATATCCCTTAGTAAAGTGCTGAATCCGCTTACGCACTTTGTCGGAATACTCATTAAGTTCTTCCTCGGTTACCTCTGCAGGCGGCTCCGATGGAGTTCGATTACGGTCTTTTGGAGGCGTATCGTCTACGACCTCAATCTCAACCTCTTTAGATTCCGGCTCCTTTGCCTCTGATGCAGGCGTTTCTTCCGTTTTAACCTCTGGTTTGTCCGGATCCGGAAACTCAAATTCAACTTTTTGAAATGGCATATTAGTCCTTTCGCAGGGCGTTTAATTGCGCCCGAAGTTCGTCGCATTGACGCTTCAAATGAACTACATATTCTGACTGTGTACGCTCTCGTTCTTGAGTAGCCACAATTAACCGATGTACTCGAGAACTTAAAGAGTCCAACTGATGTTTAATTTGATTCAATTCGTACCAGTCAAAGTCAGATGTCACGCCTAGGGTTACATGTTCACTCATGCTCTAGTCACCCCTCGAGGGTCAGGCACAACCGCCTCAATACTGTCGTCGTTTAACAGACGATATTCATGGCCGTTGACCTTAAACCTAGTGCCAGAGTTAGGACGAAACATCACAAAGTCGCCAACCTTGCACCAAGGCCCCGTAGGAAATCTGTCTTTGTCGGCATAGGCTTGTTCACCCATGTCTAGGACAGCACCCATCATAGAGAGAACTTGTTCAGCATGTCTGGTTTGATCTGCTTTAACTAGACCTGAATCGTAAGTTTCTTCCACCTGCGGCAATGCAATTAGCAAGCGGTACCCAACTGGTTTGGGTAATTGAGCTTCAAACTCTTCCGCCGTTAACGTGTCAGTCATCATTTCCGTCCATATAGTTTTGCGCAAGGTCTTGGATTTCACGCAATGCTAGGTCTAGACCTCGAATCAACCCGCATTGTTGTTGGTAGACTGCAAAATCAGCCGCCCCACCACTCGCAAGAAAATCAACGTGTGATTTTCTGTGTTCAAACAATTTATCCTGCAGCACGTCAAAGACGGTCTTAGCCACGCGTTACCTCGCTTTGGATTGTGTGAGCATCTTTATCATTTCAAGCTGTGTCTTCTGTTCTTGTTGCTGAGCTTTGGTCTGCATCGCAGAACCTTCTTTCTGCGCTTCAACAACTACTTTCTGCTCTTCAATGCTTAACTTACGGTTAGCCAATTCAATGTCGGCTTGATCTTTGGCAGCTTTCCGTTGAACTTCGCTTTGTTTAATGGCCAGTTCCTGCTGCTGCATTTGAACAACCGGGTCTTGCGCCATCTGCTGAGCTTGTTGTTGCGCCGCTTGAGCTTGATGCATTTGTGTAAGCTGCGCCCCTGCCTGAGCCATGAGCCTAGAAACAGCAACTTCCAACTCCTCCGGAATTTCTTCATTCGGAGCCGGCAACGTAACGCCCAGTCTTTCTTCAAGCTGTTTTCTATAGACAAACCCTAAGTGCTCTGCCAAGTGGGCCTGCAGAGAACTCATAATTTGTTGTGCCATGGGGTTCTGGCCAATAGCCTGCGCAATCATTGGATCTTGCATAAACGATTGATGCGCAGCCATGTGCGCTTCGTGATCCTGGTACATAAACGCTTTCATAGGTTTACCTACCAACGCGCCCATGTTTTCGGACATCGGATCACGCGGTTTCTGATCTTCCGCCAACGGTACAACTTTGTCCGCGTTTCTAATGCCTAGCGTCTCTAACATTTGCCTGTGTAGATACGGTAGGTCATAAATCTGCGGGGCGCTCTGTGCCATTTGAAAAGCGGCTTGATACTGCACAACCCGCTGCGCCATAGTCGTGGCATTAGGATCAGAAACAGGGATTACTTCAACTACCGCGTAATCCTCTGCTCGAGCCCGACGATCTACACCCTCTGGAATGTAGTCGTATGGTTCATTTGCGTAATCTTTAATAATCTCTTTAAGAAGCTTGAACTCCTGCTTCATAGAGAAATGAACCCTGGCTTGAACTGCGGCCATGGGTTTTAGCGTTCTTTCTAATAACGCTAACGTTGTACCAACCGGTGCCTGCGACGACATGTCACTAATGTTCATGTCGCTAATCGCACCCAGTCGTCTGCCTTCCTGAGTGATTTTCTCTAACAACCCAGCCAATACTTGACTAGGTTCTTTGTACGGCAGCGTCATAATGTTGTCGCGTACCGTACCACTAGGTACATCTACGTCTCTAAACTCGCCCGGAGCAATCGGCGTGTCATCACCCTTGATCCTTAATCCACGAGCTTTAAGACCGCCTGGAAGATTTGAAAGAGTGCCAGCGTCAACGAGTTGGCGAATGATAGAAGTACCCGCTCGGGCATACCCGCCAATAATGTGAATAAGCCCCAAACCATAGAAACCAAACCCAGGGACGTAAGTGTAATGAACAAAATGCTGCCTCTTTAGTTGTCGATCATCTGTCGGCTCCCAGTTTCTACGAATCGACAGAACTTCATTTGTTCCTTTTATAACCGTAATGACATACGGTTTAGGCAAATCGTCTTCGTCATCAATGCCTCTAATATTTGTATAAGTATGAATCTCATACAAAGCAAATCGGTCGTCTGACGTTAACGTATAGCCACCTTCCTCGGCTTTCTTTTTCTCAATATCTGAAAAATATTCAATTGGTTCGCCAAGCTCAACTTCTCTATAAAACCCATCAGCCTGTAACTTCAGTAGTTCCGTCTTGGTTTTCCTCATCATGTGAGTAACCCGCTCCGCAGTATCAATGTGCGAAGCGCCATACGGAACAATCATGTCTTCTGCTGAGATATACAGCGACACTTGCCTTCTAAGAATCGGGTCGTAATACACCTTCTTAAACGCTGACCCTGCAAGGCCCAGGCTATAAAGCATCCGTTCATGTTCTGACCGATACTCCACCATCCTTTCAGTCAGTTGATAATTCATGTCTGCTTTAACACGATTGGCAGACTCTTCTTTTTCTTTAGTAACCTCGCCAATAATCTTTGACTTGACCGGACCCTGGGCAGGAAACGTCTCACTCATTGTCTCCGCTTGGAATCGAATAACCGCTTCTGCCAAAACAGTTGAGTACACTCCACACGCGTCATCCCAAGGTTCTGTCCTGTCTTCATACTTAAAACCCAGAACTTCCAAACCTTTTACATATGTATCTGCCCATTCCTTCCTGGCGTTTACGTCTGCTTCTACTAGCTCAACCATCTCCGACGCTATCGTCTGAAGATCGCCTTCATCTAAAAACTCAGCAATGTTGGCATCAAAGTCATCAACACTTACATCATCTGGCAATAACGTAATCTCCATGCTCCCATCAGACAACGTCACTGACTCAGGATTCTCAATCTCAATTTCTAGCGCCGACTCTGCCGTGTCAATAATCGGCACCGCATACAAGCCCTTGTCCATGTTTGTTGCCATAATGCCCTCTAGTAGTAAGCTTTCCGCCTACGAAAATACGTCGGCTCATCAGGTTCGTCAGAATCCAATCTTACAAACCCGCCTGACCGAAAACGGATCAACGCCTGCGTCGTCGAATCCACCAAGTCATCATGCGGAGCATTCGGAAAAGCAGCCATCTGCTCAATAACTTCATCTGCCCACCTAGCTTCCGGCGCCCACACTTTACCCGACTTGAATAGATCCGTCACAGAGTTAATCCGAACAAACTTATCGTTTCCCCTCACCGGCGTATATTCACTTACCGGAATCCCCATACGCCTCAATTCAAAGATCAACGGACTCCCCGCGGCCTTCGCTTCCACAATACAAGCATCAGGCTCCCACTCCTTATACATCTCATACGCCTTCTGCTTTAACTCCGGAAACTCCATCCTCGCTTCATACGCATCTAACAAAATAATGTTCGGCTCAACCTCATCCTTGTAAAACACTCCCCAGGTTGTACACGCCGAATAGTCACTTCTCTCGTTCTTAGTAAACGCCGTATCCCAACTCTGGATAATAAATTCACACTGCGGCGGATTCTCCTTCTCCCACCTCTTCCACCATTCCCTCTTGACTAACGCCCCCTCCTCCCCTGTCGGCGTCTGCTGATACTGCGCATTCCACTTCGCAGGACCAACCTCCTCCCTCAACGCCTCCAACTCATCTAACGACCAAAACTCCGGCCACAACGGATTCCCACTCGGCATAATCGCCGGCAACTCAATTACTTCCCACTCATCCGTCTTATCCCGGTTCTGCGCATCCTTAATAATCCGACCCGTCAGATCTCTTTCTGACCAACGAGTCATTACCACCACAATCGCACCCCCTGGCTGCAACCTCTGCCGGGGTCCAGACGTGTACCACTCATACACACTGTCAAATACTTCCGGGTTGTGCGACGCTAACCTCGCCTCCTGCTCACTATGCGGATCATCAATAATCAATAAATCCGCACCCTTACCCGTTACCGTACCCCCCACACCTATAGCAAAGTACTCCCCACCCTTATTCGTCGCCCACCTACCAGCAGCCTTACTGTCCTGCCTCAAAGACACCCCAGGAAATACCCGCGCGTACTGCTCACTCCCGACCAAATTACGCACTTTCCTACCAAACCCAACCGCTAAGTCCGCCGTGTTCGATGTCTGAATCACCTTCTTGTGCGGGAACCTACCCAAAAACCAACTTGGCAATAAAAAACTAGCAAACTCACTCTTCGTATGCCGCGGAGCCATATTGATAATCAACCGCTTTAACTTCCCCTCCGCTATCTCCTCAAACTTCTTCGCCATCAACGCATGATGCCGCCCATTCACAAACCCAGGCCACACCACCTTCACATACTCCATAAACTTACCCTGCGCCTTCTCCCTCTCTAGCGCATTCCTATACTCCTCCACCTGCTCTAACAACTTCTGATACTCAGCAGGATCTAATTGCTCAATCAATTTCTCTAATTGTTGCACTGCAACCTACTCTTAAAGGTGCCAAAAAATACGGGCTTTTATCTCAACCAATGTTGCACCGCATCATTCCAAATTCTTAAAGTTGATATACACCGGCCTAATCGTCCTTCCCAACTTCCTAACCTTCTTCAATACCCCCAACTCCACCAACCTATCCACTAACCTCTGCGTATTCTTCATCCCCATCTTCCCCCTCAAATACGCAATCTCCCTCACCGTAGGACTAAATCCATACCGCTTCCAAAACTCATCCACTATCAAAAACACTTCCCTCTGCGCCGGACTCACAATCCTCTCCATACACCCCTCGTAACTACCCCCTCCCCTCATCTCCCGATTCACCCTCACCCGTTTTACATAATCCTTCATTCCAATACTTTTCTGTGAATAACCTGTTAATAAGTGGCAACGTTGCCACCCCCCCCCACCCCTATTTCTGTTCAACATCTACCGGGGGGTCTTCCATATCCGCAGGGGGTGGGGTCGCGCTAGCTAGCTTTTGCGATTCGTCAGAAATTTGTGAGTCACTGTTATTTGATGACTCACTGTGGGGAATACTATGTATCGAGCCACGGTGCGTCACGACCGCGTCGGGGGCCTCCCCACCACGGTGGGGTCCAGCTAGCTCTGTTAGCAGGGCCTCGGCATCGCTGTTGCCGCTCTCATCGACGGTGCGCATCATGGTCTTTAGCTGGTTCAGCAACTCTAGCTTGGCGTCATCGCTCTTCTTGATGACAGTAGTCTCGGTCCGATGTGTGAAAGCACTCACTTCCGTTATGGTGCCCAGCACACGCGCTGCCTGAACTCTGACCGCTGGCGCGACACCGGGATCGAGGATGGTCTGCGTCAGGGTTTGGACGATCAGCGCCCTCAAAGCCGCAGGGGTTCGATACTCCTGAGCCTCCAATGCCGCCTTGTAAACCTCGATCTCACGGGCCACGCCTGGGTGAGCCGCCAGGGCATAGGGTTCGTTGCGTAGTGTTGATGGTGCTGCTGTGGCCTTGTAGCTCTTCCTGTATGCCTCGGCTTTCGTTGCTCCCTTTGCTACTTCCCGTGCGAACTTGCGTTGCTTGGGTGTCAACTCTTTGTGTGCTGCTCCTAGTAGTGCTGCATCGGGGATTGTGTCTAGTGCTTCGATTACCTGTGACCGTTTCATGCTGATGCCCTTCGGGCGGAGGAAAAGGGTGGGGTACATCATAGCCCTACGCTATTGGGGCTGCAACCCGATTAAAAAATATCATGGCCAAAAGTGCCCAAAAACCCCCTTGACAAGTTTAGAGTCGGGTCTCCCTTAGCCAAACACAGGAGCACACAATGAAGTACCTCGCAAGACTGCTGCAGCCCTACAGAGTAGTGGCGGTGGACGGATCCCTCGGAGTCTGGCACCGCTGGACACACCGCGCCTGGACGCTGCAGGACGCCTTGGATTGGGCTCGCTGCTACCCCGCTGACGCCGTGATCATCATCACCACCAGGACTGGCCGCATCGTGGCCGCACGAGGAATCTGACCATGACACTCACCGTACTCAACCGCAAGGGGATCCCCATGACCGACGATCAATTACACGCCGCTGCCCACAACATGGCTCGCATCGGCGGAGGGTTTGCTAACGCCATCGCGACCGCATACTTCCGCGCCGACTCGGACAACAAGGCCAAGCTGCTGCTGACCTTCGGCGACCTGTTCTCGCGTCACGCTCCCGAGAGCGACGAGACGATCCGTGACGTAGTGACCCAGATCCGCGAGCGCGTCAACGGACCCTGGTACGCGCTGGGCTGGGACCTGATTGCCGAAACGGTCGACGATGCAACCCTGGAGCGCTGGGTACAGACCTACGGCACCCTGGCAGCAACGTGGGAGGCCCTGGCAAATGCCTACAACCTGCCCTCGATCCTGAACGGCGTCTGGGCGGTACGCACCTCGGACGTAGACGGCGAGCGCGTCACCCAGCACTCAGACCTGACCGAGGCCGTCGCGCGCTACTCGGAGATGTCCGGCGAGACGGTGGACGCTGCCCGAGTCGCTGACCTGGAATGTGGCCGGCGCACCGTCCTGATCGGCGTGTCCGACTACGGTACCCGTGTCACCCTCGAACGAATCTAAACCCCTGGGGCCTTCGGGCCCCGAACCTGGAGAGCACCATGATCGACCTGAACACCGTACTGAACACCGCCCTGACCCAAGCCCTCAACGAGGCCCTCAAACCGCTGCTGGAGCGCATCGCCCAACTCGAAGCGTCTACCCGTGCGTTAGACGCATGGTCGGCAACGGCTGGCTCACACCTGACCGAACGTCTCACCACCCTGGAGGCGCGCGTGATGGCCACCACCGATTCCGGCAGGCTGGATGCAATCTGCCACCGCCTGGAGATCCTAGAGGCCCGAGAAGGCACGGTGGAGGACCTGGAGCACACCATCGATGAACGGATCGGCACCTACCTCGAACACGATGACCTGACGAGCCGCATCAATGCCGACGAATTGGACCTGAGCCGCGCCATCGAGGAGACGCTGGAAAGCATGGACCTGACCGATGCCATCGCCGAGGCCGTGCGTGATCTGCTGGCCGATGCGCGCATCACCCTGATCTGATCAACCTGGGGCCCTCGGGCCCCTCAACCTGGAGCACACCATGATCTACGCACAGTTTTATCAACGTGCAGTCTGGCCAGCCGGTACGACCGAGATTGTCGAAGGCACGGGCGACCGGTCCGTGATCATCATCGATGGACGGTTACGTCACGACACCATCGGGAAACTTGCCGCGACCGAATGCGCCAACCGTGGGTACGTCGCATGGCGCATTTTCAAGGGCGACAGTTTTACGCAAGCCCGACCGATCTCATGCATCTGGTACGCACACCCAGCCGACACGGTTCGCGATCCGGTATGGCTGACAGCACACAATTAAGAAGGAGCACAAAGTGAACAAGCACACACCGGGGCCGTGGCACATCGACCCCATCAAGGCACACGCAAACGGCAATCGACGCATCATGGCTGAGCAATGCACTCCAATTGCAGTAGTGCCTGAACAATTGGCAGCAGACGCCCGCCTGATCGCTGCCGCGCCTGATCTGCTGGACGCGCTGAACGCTGCCCTGGACGAAATAGACCGCCTGTACGCCGAAGGGTACGACGAACCGGAATGGGCAGCACAGGCCCGTGCTGCTGTCGCCAAAGCCGCTGGAGACGAATGATCATGCAACTGACCTACCTGCAAGACCCTGGCCATGGCTGGGTCGCCTGCCCCCTGCCCCTGGCACACGACCTGGGTATCACCGCCCAGGTAAGCCGCTATTCCTACCTCGAAGGGAACACCCTCTGGCTCGAGGAGGATTGCGACGCCGCCCTGCTGGTGGACGCGCTGCGCGCTCGAGGCGAGCCCGTGTCATTCCGCGAGATTCACGTCAACCACGATGCGTACGTCCGGGCAATGCCCCGCTGGAGAGCAAAATGAACCAAGCCGGAACCATCAACTTCACCGCCGCGCTGCTGAAGCACGGATCCTGGGGTCACCGCGACCTGGGGATCCATCCGTCTAGCATGACCCTCTGGCTAGCCGACAACCGCCGCACCGGCATGATCGAGTGGGACATTCCCTCTTTGTCAGAATTCGAGAACATCGGTCTGTGGTTCGACGAGGATGGTGTCCTGGTGGACTACGACGGGGTGATGGCACTGCCCCGCGAGGCCATGGCCATGCTGCGCGCCTACGGGTTTGTCGTACCGGATGACATGGAATGACCGTATCCGCCCTGATTGAGGCGGTTCAGGCCGGGACCTACCGCATCCGTGCGGTGGGCTCCGGAGCCCCTTGGATCGAGCGTAAGACACGCCTGGGCTGGGTCCGTGCCCGAGCCCCCTCTCATGTCATACATACCGCCGCCCAACAACTAACCCCCCGCATCGACGGGGCAATCAAAACCTGGAGCAACACATGACCGGATTCGTTTTTTACGATGGACCTAGCTCGATCAACGGAGCCCCAATCGTCGGTATCGCCGTCACCAGCAAAAGCCGCAACGTCAAAACCGGGCCGATGGTTCAGACCTACATCCTGCGCGCTGACATGCACCCCATCGAGGCCCTGCGCACCCAGGCTGACGATGCAATCTGCGGAGACTGCGCGCTGCGCGGGTCCCTCTGCTACGTCGATGTGGGCAAATCCGTCGCCAACGTGTGGGCCGCCTGGATGCGAGGAGCCTACCCGCTGGTGACGCCTGACGAGGCCCGTGCTGCTGTCGCTGGGCGCATCGTCCGCATGGGCTCCTACGGCGATCCGTTTGCGATCCGCCGATCCGCCTGGGATTGGGTCAAGGCTGCAGACGGGTGGACCGGCTATTCCCACCAGTGGCGCCGTGCCAATGCTCAGTGGCTGCGCGCCTTCACCATGGCCTCCGTCGATTCCCTGGCGGAACTGGAGATGGCGCAATCCCTGGGCTGGCGTACCTTCCGGGTTCGATCTGCCGCCGAACCCCTGGCCGCGCTCGAGATCCGCTGCCCAGCATCCAAGGAGGCTGGCAACACGCGCCAATGCATCACCTGCCGCGCCTGTGATGGTGCCGATCGTCCGGGCAAAGCTTCCGTGGCCATCGTGGTTCACGGGCGCATGGCCAAGCACTTCAACTGACCAACCGGGCCCTTCGGGGCCCTTGGAGACACTCATGTACGACCTACACTGTTACGCGCGCAAGACCCACAAGTACCGCGCCGGATGGACCGGCTGGGATGACTGGGACTACCTCACCACCCTGCGGGTCACCCCGTTGCGATCAGCCCGTGAACCCCTTGGGTTCGATGACGGCGGGACCTACGTTCAGTACGTCCGATTGCCTGCCGGCGTTAACCGCAAGGCCAAGGCGCGCATCATCCGGTCAATTGAAGACACCATCAGCGGCACCGGCTGCAAGCATCAATACGACTGCTGCGGCTGCGCTAGCCACAGGGCAACCGTTCGCTCGATCAGCCGCCGCGATCTACTCATTCACACCAGCGTTTCATTTAACTATTGAGAGGCAACTATGCACGACTACCCACCAGAGTATGACCAAGAAACCCCCGACAACAGCATCGTTGAAGCCGCGTTCGCGGACTATGCGGGACCGGGCGAGATGTATCGAGCGATCTACAAGTACACAGACTGCGGTCCCTCCGTTGGGTTTTGCATTCGATACTTTGAAGTGTTGCCGCCTGACGGGTTCGACGATTACCCGCACGAGGTCGAACGCGAGCGCTGGATGTATTGTGATGAGCTTTATCGGCTCGGTTCGTGGGCAGACATGGCGAATCGGGGCGAGCTTATCGTCGCCGTTTCGGTGTCTAGCATCGTCGAAGGCGTGGATACGACAACCGACATTCACGAGGTGTCGTGCGACGCCGAATATCTGCTACCACGAGCGACGCCAGACGAGGGCGACAATCTGCACGAAACCCTGCATCGTTTGTTTTACCGTGCGCTGGAGTTAGTCGAAGCCGAAGCGGATGAAATCTGGCAAGCAACCCACGGGTGCGAGACTTGCGCTAAACATTGGGCAAGTCTAGGCATCACAGAGGGAATGTACGGACCGATGGAGGGCTGCGACGGTGCAACCCATATTTGGAAGGATTGCCCCGATTGCGAAGGGCATGGCAACGTTTTTTAACAAAGGAGAAAAAAATGGACCCAATCATCCGCTACAAGAAACACACCGACGTTCAGGAAACATGGCGCGAGCACGGTTGGACTAGTCCCGCCGAAGACCCCGCTATCGTGGCCAAATGGAAGTTTTACCAGACCATCGGCACACGCGACATCGAGGCAGACGAGGAGGAACTATTGAAACATCAGGCCCGACGCTGACGCAAAAGGCACAGGCGCATAGCCTGTGAAAGCTTGAAGGTGCCCAGCCGACGCCACGCGTCATGGGCATCTTCTCCCACGACTTCGCTCATCCAGTAAGGCCAGCCGGTTTCCCTGGCTACCCTCTCCCCCGTACCCGACTCATCGTTGTCCGCGATCACCACCCCCGCGGGTAACTTCCTGGCGATCTTGGCTAGATTCCCAGCACTGAAACAGACATGGATCCGATAGGGAATCTTCAGGGCCTCACAGATCATCCGGACAGCAATCCCAGTGACGTACCCCTCCACCAGGATGTGCTGACCCCTGGCGTCCATCACAAACTCCGCTTCGCTGGTGCGCTGCCCGGTCAAAAACTTCTTTTGACCATCCGGTGAGATCAACTGGCAACCGACCAGCCGGCCATCTACTTTCATCGGCACAACCAACAACACCGCGTTATCGGTTTGCCAAACCAGACCCCGCTCGGTTTTCAAGCCCTTCTGGAATAGGTAATCGTGCTCATGCATGACTGCCTTGCTGATAATCCAGGCTGCTTTCTGGGCTGCTTTCTCTTGATCAGCCTGCGTTTTGCCTGCGTTTTGCCTGCGTTCTATCTGCGTTTTGATATCAGCCGGTTTATCTGACTGCCATACCGATACCGACGTTTCAGTGGCATGGTTCTGAACGAAGCCATGATCACCCATGTACTTCACTGCCCCGTTACGCTTCTTTGGATGGTCTTCCGTCGCATACCTACGCCATACCCCCACGGGGGGAAGGTAGTCGATCAGGATGCCGTGCAGCCGACAGAAATCCAGAAAGTTCATCGCTTGCTCCGCAGGTACTTGATCAGCCGGTGTTTGATAAACCCATCCACCTCTTTGTTGGGAGTCACCGGTTTATCCTGCAAACCATTCGGCCAGTGCCCAAACTTTTCTTTAAAAGTGTGCGACGCACGACCCCTGCTCCATCCTTTGTACACAACGTTGTAATACAGCATCGACCACCAATCCTGCTTGCTTAGCTGGCCGATCTGCCGGCTCCTCAGTTCCTCCATCTGGCCAGGAACCTCAACCACTAGGCTCTTCCGCGGCCTGACGTATCCGCAGTGCGCACAAATGTCCGACTTTGGATCCCACAACGCGTGACACGCCGGACACTGCGACTCTTTCTTTTCCTTCTCTGTCGGCTCTTGTTTAGGTTTCTCCCGGCCATCATCCAGTTTGCTTACGCCGTTCTGATAGATGTCATCCCAGTCTTCCTGAAAGCGTAAGTAGTTGCCGCTGTGATCAAGCCATAGCGCAAACTCTTTACCCTCATACCCTCGCATCACCCTGCCCATCTGCTGGATGTGAGACGACAGAGATTTGCTAAAGGGTCTGGCAGATATGCCAACCATCACATCCGGCACGTCAAACCCTTTGGTCAAAACGTCCGTCGCGATCAGCCCGTGGATGTTTGTGTCCGGTTTAGAAAACTCTTCGATGACCTGACGCTTGTAGTCATCGTCATCCCGGTAACTGATCGCAATAAAGTTGAATCCCTGCTCAGCAAACTTGCTGGCCAAATGCGCCCCGTGGTTCACGCCAGAACAAAACACAATCGTCTTACGCGGCCCTCCAAAGATCTCAGCCGTTTTGGATACCCATTCCTGAACGATATCCCCGGTGATGACTTTCCCTCGAGTAGACGCCTCCACCTGGGACCATTCACCCGCGACCTTCTTTGCCCCCGTCATGTCGATTTGCTTGGCTATGAACACCCGCAGCGGCACCAGGACTTTCTTCTCAACCAACTGCGCAGTCGTGACCGTCGAGATCACGTTGTCGTATGTCCGCCCCAGCCCTTTGGTAAACGGTGTCGCGGTCAGCCCGACAACCCGTACGCTCGGATTGTTCTTGATGAACTCGATGGTCTGCCCACGCATTGCGTGACATTCATCAACGATCATCAAGTTCAAACCAGGAAAAGATCCCCGACGCTCGAGAGTCTGCGCAGAACAAACCTGAATGTGCTCACTGGGTCTATATCGCCAATGCCCAGCCTGCAGTACGCCGTGGTTGATCTGGTACTTCTGTAGTCTCTGACTGGTCTGATCACACAGGATCACCCGATCAAGGATCATCGCCGCCCGGTTGCCTTTGGACAAAACAGCAGAAAGCAAAGCTATCGCCATTTCTGTCTTTCCAGCCCCGGTCGGCGCGTACAGAATCTGCGCTCGAGATCCATCCGCAAACCCCTGGCGCAGCGCCTCCAAAGTTTCGTTTTGGTAGTCTCGCAACGTCAGCATTACTTACCCCTGCAGTTTCTTAAGCTGCCTCTGTTGCGCAGCCACCTGCTTCTTCAGTTCAGCGTTCTCCCACTGATACCGATCCCGGCTAGCCTTGACCGACTCCAACTCCACCCGCAACAACTTGATCTCGGCCCGAAGATCATCGATCAACTGACCAGCCGCTTCCTTCTCCTCAGCCGGCAACACCGCCATAGCCAGTTTTTTGGTTAGCTCCGCGTTCTCTTCCGCCAGGGTTTCGATCATTACATCCTGCTCTGACGGACCCTCATCCGGCTCTGCAGGGGTGGCAACGTTGCCACTTGGCTCAGGTTTGGCCACGGGAACTGGCTTCTTTTCCACTGGCGGGGTGGCAACGTTGCCACTTTCAGGGGTGCGCAAAGCACTGACAAACGTATGACTGACCCCTACGTGTTTACCGATCTGCCGGTTGCTCCACTTGATGCACTCATCATCCGACAACATCTCCAAGACCAACCGACGCTTCTCTGTGCGGCTCAAAGGCTTACCGTGCGCAGTGTTGGCCTTCCACTTCCCTAACCAAACATCCCGCCACGTACCCGTAATCACGTCGGCTTCGATCTCGTACTCGTCAATGTCACTGGTCGCTTGATACCGGTGAAACCCATCCACCAGGACGTACGTAGACTTGTCCACGAGCACAACCGTGACCGGAGGAAAGCGTACGCCGTCTCGCATCAGGTCCGCGTACGTTTGCACGAGTTCCAAATCCAGAGAAATTCGGCTTTGGTATTTCTGATCTACCGTTATGTCTTTGATATTCAAGAACATTTGTTTGATTTCCCTTTGTTACCTGTTATATTCCGTTCCAATATACCAGCCAGATTCCCAAGTTCTGAGTCGCCCAAGGGGTGGAGCCCGTCCTCCTCCCCCGCCCCAGGCGGCTAGAGTAACTTTTCTAGCGCCCCAGGCTACCGTGGCGGCAACGATTATTTCAATGTGGAACTTGTCTACCACCCTTGTTTCCACATCTGTACCAGTCCCTCGTTGACAGGCTGGCGACGAACAAACCGGGGGTGCTCGGTGCCGTGTGTTTTCTTCCGCGCCGCCCATTCAGGCTCTTGCTATCGTGCGGAGTACGGGTAACCGGCTCACCAAACAAAAAACCCTCATGGGGATAGGCTTTAGGCTTGGTTTGCCGCTACACAGTTGGCTCCACCGCCTTCTGTGTGCTTTGACGAAGCCCGCCCCCATGAGGGTTCGGATGTTCGCAGGTGGATGCTCCCGTTGGATTACCAGCCCAACAGGTATTTGTATCGTATCAACCAACTCCAAGACGTGTCAAGTGGCAACGTTGCCACTTAAAAAAACAGGGCCACGAGAGCCCTGTAAATATACCTGGAGGAGACTACACACGTAGTCTACTTCAATCACGCAAAACGTCAACCGTTACTTGCCGAAGAATGCTCATCTGCTGAGCTTTATGCGGGTTACGCAATAGCTCAATCGCTTCGTCTAAAGAGGAAGCTTTGATCAGCGGGCCACCTGTCCACTCGTCAAAGAACTTCTGCTCTGCCGCGGTCAACTTCTGCTGTGACGGCGGCTTCTGTCCGTCCTTGATCTCAATCAGCAAGGTATGCCCCCGATACCCGACTAAAAGATCTGGTAATCCATCCCCCTGCGTGATCACCCGGACGTACGCGCCGGCCTTGCGTAGTCCCTCTACGATCTCGTGAGAGTTACTGTCAACCCTGGCGGCTCTTCTCATCCATCCCTCCGTTCCGTTTTTTGCAAGTCAGACATGTTCATTTTGACACACTCAAAATATACCTGTTATATTCCGCTCCCCATTACCCGTTAGGAGACCACTGTGACCGATGAAGAACGAAAAGAATGGATTGCTTGCGTAGCTGCCTCACACAAAACAGTGCAGGTGCTGATGGACATCACGACGGGACCGCGGCAGGGACTCATTGCTGCTTGCATGTTGTTGATTACCGTTGCCAACGCTTGTGATGTTGAGAAGGAAAACACAGTCGATATGTTGATGCATCTGTGGGAAGTGTTTGACAACGAAGCAGACAGGCCAATCCAATGAAGATCACGAACAAACACAACCTGCCGCAGACGATTGTCAATGTACTCCATCGTCCGACGTACTCCAAAGGCAAGGCACACATCTCTGCGACGGAGTTGATCAACAGCCCGCGAATCGTTCAGTTGAAGAGGAAGAACTGGGAGTCTCTCGAGCAAGACGCATCCGAGATGGTGTGGTCACTGTTCGGATCTGCCGTACACAACATCCTTGAGCACGGTCGCGATGTTCATCATGTAGTCGAGCAACGTCTACATGCGGAGTGTGCTGGCTGGTCTATCTCTGGTGCTATCGATCTGCAGGAAGTGGAAGAGGACGGGATCATCATCAGTGACTACAAAGTCACAAGCGCGTACTCGGTGATGAACGAGAAGGAAGATTGGCACAAGCAGTTGAACATCTACGCTTGGCTAGTTGAGACGGTCAAGAAGCAGAACGTTAAGAAGCTGCAGATCGTGGCCATCGTACGCGACTGGGCGGCTCGTGAGGCGAAGGTTAAGCCTGAGTACCCACAGGCCCCTGTTGTGGTCATAGACATCCCTTTGTGGCCGTTTGATCAGCGCCAGGAGTTCATTGAAGACCGGATCACTCTGCACTCTGATGCGGCGTTCAATGCAGACATGGAAGAGAAGTTGCCGGAGTGTTCATCAACGGACATGTGGGAGCGCCCCACTTTGTACGCAATCAAGAAAGAAGGAGGTGTAAAGGCAAAGAAAGTATTTGACACTCGAGAGGAGGCCGAAGCTGCCCTGACTGACGGCCACTTCATTGAAGTACGTTCAGGGGAACGAATCCGCTGCGCCAACTATTGCCCGGTCAGTGGGTTTTGCGATCAGTACCAAGAATATTTGAGGACTCAAAATGGTGACGCTTAATTTTATGGATGAGGATGTTCCTTTCATTATTTCGGCCATTCGTGCGCGGTCTAACGACCTATTAGAAAGCGTATTGATTCAGGTTGATATTCAACGCAAGATTCCCATGAAGTCCGAGCCGTTTCCGCCGTCTGAGATCAATGTAGACGCCCCGCCGGTTGAAGCGACGGTCACTCCTAAACGTCGCGGTCGCCCAAAAGGTCGCAAAGACTCTGTGAAACGTCGCTCCCCAAAGAGTGGAGTCGCTAAATGAGCGCACACAAGAAACTGATGCAGGCCAGGATCAAGCTGCAGAGCATCGAACTCAAGAAATCTGGCCAGAACAAGTTTGCCGGATTCAGTTACTTTGAACTGGGCGACTTCCTTCCCGCGGTGCAATCGATCTTCGCTGAGGTCGGACTGTGCGGCGTAGTGTCGTATTCCAATGAGTACGCCACGCTCAAGATCTTTGACGTTGATCAACCGTCAGATCCGATTGTGATTCTGTCCCCCATGGCTGAGCTAGTGCTGAAAGGGACTCATCCAATTCAGAACATGGGCGCGATCCAGACCTATCAGCGTAGGTACCTCTGGATGACTGCACTCGAGATCGTAGAGCACGATCAACTGGACGCTACGGTTGGTGAGCCCGTCAAAGCTGAGCCGAAACCGGAACCGAAACCGGTGGTGAAACCTCCAAAGAAGATCGAGGGAAAGCCTGGGAGTTGGCAGCTATCCATTGGTCTGAATGAAGACGGTGACGCTGATAGCTGGGTTGATGCGGTTCTTGACATCACCAAGACGGTACTGGGCTTCGCGACTACCGCGGCTGACGTACGCGAGATCTTCAAGGTTAACAAGGCGATCTACGAAAACCTGAAGCAGGTTAGCGACGAGTCGTATAACCAAGTGCTGGGTATGTTCCGCGACTCCAAAGACAAATTCAAAGAGGAATAAGCATGGCTAACATCAATCGCGTCACACTGCTGGGTGCGTTGGGTAAAGACCCGGAGATTCGACAGTTAAACAACGGAAAAGCAGCGGCATCGCTCAACGTAGCTACATCGGTCAACAAGAAACAGGGTAATGAATGGGTCAGCGATACCCAGTGGCATCGCGTTGTGGCGTACGACAAAGTGGCTGAGGTTGCTGGGACACTAACCAAAGGTCAGGCGGTGTTCGTAGATGGTCGGTTGAACTATCGCAAGTACACCAACAAAGAGGGTGTTGAGCAGACCGTCACGGAGATCGTGGCCAGTGAGCTTCATCCGATTTCTAAGGTGGACTCCAAGAAACCCGCGGCTGACGAAGAGATTCCGTTCTGATGGAAACCTCTCAGTATGAGGCCGTCAAGGTTGCCATGAAGCAAGACGCGACCGGCTACATCCTGACCCTACGTATTCACCCCGATGAAGTTCCGGAGGAGATCCTTCGAGACTTTGTCGGGGCGCGGTATCAGGTCGTGATGGTTCGCCTGGATCAGCATGATCAGCCCATGGCGCGTCAGCCTAACTATGTCCAACTTGCCGGAATGTTGTGCAAGAACAAAACATTCCATGATTATTTAGTGGATCGTGGGTTCATTTTCGAGGCCACAGAGGTCGAGACAACAGACTGGTTACGGACAGAGCTTGGCATCAAATCTCGCAAAGAACTGGGACACAACCAAGACGCGGTTAAAAAACTTATGACTATCAATCAGGACTTTCAATCATGGCAACAAAACGCCTAATCCCGTACTCGGTACATTTACCGGAGGAGATCTTCCAGCAACTCAAAGAGGCAGCACAGAACCGCAAAGCTTCTTCTGTGGTGCGTGACGCCATAACCATGTATCTCCAGCGTACAAGTGAGTTCGATACTGGATATAACAAAGCTATCAATGATGCGATTCGGATAGTCAAATCTAATCCAACTGCCAAGAGTTTGTCTGTCAATGGTTTGCCTGTCAGTTCTCTGTTATGCGCAGGACTTACCAGTCTTATGAAGGAGACGACCAATGTCCCGAAAAAAACCAGAGGGTCTTAACGCGCTGCTGCCCGTCCAGGTTCCGCCTATCGAGGAGATCACACTGTTAGATTTCTTCGCGGCGTTTGCCGTGATGGGTGGCGCATCTCCTCAAACGGCATTTGACGTGGCAGAGGGCATGGTTAAAGAGAGAAAGGAACGGATGAAATGATTGACTACAGTGAAGGGCACTGGCTACTGAAGACACTGGTTCACGAGATGTATGAAGCTTGTTTGAAGAATGACTACGCCAAAGCCAAAGAGATTTGCGATCAGATTGTGGTCAATGCTCGCATCACCCGCGCACAGTTAACCATCCAAGAACAAAAGGAACCCAAATGAAAGAAAAAATCGTAGAGCGTATCCCGCAGACCGTTTACTGGTTGGATGGGCTGATGCACGTTCCTCATCTGACGCGTAATGATGCATACGTCCGGCCAGGATATGGGCGGCATGATGTCCGGTTCTGGACCAGCCAACAGTTGAAACTATTAGGTGCGATTGAGGCCAAACACCTCCTGGCAGATCGAACCCTGGATCTTCCCGACAACCCAAAAAAGGCGAAGTAACATGTTCGATCCTGTCTACAAGATCGTTTCGTTTTTTGGGACGCCACTGTGTACAGACAAAGCAACGTATGCAGAATGGCATGAAGCGGCCAGACGCAGTCCACCAGGAGAAGCGGGGTTTTGTACAGACTGCACCCCTGATTATCAGACTCAAATGATCAAAGAGGGCCGATGCGAAAACCCGTGGATCAAATTTGAACTGTATGACGAAGATGATCTAAATCCTCATAAATTCTTAGAGGAAGAAAACATCATCTTCAAACTGAGCGACAAAGGGATTGTTGGGTACATTCCAACGGACGTGAAGAAACTAACGCGAGCCCGATTGGGTCGCAGAAAGTTGTAGGAGATCGGAATGTTTGAAACAACTTACGGCACAGATTATGGCGACCATGACATTCAGCGTCGCATTCTGATTGAGTATCTACAAGTGATGGTAGCGAGAGGTGACTGGCACGGAGTAGCAGATGCAGCCATGGATATCAGAGAGCTCGAAGCAGAGCATAGAAGAGACAATCGACAGTCTGATTGATGACTGTAAAGGGATTGTTGATTACTACGTTGACAACATCAAGCTACCCGGCAACGGCAGGAAAGTTGTGCGAGACGCGATGTATGCGAGGGTTACACGCCTGACGTTCTCCGGGTTTGGGTCGCGGCTACCGTTTCGGTGGGCAGGAGTGAGGAAGAAAAAATGACACGAGAAGACATCATCGAGATGGCGCGGGAGGCAGGACTACATCTGTACGTCAACGATCTGACGGAAGAACCGTATGCGCTAATCGTTGAACGCTTTGCCAACCTTGTCGCCGCTGCCGAGCGTGAAACGTGCGCAAAGTTGTGTGAAAAATTAATTGTCGATTGCTGCTACGACGGTGAAGCTAAAGGCGTAGCTAAATTTTTAGCTGACGAAATACGATGGAGGGTGGAGAGCGAGGTAGCGGACATGCAAGAAAATGAATTAAAGCAAGGGAAGAGAAATGAGCCTTGAGTTGATGAAACAGGCACTAGAAGCGTTGGAGCGAGGCGAAACCAAGTTGCGCTATGAAGCGATCACCGCTCTCCGCGCTGCAATCGAGCAGACCCACGGCGATTGGGATGAGGTCGAGGCGTTGCAAGCATCGCTGCGCGAGCACATGGTAGAGATCCACCGGCTGCGGGCTGCAATCGAGCAGGCACAGGAGCCGGTGGCGTTCGATCACGGCATTGGAATCGACCGCTTTAAGGTAGTGCGCGGGGCGTTCTGGTGGCACGTGCTTATAGGCGACAGCCCGACCGAACATGGGAAGTTCCGCAGCCGGGCTGGTGCAGAAAAGATGGCTGCGGATTTGTTGCGCGAGTTCAGGAACGGCGCGTTCGTTCAACACACCACCCCGCGCCAATGGCAAGGGCTGACGGATGATGAGATCACCGAAGCCGGGCATCTAAATGTTGAGGGTGAGCGGATGCTGCCGTATTCGTTTGCTCGCGCCATCGAAGCCAAACTCCGCGAGCGCAACCATGACTGACCGCGAGCTTCACAAAATGATGTTGGCGATGACAAAAGAACATTGGCGATCAATCGACCCGCAATGGAAAGAAGATCCTGAGCTTTGTCACGCGCTTGGGTACGAAGCTGGATATAACGACGCAGTAGCTCGAAGGGTAGAGCCCCGTCTAGGCGGGAGTGGTGCAGGGTTCGAGTCCCTGCCTGCGTCATCGCAATGGAAAGGGCTGACAGATGAGGAGATTGAATCCATGATGGATTACTGGTCAGACGATGCTCGCTCTGCATACGGTGGAGCGCACGCGGCGAATGGTGAGTATGTCCACATCCCTGACATCATCCGCGATGCAGAGGCGCGTTTAAAGGAAAAGAACAATGGATAAGCCATTTAGCTCTTGGGTTCAATGGGACAACACAGTGTGCAACCCTCTTGCCACCGCGAGGCAGCAAACGCAAAGCGCATGGCAGCATGGGTACGAGTCTGGATTTGTGGATGGCATGAGCAAACAAGCACAAAGCAGCGTAGACAAAGCCGCGGCTTTGTACAAAGCCGTTAACGCTATGGTGGACGCCGCGCAAATGCAATCAGAGCCGGTGATACGAAGCCAATGGCAGGGTCTGACGGATGAGGAGCGCGAACAAGTTATCAACGCAAATTTCGGTACAGGCTTGTGGCAGATGGCAAAAGACATCGAAGCCAAACTGAAGGAGAAGAACGCATGACAGGCTTTGGGTTGGCCCCAATAAAGATGGAAGGCGGTATCGCTGATCCTGACGGGTTCGTTTGGGAGTGCAACTGCGAAGACTGCCAAGTTCGGTATCAAGAGTGGAAGAAGGCGTTTGATATAGAGCAGAAACAACTAGAGGAGAGGCTAAATGCTAGATGACATAGCAATCACAAACCTGGAGCGCGACAAAGCGTGGGCTTCGTTTATCAGGAGGAAATCAGTCAAAGCGTATATGAAAGACAAGAAAGACTTTAACTTCCCACTCGACGGATCTTATGAGGTCTGGTGTATGGCGTGGGAGAAAGCATGGAATTTAGGATTTAAATCCGGGTATCACGAACGCAAAGAGTCACTCTAAGTAATAGGAAACAAATGGATCCCAAGCTTTTTGAACTGTTGTCAGAGTTAACCCTTGCATATCGTCAGGGCGAAACAATCGAACCGGAGATGAACCAGATAGAAGAAATGCTGGAGGGAATGCAGAAAAAGAACCCGCTGTCTGACAAAGCTTTGAAAATTTTTGAGCACATTAGAAAGCTCAAGAAACCCGTGACCGCCCATGACATCAGCGTCCGGTTTTCTTTAGCTCAGTCAACATCCGCTACATACTTGAGGGAACTACATGCAGCAGGCTTGCTCACCAAAAAAAGAATCCGCAGCACGACGATCTGGGAAGTCCAATCAACATCCCTGCCCGTGGCCGTTCCCGACAAACGTGTTGAAGTCCGACTCGTTGAGCCTGATCGGCCTGAAGTCGTTATCCGAAAGTCAGACCCAATCAAACCAGTCTGGCCGTCGAACCCGTTCCAAACCAGCTACCCTCACGCACGAGGCTATGATGATTGAACTAGGAGAAGCTAAATGGTAACCCTGGGTGATGTCATTCGAGACAAAATGAAGATCATGGAAATCATGGAAGAAGACCAGAAAGCAGACGACATTCAAGTCGGCGGCACACACTACAAAGATATGACGGTTCAACCTTGGGAAGTGATGGAGTCTTTGCTGACCCCAGAAGAGTTCCGGGGGTTCCTAAAAGGCAACATCATCAAGTACGCGATGCGCCAAGGCAGGAAAGATTCAGATGACGCCGGTAAGCTCAGGCACTACCAGCAGAAACTGAAAGAGATAACCAGTGAACAATACACTTACTGATAAAGAGCGGGAGCACGTCAGACGAGTAAAGGAACTACCTTGCTCCGTCTGCGATGCTCCTGGCCCGAGTGATGCCCATCACATTAAACAACACCGGCAATACACCGTGGTGGCTCTCTGTAAAGATTGCCACCAGGGTGCGGTGATGGGCTGGCACGGTCAGCGGAGAATGTGGGCTATCAAAAAGATGGATGAGTTAGACGCTCTCAACATCACGATAGCCCGCCTCACTGCTTCATTGACTTCCTAACCGATTCTGCATTCTTGGCCAGATCGATCAGCAGCAACTTCATCCGATCAATGTTCTCGCGCTTATCCTCTGCGCTCATGGAAGTGTCTTCCGTGTATATCCGGATGTACTGACGAATCTTGGCCATCTGCTTCGAGGTGTTGTCGTAGAGCTTAGCCAGCGCGACCTTGTCACCCTTCTCTTCCAAGATCGCCTGGACCTTGGCAGAGTCACCAATCGCTGCGTAATGCCTCATGTCAGCAAACGCTTCGCTGATACCTTTGGCGTTCTCATAGAAGGACGTGACGTACTCAGACTGCGTGGCCGGCAGTGACTTGATGAACCCGACACTCGCGATGTCCACCCATTTCTCTGACGGGTATGCCCCTTCGTTGAACGGCGACATGGCGTGTTTAGATGCCCAGGCAATCGTTCCACCCAGCCAGCCAAAGTAAGCTTTGATTGCATACTCCGCCTGGACAGGCGACATCTCAGCTTTGGTAGGCAGGAACAGGTTAGAGATGCCACTGACTGCCATGGCCAGCGGACTGGTGTTGTCAGTCTTCCGCTCCTCTTTGGACAGCCGCTCCATACCCGCGGATTCAATCGGCGCCCCAGTAAAGCTATCCTTGTTGGAGTACAGATCGACCAGCGGCTTGAACATTTGCGGCATCGGATTCAGCGAGAACGTATCCGAGATCATCCGGCGCAGCGTGTTCTCGAACTGCTTACCCTCAGCCTCTTCGTCAAAGATCTGCTCCGCCACCCGCTCTGCAATCGTTCCAAACGCGCCAATCTCAAACGGTTTCGGGATACGTAGTGCGTACTCCATTCCGGGCAACTTGAACCACCAGAAGTTATCCCGATCCCAAGCATCCCGTTTCTTAAACTCTTCGTCATCCTTGCCGGCAAAGTACAACGCCAGAGAAGCTAAGACCACAGCAGAAGTCACAGTGGTAAACGCGGTGGCTTTCTTACGATCAATCTTTGCTTGTTCTTCATCCTTAAATTCGATTTCAGCGCCCGTAATGTAGTTATAGAACACCCGTACGGTAGGACTGATACCGTCCCGGCCAAGCTTGTACAGACCTTGGACGCGAGCGTTGAAGAACGGGACAGTCTGAGCCAGGAACCTCACCGCCGGCCACGAGCCCTGCATTGAGAAGTCCAGCAGATCACGCGCCATGAACGATGCGGTCAGGTGATCCTTGCCTTGCTCTCGAAGCTGATTGTACAGAGCAATCCGGTTGGCAGCTTCAGACTTGTTACCCCACTCCTGATACTTGTTCCACGCGGCCAAAAGCTTCTCTGTAACTTGGCCAGGGGAAGTCAAGATGGTGTCAGGATTGACGCCCTGTTTAATCAACCGCTTCACGAGACGCGCCTGATCGCCCTCGTAGATCGATCCAAAGTTAAAGATCGCGCCACCAGCCAAGGCCGATAAGAACCGGGGATTGCTCTTGTCAGACCCCTTCCAACCTTCGTACACGTTGGTTACCGGGTTCCACTTCATATCTCCACCGGCCAGCGCGATTGCCTGGATAGAGTCGCGGAACAAGTTTCTAACTTTAAACGCAGGACTCAAGGTCACGCCGTACTGCAGCATGTTCTTGAAGTCTTTCATCACGCTAACGAACTTGGATTGCGGACCCATGTACCCGATAGACGAGATGGACTCAAACAACATCGGATCAATGATCTGAACGTAGGTTGGGATGCCCTCAACCATGATCTTGACTGTGCTCTGAGCACCGTCGCGACGCTCAGTCATCCAACCTTGCAGCGATCCATCTCCAACCATTTCTCCAGAAGACCGCAGATATACCTTGCCGTTTTCCCACATGTACTGAACCTTTAGGCTCGGTACCGCTGCATCCTGAGCAAACGCAGCATTGACTGTTTCAACAGCAGCACGGTTCTTCATCGATGCAGAAAGGATATGACTCCAGTTGCGTACGATGTTCTCCATCAAATCACCAAATGGACTGGTGCCACCTTTGATGTTGTAGGAGAAGTACTGATTGGGCAGGCCAGATGAATCCATGGCGGCGGACAACATACCGTCTTCCATCTCACGATAGAACGGGATGTACCACACGTCATTAGAGAACCGCTCATATCCGACCGGGTTCATCTCGAGATCCAAAACCTTTGCGGCTTTCTGATCATCAGTCAGGTCGGTACGCTGCCAAGTCTTCTCAATCTCACGAGCGGTAGACGTAATCAAACCCTGGGTCATTGCAACGCTCAACACCGATTTGTTCAGTTTGTTGAGTTCGTTACGGGCTTTCATGTACAACTCAATCCGCGGTGTACCGTTAAGATCACCTTCCGCTAACAACTGACGTTCGTTGATCAGATCCTCGATCTCTTCGATCTTGGACTGACGACCAGTTTTCATCAGTTGAGCTTCACGATTCAACGCGATCCACATTAAGAATCGATCCACCTCGGGGCCGATAGGCTTCAGGATGTCCATCATCCCTTGGCTCTTGGGCTTGATGTCTAACGCGCCGTCATTCAGAAATACTTCGCCGTTAAACAGGAGGCCCTCGAGTGCTCCGTCTACCGTACGAGACATACGCGCCATGATGTATGCGCGTTCGCTGTAATCCTTGATGGTTCGATACTGATCGGCAACACCTTGAGCGACACGCCTCCAGAACCCGTCTCGCATCCCAGCGATCTTGTCGATGATCGTCGCCCGCTGCGGCGCGTAAATCGGCTGAGCTTTAGCCAGGAACTCTTCTGGCACCCCAACAAACTCTGCCGGGTTGAGCGGTTTACGTTTCTGCAGGAACTCCTGTGCCGTGTTAATGACCTTCTCACGACTGGGCACCACAGACTGTTTGATGTCGCTCTCAAACAGCATCGTATCGGTTTGGAATTCACCGTTACCTTTAGCCAGACTATCTAGCGCGCGGATCACAGTGGCATCAGACGGCAAACCAAACATCGATTTGATCTTCTGAACAAACTCTTTGAGCCACTGCTGCAGCCTGGAGATCAGAGAGTCACCGTAGGCAAACCGGTTCTGAACAATTCTTGAACCGTTAACAGCCCAGAACTCAGACGGGTTGATGTACTGGTAGTAATCCGCCGGTACATCACCGTTCTTGATCATCTCCTTCGCAGTTGCCAGCAACTGATCAGGCGCAACCTCTGGTGAACCAAAGTGATACTGAGTCAACAACTCAAAGTATTGCTGTTCGCTTTCTGTCGTGGCTCGACGCGCAGCCGCGGTCAATTGCATCAGCCACTCAGTACCGATTGCGGACTGAATGTCAGACGGCATCATCCGCTCAAGGTGATGCAGGATCTCGTGAACAGCCGTGTCGGCCTGCTCAACTTGCGGAACTAAACGAATGATCTGGTCAATACTGTTGTACTCACCAGCAACACCCGCTTCTGCCTTGGTGCTGATACTGATACCAAGCTGATCAACTAGCGCCGGATTCTGGCCAATAAACCACAGCGCAAGTTCAACGCCTTTGTCCGACAGCAGCCCCTGACGCCGAGCACGGAGCAGACGTTCGCGGATGTAGTCAGCACCGCGTACCCGTTCGCCTGCTGCAGGTTTCTCAACTTGTGCGGCTTTATCAAGAGCAGTCTTCACGCCCTCGATAAACGCGGTATCACCGATTACGCCATCGGTATGCTGCTTGTTGAGGAACTTGATGCGACGTTTAGTCTGAACAGGCGCGGCTTTAGTAACCGGCTGGATTGGGACAACAGACTGCAGCGGCGGATTGCTGGGTTTGTTCCTAGCATCGATGATGTTCTTGGTATCACGGTCACGTACATCTGCAACCAATTCCAAGTCGTACCCAGAACTACTAAGAACTTTAGTAAGTAATTCTGTTGCTTCAGCCGCCGGCACTGTCTTCGCCCGCATCTTGTTGCCAACAGAGGTAAAGGTAATGTTTTTTGTTTGTTTATGAATCTTGCCGCCTGTACCACCCTTACTGACTTCAATCGTGTAGTACTGCGGAGCAATAGGATTACGCTTAAGCGCAAACGTCTCGCCCATGCGCAACTTGTCTACAACCGTACCACCCAGATCTGCCAATTCCAGCGCAGCCTGGGGCGATGTAATAGCTGCCGCCTGTTGGGCAACCAACTTCTTGTAATCAAACCCAACAGGCATCAGGAACCCTTGAAGCAGGTTACCTTGATCATCCGTATAACTGACTAAATTGCCACCCCCTGCAATTTGCTTTCCGCGAAGCAAATTACCAGTAATGATGTACCGCTTTTGACGAGTCCCAATTTGGCCACGGTCGAATGCCCTAATGACAGGAATATCTTCAATTCCAGAGCCATCCTCCGTGGGTACGCCCATCGTTGTTGCTGGGCTCAAAGATATTGCGTCAGGATCATTAACATTAGTTAATTGACTAAGCCGCAATGGAATAGTTTGACTAGCTCCATTTACCAAAGCAAACCTGACTTCCCAGTCACTAAGTGATGAAGCAGATTTTGTTCGACCTTTTTTTGTTACGTCTATCACTACCCCATACACAACACCATCTTTGCTGTTAAGACTTACAACGCTTGAAATGCTAGGCAAATAAGTTTTAAAAATACTAATTGCGGCTTCTTTTTCGGACCTTTGTCTTTTTTCTACTTCACGTTGCTCGTCAGTCGCATCCTTGGGCAGGGATTGCTTGAGCGCCTGAATTTCTTTATCAACCGCCTCTTTAAAATCTTGTATCTGCTGCTCACGTTTTGCGTCTGGTTCAGCTCCGTTAAGTGCTTTTGCTATTAACTCTTGAACCTGCTCAAATTTTAGAGGTTTAGTTAACTTTTTGGCATCAACTGTATGCAACATAACCGGCGCTGTAAACGGGCTATCCGTTCCAGGATCTGCACCTTGAAGCTCAAACGTTTCCAGTAATTTGGCATCTAACTGCTTAACTTGCGCCTCAAGATCGTTCTGCCCCAGCGATTCAATTAGCGCCAGTTGGTTGTTGTACTCCTCAATCAACTGTTTGTAGAGCGCCGACTGTTCTTTAAGCGGCAACAACCCAATCCGGCCAGTTACTTTGGCCATCGCACCTTCAACTTTTGGATTCTGATTCTCGTCAAACTTAATCGGGAATCCCAATGTCGCGTTAAGGTCTGAACCGCCAACTACCTCTGCAGCAACTTTATCCCCGTACTTGTTCATAAAGTCCGGAGTCTTAACGTCCTGAGTAGCGGTCTTCCTGCCGGCGGTCGTGTTAGCACTTAGTGCTGCCATCTTATTAGCCAGCACAGCCGCGGGACGAAGCTCGATAGGAACATTAGCCGACAGTTGGATGTAGTACGGCAGGCCAAACGTAGCAGGCTTACCTTCAGGAGAACGACCATCTTCGGTCACTTGGCCACTACGATTAATCCGACCCAACATCTGAACGTGATTGTTGATGTCAGGTTCAGCTTGCGCCAGGATCATTACGCGCCGACGCTGATCAGCAAACTTCTCCGACGCATGCATAGACAGACCAGTAGATCCGGACCTGTTAATGATCAGCGCATCAATCTGACCTTCGTTAAACTTAGCAATGGTGTTCTTTTTACCCGCGGTTTTTAGTTCAGATTTGTTCCTGCGAGCTAATCTTGCAACACCATCTTTAGTAGAAACAACGGTACCACGGCCAGTGATCTCACCAATCGAGTACCCAGCCGCTTCGATGCGTTCTTTGATTGCATCAATTGGCGAGATGGGAATATCTAACGTCTCACCCATCGACCGGATGAAATCTAGCGCAACTTCATATGCCGACAGCGCCACATCGCCAAGCTCTTCATCAGTCAGGTAATGCGGCAACTTGCGACCGTCAGGATACGAGATCTTGACCGTTCGAACTTTCTCAAGGTAACGCTCGAGAACATCGGCAAACGATGCCTCAAGTACATTACCAATCTTGAGATTGTTGCCCTCAGCAAAATCCTTAATAAACATTTCCATGGTGTTGGAAACCGTAATGACTGGTTTCTCCCCACGCTGGATAGCGGCAACAGCTAGGTCTGCTGCTTCTTTAGACTTGAGCGACAGTAAGAACGTACCCAGTACGTTATGCATGACGCTAGTAAAGTTCGTGGCTTCGACTTGAGGCGCGGCTATAGAACCGTCCTCCATCACTTCGCCCTGTGTATCTAGGTCAGCCTGTAAATTACGAACGGAATTGGCTTTGATTTCGTCAAATCTTACGATGTCGCGCATCGCAGTAGACAGATCTTCTGCCGCTTGCTGATCTACTTCAACCGTCTCGTTGGTGTACGAGATGCCAGCAAAAGACCGTTCGCGACGCAGATACTGTGTTGCTTTAACCAGCATCGCAGACACAGCTTGCTGCATCGGGATAGACGACAGGGCATTGATTAGACGATTGGGCTCCCCTGGGAACGCCATGCCGATATCGGTTTTGTTGTACGCATCCAGCACGTCAACGTTCTTGGCAAACGTAGCAGACGAGTAAAAGACGCTACCCGCTTTGTCAATGTACTCACGAGCGATGTTTCCAAGACCCGTAGCTTGATTCACACCAGATCGTTTACCGATGTTATGAGACTCATCCATGATTAACATGGCGTTCTCATTAATGAATTGATTTAAGAACTCATGCCGGAAGTAAAGCTCTGGCTTTGGGTACCGCATAAGCCCAGCTTCATCGCGCTTTGGTTTACCAGAACTCTTAGGAGTCATCTGGAAATATGACGTAAAGATCACGTCATAGTTGCCCAGTGAATTGTTATCCATCATCTGCTTGAGCGCAGCCTCATGCCGTTTGTTATCCGGCGTATCAAGGAACTTGCCGCGGCGCTCAGGAATAGAAGCTCGCAATTCAGCAATTTGTTCTTTTAGTTCTTTTACTTCTTCATCAGTTGACGAATTAATAAATTTAGTAAGCGCAGTGTCTCGTTCTTGTCCTTCTAGTTTTGTAAATTTTTCGCCTAATTGAATACTTGCAATATCAGCCGCTACTTCACGCACTTCTGTGATGTCGGCCTCAATCTCTTGTTTCTCGCCATACCATTGCAATGCTTCGGCATCTAATGGCACAGACTTGTTGTTATCCGTCATCAGCGGACGGACATCAGTCATTCCGATGTCATGCAGGTCGCGCATGATGTCGCCATACAAATCTGCCATCTGTGTAACAAACACAGGAACCTTTTTGTTCAACATGGCATAGCGGATCATGCCGGCCACAACACGGCCCTTACCAATACCTGTCTGATCTCCAATGATGAATCCGCGATTAGATTCAATGTTGTAGATCGACAGAGCAAGAGCCTCTACCTGCTCAGCAGAGAAAGCTTGTGCAAACTGTTCCGGCGTGTACTGCAGTTTGTTCTGCACGTACTGATCAATGTCGCCGACCTTCTCACGTAACTTGGCAAACGCATCTTCAATAGGCGTGAGGTGGTTGGTAGCAACCAGCGTATTGACTGATTTGTTACCAGAGAAGTTGTTATACGGAACCTGCAGACGCTGTGTCTGCTCTTCCGTCAGTCGTGCTCGAGCCGGCCCCGCAGCAGCGGTTGTATCCACTGGAGCAGGCTCGCTTGGTTGTACACCTCTTCCGCCTTCGGGTCGTTCTTCTCCAGCACCTTCGGCAGTCCCGGCCCCGGCACCCTCCGCTTCTCCAGTAGGTCTTTCACCACCGGGTTCTCCGCCAGGAGCAGGAGCGGCACCTCGTCCCTCTCCAGCGGCACCTCCAGCAGGCCCGCTTGGTGCAGCAGGCTCTCCACCTGTTTCAGTTCCCGGTCGTCTGCCTTCTCCGCCAGCTTCTTCAGCCGCACCTCCAGTTGTAGGCGGTGCTGCTGGGGGTTGAGGCGCAGCCCCTTCGGCCCCTGTATCGCCCCCAGGAGGCGTCTCTCGTCCCCGGAAGGGCCCCATGTCATTGTTTGTGCCATCCAGAACTCCTCGTAGCTCATCCCAGGTTGTAATCAACCGGGGCAGCGCCGCAGCAGGCAAGTTGCGTTTAGTTGCATTAGCCTTGCGTCCGTCGATAACAATCATATCAACGGGGTAGGTTGTACCTTGCTTAGCGTATAGATCACCCGCAACCGTGAAGTGATCTACAACGTTGTACTCATTGTAAAGTTTGTAAAAGAACTCCCGCTTAGACTTGCCGCGATAAGCAGTCCGACGCGAGTCTTCATCCAAACGATTTGGTCCGCCGATCAACAGGACAGCACGGCCATCATCCTTCATAGCCGTGAGCGCGTTCAACGCAATCGCGTGATCACGCTGCTTAGTCTCAAATCCATCGATGTTATAAGTCTGTTCGCCTTCTCCATACGGAGGGTTAGTCAGTACTACATCTACAGACTTGGGCTGAAATTTCATTGACCCAGCATCTTGCTGGCTAACCTTGAACCCTTGGGATTTAAGTGCCGCTACTCGGTCAGGATTAATTTCATTGACCGTTGCCTTATCTGCATCGGTAAAAATAAGTAATGCGCCCTGACCAGCGGTAGGTTCTAAAACTGTGTTGTCAACGTTATCGTAGAGTCCTGATAACTGAATTGCCGCGTGAGCAAGTGGCAACGGTGTGCTGTATGCTTGATTAGCAATACTGACGCTGTCTCTAACTCCAAGAGTCGGCATCTGCTTGTTATTAAAGTCAACAAGCCGGTTATAAATGTCTTCCGTATATTCTTCTTTTTCTACCACTTCCCGGCCATACACCACGCCAGCAAGTTCTACAGCCTCGTCTACCAGCTTCGCATCAGGAGTGCCGGGTTCAATCCTACGTCCGAGCACATCACCGGCAGCTCTCCGAGCCTCATTAATGTTGGCAAACCCTTTGCCGTCTCGAAAAGTTTTCAAGAATGACTTAGCAAGAGTAATACGCTCAGGCGCAGCAGGAGCTTCTGTCTCTGCCAGGATAGCGTCAACGTCTGCAGCTTCGACGGCGGCACTAGAATCCAACCCTTCAAGATCCGCAGCACGGGGATCAAACTTCACGCCCATGTACCAGGACTTGAGATACGGCTTAACGATATCTCCAAGGTCAGCCAACATAGCCCGCGCATATGCGGCAAACGTACGAGCACCTTTTTCGATGTGATAGCCGGCCAACTGAATGCCAGCTTGCACGATCTCAGGATCAATACCTGATCTAACCGTACCGCCACCTAACTTGCGACGTAACAACTCACGTGCTTTTTCTGCCGCTTCTTCAGTAAAGATCTTGTTAGCACCAACCTCAACCTTGGGCTTTTCGGAAACTTCAACAGTCGGAACTTTTGGTTCTTGTTTAACAACCTTTGGTTTTGGCGAAGTTGGTGTTTCAAACTTCTGCGCACCCTCTGCAAATGTCACATATTCTTTGTATTGAGTGCCACTCTTTAATGCGCCGCCCGTTCTAGATACTGCATCGTATCCTGCAGCATCATAAATTGCGCGCAATACATCTACATTTACATCTCCAATTGCATAAGATAACGATCTTGGATTAAAAGTTCCTCGATCTAAATCATTATGAATTTTTTGCAAATCTTGAGTTGTGTTGTCTCGTGTGTTTTTGTCAGACAAAAGATCGGCAGGCCAACCATATTTGGCCAATCCTTCTGCATTACGTGGAATTGCAGATTGAAGTTTGTTAATTGTTTCTTTATTTAAGTTGTCAAGATCCAAAACTCGTGTTGCTAAAAGCTCACCACGAAGTACTGTTCCATCTTTATGACGAGAAGCAAATTCTTTTGCAGCTTGTTCTGATTCTGTGGTGTAAAATCCAGCACCCAAATTGCCATCAGCCGCGCCTTTAAATTCTGCTCCAACTGCTTGACCTCGATAAACTTTTGGAGCTGTAACAGGCGGCGTTGGCTCAGTTACGCCTGCCGGCGCTTGCGGTTGCGGAGTTACCGTTTCACCAGAAGACGGTTGACGCGGCGGTAACTTACTGACTTGCGAGTCATATTGCTGTCGGGCCTGTTGTTCATTGGGCCACAGCGTCATCTCAGGCAAGTACTGTTTAGCGTCTTGGTCATAGACGCCAACGCCAAACATGCCTGACTTGTTCTTAAACAAGCGCAGTTCAGTGTTCTCTCCGCTAGGCGTAGCGGACAAAATCTCTGCAGATGCATATTGCCGTTTCTGCAGTTCCGATCTCAAATCAACATCTGGAAATAAAGCGGTAAAGTTTTTTGTTTCTGTACGAAACTTTTGATCAGCGGGACCAAACTTATCTTGTAACAACTTCTGTTCTTGCGCGTTTAAAGAGTCCCATTCAGCGCGTTTAGCCGATCCTTCCGGAGGGATACGCCCTTTCGCATCAAGTAATGTTTGACTCTTTTCACGAATAGCTCGAATTTCATCCGTTGCAGCATCACGTTGCTGCTGAGCGTCTTGCACGGCCTGTAAACTTTGCTCGAGCGTAGGCTTCTCTGCCGGCACTTTCTTTGTTTCTTCAACCGGGGGCGTGACCGTGGGCGGAGCAGTAACCGGTGGCGCTCCTGTAGGCGGAGCGGCAGGCGCGGCAAACTTGGCCTTAAGTAGCTGATATGCCGGCTCTTCCGTAGAGCCCAGCGTCTGCGGTTCTTGATCCGGCGTACCCTGTACTTTTTCTTGCAAACGTCGGAACAACTCGCGCTGCTGATCCTCCGGCAACTGGTTGACCATGGTTTGCACAGCCGCGCCAGCAGAAGGCGGTGAAGGCGGTGCGACCCCAGACGGAGGAGCTACCGGACCAGCGGGGGGAGCGCCAGGGGTGGCAACGTTGCCACCCTCCGGGGGTGCCTCAGCCGCAGGAGCCCCTCGTAACAGTCCAAATACACCACCCAAAGTACCGCCACCGATAGCAGCCATGGCCGCGGTAGCACCCAACCCGGCAGTAAGTGACTGCTCCGGCTTGATGGTCTGCATGGCGATGTTACTGGCAAGTTTGCCACCCACCTCCTCGACCATCTCACTAGCCGACTCACCCAGCAAACCAGTAATGCCGCGACCCAAGCGGGTCGATTCGAGCTGGGACATAAATCGTTGTCCAGCCCCGGTCTCGGCAGCTTCTCGTACAGACTTAGCCACCGGCATTCTGGCCATCGTCTGTTCAATCGTACGCGCGCCCGGTAGTCTCTGCGCCAGGGTGGAAATCACCAACGCTGACGCGCCCACTGCTCGAGCGCGATCCAACGCGGTTTGTTTGGCTACGTCAGGATCAATCCCTTGTTGTACAAGTTCTTTGTACATTTCTTCAAAGGATTGAGCACCAACATCAGCGCCCTGCTGAATAGCGCCAGCACCAATAGCCGCCGCGGTACCGGTACGGGCAGCAATCTCGGCACCCTCTTGAAGACTCCTGCCGGCCATCGCGGCTCTGGCTGCACCCGCTGCTGTACCTAGTTTTGCAGCACCAAACGGTACTACTAACTGCGGGATCTGCTCAGCTAAAAACGTACTAATCAGCGCTGGATCTTTAACCGTTTCGCCAAATGCCACGCCAAACGCAGGCAGTTGGCCACCCGCTCGTTCTGCCTCTTCAATCTTCCTGGCGCGTTCATATTCACGGGCTACCAAACCGGGCGATTTAAGCCCCTGGCCAGTCTTCTTAATACGCTCGCCAAGTTGGAATAGTCCTGTCTCAGTGTCGCCAGTTCCTAGCGCATATAGCTGGGCGGGAAACTGAACCAAGGCCCCCAGGCCCGAGGTAAGCGCAGCGCCAGGGTCGCGCAGGAAGGCTTCGCCAACGGTACGTTCTTTGGCTTTTTCTCTGACCGACGCGCCTTGCTCTGCGATAGCCTGCTGCAAGACTGACTGTGGTGTGCCTTCCGGCGCTTCAATTGAATACGTATATCCATCAGGACCGCGTACCTGGAAGGTCGGCATAAGATTACCTCGGAGGAGCAGTAGCGCTAGTTACTGTAACACCTTGGGACCGCGCAGATCCAGTGGCAGCAGGTGGTGGAGTGGTTTGCCCTTGACGTGCTCGCAAATCTGCAATTGTTCTATCTAATCCGTTTAAGATTTGTTGATCATTCGCCAGCGCGTTTTCATACTCTTCTACAATCCGTTTTTCTTGGGCGCTACGCCTTGCGGGATCTTTGGCACGAGCCGAACTTAACATTGGATTGTCGCGAGCTTCCGCAGCGGTTCTTGAAAGTCTTTCAGCAATCCTTGCTCGTTCCCCTTCTGTACGACTTAACAAAGTGTCAGCCGCAGCTTGTCCCCTAACATCGGCCCCAATCTGAGCAACAGCAATCTGAGCAATACGGTTAAGATCGTCGCGACTAATTTCATACCCAAGCTGCGCGGCTTTAGTCTGAACCTCTGCCTTAATCTTGTTAAGATCAGAACCGTAGCGTGACAACGCACCCAACGCGGCTGCTGCCAATTCGCTATCAATTTTCCGATCAGCAATGTCAGTCTGCGACTCAATCTGCGCAGCGACTTCTGCGACCTTAGCTCCAAGTTCCAGACCTCTTTGACGAGCTTGGAACGCGGCCCGTTGTTCTTCTACGTCACGGCCACGCATAGCCTGACGACCAGCCTGCATATCTTTCAAAGCTTGCAGACCAAACGCTTCATTTGCCGCACGAGCACGATTAGCAGATTCTGCTGCTCCGCCTAGTACGCTGCCAATCCCCCGCCGGCCAGCACCACCAGCCAGGAACGCAATCAGATTATCCAGCCGCTGTTTCTCCGGGTCCATCATCCGCGCATACTGCTGTTCCAGACGAGCCTGCTCTGCTTCAGCTTGGCGACGAGCTTCTGGTGATTCCTTGGGAAACGTAGTGCCAAGATTTTCAACTTCCCCACGCAGCCTAGCAAGCTCAGCCATTTGTGGTTGATCTCGAGACGCACGGCTTCTCAAAAGACTGGTGCGCATCTCACCTTGAAGTTGACGCATCAAAGCATCGTTACTTGGCGGCAAAGCGCCGGCTAAGGCACTTTCAATCCCAGTTCCTACGGCAGAAGGGGTACGCAGATTTGGTGCAGCAGCAGCGCCTGTGTCTCTAGGCGGAGGTGGCGCGGCATCCTGTGTGCGCGGAGGAATTGTAGCGCCGCTCGGCGCAAACGCCGCTTCAAGATCTGCCGCCGGAGTAGCCCTAACTTCTTGTCGAGCGATGCCCGCGGCTACCTGTTTTAACGGGTCATCGAGATCAGCAGTTGATTGCGGAACAGGGCGCGACGGCGCAGGAGGGGCATATTGTCGAGCCACACTACGACCAGCCTCTACTGCACGTTGTTGTTCTTGAGCAGCAAACGCAGCCTGTCTTTGGGCGCGTCCACTAACGTCTCTAGCTAAGAATCGTTCAACATCAGGCGACAACGCAACTCGTTGCCCTGAATCCATTTCCGCCATTTCCCGACGAGCTTTTACTTGCAAGTCTTCAGACATGGTCGGTAACGTTCTATCTGGGATCGGTTGAACTCTTACGTCTGAGCCGGTTTCGCCGTTAAACGCCACAATACCGCCAGCCGCCATAGCCTGTTGCGGCATAACATTCTGCGCCCCAGGAGCAGCAGCCACGCCGCGACTCATGGCTTGCTGACGCATAGCCTGTTGTTGCTGAAGCGTCTTGCCAACCTGTTGAGCTAACTCTTGTTTTGTTAACTCAAACGCTTCCTCTTCCTTCTGATCTCGGATCGTAGGCAAGCCCCCAGGTGGCATGGCCTGAGCCTGCTTCGCGGCCATCAGTTGGCGCTTCTCTCGCGTTAACTGCTCATACGCGATCAGTTCCAATAGATCGTTACTAAGCTGGACACGTTTGCGTAACTTGTCTTCTTGCCCGCGGTACGCATCCATTACACGCGAAAGATCCATGTTCAGCATGGCCAATCCTTATTTGACAGGCGGAGTAGTACCGGAACTCGGAGGTGTGGTAGTCGGTGCAGCACTAATTACACCCAAGTCTCTAAGCAAAGTAAGTAAACCAGACCCAGTACCAAACAAGTTGCTCAAAAAGTCTGGCTGTGAATAGCCGTAGTTTGACGCGGAAATCGGCAGATCTTTGTAGAACTGACGTTGCCACTCCAACTGTTTGTACGGGAAGTCGCGTTCCTGCTCAAACTGTTTAATGTCAGCCGTTAAACCTTCTTGCTCAATCCCGCGCTGTACGCCGCCCAATTCAGCTTGTTTCTGCAACGCTGACAGGCCATAGTCTTGAGCCTGTTTAGTCGCAGCCATTTGACGCTGTTGCTCAACATTAAACTGTTCTTGAGCTTTATCAAACGCGCTGCGATATCCTTCACCCGTAATTTTGGCTAGTTGCGACTGTAAGTTACGCTGCGCTTCAGATTCCATCAGCGCACCCCGTGCCCCGCCAAATCCACCCGCTCGAGTAGCAGCAGCACGATTAGCTAGATTCTGAATCTGAGATTGACGGGTGGCTTCGTCAAACTGAGGTTGAAGCGCAGCCATCAAATACGGATTCATATATGACTGCGCATCAGTCGCGGTAAATGACGTAGGTGTATACGCCTTCATCTGATCGGTCGGAATCGTCAGTCCTCCGATCCCGCTAAACGCCGTCTGCTGTAATGTTGACGGGCCTGCAGTCAACTGACCGGTATATGCCTCGTATGGAGTAGCCGCCTGCGATTCGACCTTCCCAAGCATACTGGTAATACCAGGACCGGCCCATTCGGCCAAACCGGTTTGTGTACTGGTCTGTTGTCCAGTATTGGTTGGAACGTTTGACGTAGCCATGCTTACCTCGGCATAAATTTGTCAGGATTGATCTGTTTACCCTGCTTGGTCGTACCAGTCCGGGCTTTACGAATACGGTCCATCATGTCGTACAGACGCTGCGCTCCGGACTCAGAATTACCATTCCCAAGATGGGACACAACATCTGCCGGAATGACAAACTCACCATGGCTTAGTCTGGCCGGCTGAGTCCCTTCAATATTAGCCGGGATTTTATCAGCCATGCCATCGGTCGAGCCATTTAAATAGCGACCTTTTGCCAGCCCCATCAATCCGCCTTGGGCCGCTTGAACGGGACCAAACATTTGCCGACTAGGAGCAAATACAGGCGTTTCTCCAGTCCGTGACAGATAGCTTTTATAAGCATTATCCAAAGCGCGGCCAGAACTGCCGCCGCTGAGCATCCCAAAGTATGGACTTTGATACATGTCCATAGTGCCCACGCGATTCAAACCAGATGAAACGTAACTTGCATACTCTGGACTACTGTAAAAATTTGCAAACGAACTATTTTTAACAGTCGGTACATCTTTTTTTTCAGCAGGAGGACCCATAGTAAAGTCATCCCAAAGCCCAAGCCTTCTTAAATATTCTTCATTACGCTTATCGCGCTCTTCAGTAATCTTATCGCGGGGTTTGGTTACAGCCGGCTTCAACGTTTCAGCCTGTTCTTGAGCCGCAGTGCGCGCTGTTTGAACGCTAGTATCCGTAGGAGAAGATGGCGTTGGCACATATTGAGTGTCTGAAAAGTACCTACGACCGCCTGAGCCAGGACGCCGATTAGGATCCTCTGGCATCTTTACTCTCTCACGCACTGCCGTGTATTTAGGTACTGAACCTTGATACCCCACAGCGGCTGGCGCACCAGAGCCACGCATCATAGATAGCAAAGCCATGATCCCAAACAACCCCATGGGATTGGCCTTGCCGTCATCGCCAACAATCAACCCTCTCAAAAGGTTTTTTAAGTCTGTTGGAATTTGAGGCGGAGTATCAGTTTTAGGAGGTGTTCCACCAACTAAAGGATCATTAGGGTCAACCGCATCACGAGGATTGTCAGGTGGCAGATCAGGTCCAATCGGATCGTTTGGATCAACAGCCGGAGGCGGATTAGTAATCGGCAGATCAGGTCCAATTGGGTCGTTGACTGTGTAATCTGGCGGCATACCACCATATCCGCCAGTCGGATCGCCTTCTCCTGAATTGCCCAGTAAATTCCCAAGATTCATAACGGCATTTAAATCTTGAGTCATATACGCTTGGTATTCGTCATCCATGTCAACCTCGTAACATTTTGATTAAATCATCGGTGGTCAGGGAAGTTTCCTGATATGGACTAGTAAGCTGTTCCCACGGGATAAATGGCTCTGGTTGCTTCATCGGGGCCTGTGGCTGCTGCTGTTGTTGCGATTGTTGCATCATTCCCAGCAATCCTAACAGCCCAAACAAATCCATGGACTGATCCTGCCGCTGAGGAAGAGGGGGGGGCGGTGGTGGAGGGGGGGGCGGTGGCGGGGGTGGTGGCCGCGGAGGCTGCGGCTCTTGCGGAATTACAGGCGTAACCGGCGGAACCTGGATTACTTCCGGAACACAAATACCCTGTACAGGATCGTATACGTACCCTTCTTCACATTCAATAGGCGGAGGTTCAATAACCTCCGGCACACAAATGCCTTGTACCGGATCGTATACATATCCTTCTTCGCACTCAATAATCTCAGGCGGTTCTATTACCTCTGGAACGCATGTCTTAGAAACAGGGTCATACACATACCCTTCCTCACACTCAATTGGTTCAGGAGGCTCAACAATTTCTGGTACGCATGTTTTGGAAATTGGGTCATATACGTATCCTTCCTCACATTCAACAGGCTCCGGCGGTTCTATAACTTCCGGAACGCAGGTTTGAGTAATGGGATCGTATACATATCCCTCTTCGCACTCTATGGGATCGGGCGGCTCAATACTTTCTGGCACGCACATGCCTAATTGAGCGTCATACACATACCCTTCTTCACATTCAATTACTTCCGGCTCTGCTTCTACGGGCACACACGAGTCAGTGGTTGGATCGTATACAAACCCCGGCGGGCAGGTTGGCGTTACCTCTTCTTCAACCTCTTCTTCAACGTCTTGTTCAACATCTAAATCAGGTTCTTCCTCTGTAATAGGCATACAGACGCCTAGTTCAGCGTCATATTCAAACCCTTCCGGGCATGTAATTGGCTCAAGGATGTCATTGCCATTACCGCCATCTAATAACTCATCCGGTATTTCAAGATCATCGCTATCCCCAGGTTCGAGAATATCTTTTAGTGTGTCTTCATCAAACGTATCGTTGCCGTTGCCGCCTTCTAAGGTTTCATCACCGCCAACCAAAGAATCATTATCATCTCCGCCAATTAACGTGTCATTTTCATCCCCGCCAACTAATGTTTCATCGCCGCCGACAAGGGTATCGTTTTCATCACCGCCCACTATTGTTTCAACGCCACCATCGACAATATTCCACTCGCCATAAGTGTCGTCCTGTCCGCCACCCAGCGTGTCTTCTGGGAAGGAGGGTGGCAACGTTGCCAGATAGGCGTCTATATCCCCGCCAAACTGTTGATACGTTTCATCGTCCGGGAAGCCGCGCTCTTGAGCTAATTGATCTCTAAACTGCTTTTGTTGAATCTCATATTGCCGACCGCTTTCTTCAAGCGCGCGTTCATCTTCTAAGTGTTTGGCATAACGCTCTTTGCTGCCACCAAACTCATCACGCGTCGCAGCATCCGGCCAGCCTTCGGCAGATGCAAGATCATCTTGATAAGCCGTTGAATCTCCGTCGTAACTTAAATAAGTAACATAATCAGGGAACCCGGCATCGGTTGCTTGGGCTTGCCTAAACTGTTCAACGTTGCCTTGATACAGGTTATAGATATCTACATTGGGGAAACCAAGCTCGTCGGCTAATCGTTCGCGCTCTGCTTGCTGATCAGCGCGATAGGCATATACATCCCCGTTATAAAACTTATATGTATCGTAGTCGGGGAATATGTCTTTCAGGTCTTCGTATTTGGCCCGATCCAGTTGCTCTGCTTCTGCGGCAGCTTCAGCACTGCGAACGGCTTCCTGCTCTTCCAGAGCAACACGCGCCAGATCAGCTTGATAGGCACCATAGTTACCTTGATACTGTTCTTTAGTCGCGGCGTCAGGGAAACCCTCTAAATCTTCTACCGCAGCAACGGTGTCATTACCCGCACCACCTTCAACCGTCTCATCGCCACCAGCAGTGGTGTCGTTACCAGTCCCGCCGTAGATAATTTCTTCTGCTTCCCGCGCTTCTCTAGCTGCGCGTTCTTCATCCGTCTCGCCGCCAAGCAGATCATTTCCCAAGCCGCCGGTAAGCGTATCGACTACAGTGCCATCGCCCGATTCAAACTCTTCAGCATCTTCGCCGGGTGTATACGGGAACGGCTCGGTTGATGGTTGGGTGCCAAAAAAATCTTCTGCGCCTAAACCGGGGGTTAACGGAGTCAAAGGCACTTCAGGAGCGCCTATAGGCACTACATCAGCGCGTGGCTGACTAGCCTTATATGCGTCAATATCGCTATCAAACCGTTGTTGCGTGGCGTAATCAGGGAAACCTGCTTTCTGAGCGTCAGCCTCACGCTGCCCAGTAACAAATTCTTCTATATCAGTAAACGTAGAAGACTCATCTCGCTTACCGATGAACTGTAGTAATTGTTCATCAGATGGTTCAAAGCCAATGTCATCAAAGAACTCTTTAGCTTCATCACGCGTTACGGCTTGCTTATCAAACTGCTCAGTAAATTGCTTAGTTAGCTCTTTCTCATCGCCTTGTTGAACTAAAGCAAGCAGATCATCCTGCGTGAGTGTCAGCCCTTCTTTCTGGGCAATATCAGCCAGTTCGGCGGCATCTAACGTACGCTCGTCAACAAAGTTATTAATTAATCCTTGTAAGTCAGCATCAGCGCCTTCGCCAACAAACTTTGCAATATCCGCAGCGTCCGGTTTATATCCAGCAAATAACGGGTTATTGGCAAACGCATCCGTTACTTCATCGCTAGTGCGGAAGTTTTGGTCTAATGTATTAACCGCTTCTGTTGCGATCTCTTTTGCAACATCACTAATTTCTTCACCAGCGATCTCTGACAAACCGGTGATGCTTTTGTCTAAATCTCCTAAATACTTATCTCGATCTACCAACAGATCTTGAATTGTTTTGTTAAGCCCCCCGGTTCCATCTTCGCCAAATAACTTAGTTACATAGCCATCATAAGTATCTACTTTGTCATCTAACTTGATTTTATCAGCATTAAAAGTCGCAAGCTTTGTATTAAAATTTGTTACGTCTGATTCAAATTGCGGAATATTAGTATTTAAATAATTTGCTTGTTTTTCTAACGTATCTTTTGCATGAAGCCCAAGGCTAAGCACGAATTCATTAGTAGTAGGATTTACATAATATGTTCCGAAATCCTCACTATAACCTTCAACCAACCCCATGCGCTGCGCGTATGCTGTATTAACGGCAGGGTTGTAATGAACAGTGTTAGATCTCCAATCGTAGATTTGGCCCGATAAATTTAATAGATCATACGAATTGGCAAGAGTTTGTTGAGTACTGTTTAACGTCGCAGATTCTGAATTGAGTATGCTAGCGATCCCTGAAAGCCGAGTACTTTCAGTATCTATTTCGCCGCGTAAAGTATTGGCTTCCGATTGCGTTGTTTCAAATTCTGTAGCTGCTTTGTTAATATCACTTACAACAGACTTCAATCCAGAAGCCGCTGTGTTAGCCAGCGTACCAAAAACAGATTGGCTTAAAGCATTGCCAATAGCCAGCGCGGGATCTTGATTATTAAGGATGCTACTAACCGCTGCCTTGGTAGCATCGCTAATTAATCTGCCTTCAATTTTGGAGGGATCAACGCCAAGCTCAGTACGTAAAGTGGTATTAATTAAGCCACCAACCGCACCAGATAGAGCAGAGTTAAAAACTTCATTTAAGTCTTTGCCTTGCAAAACAGCAGCAGCACCCTGCGCAGATGCGTTGCTAATCACTGTTTTGAGAATTGCCTGCGTGGCCGTGGGCTGAAAGGCTACATCCCCTACTCCACCATAACCTGCAACATTCCCAAGTTCTGGGAAAGCGGCATCTCCGACTGCCGCACCCGCTTCTGTTGCGATATAACTCGTCGCTAAATTAATTACATAATTTTCCATGTTCCCGCCAGACATGGCGGTACGAGCTAGCGCTGTTACATACGGAGGAACCCCAACAGCGGTTAAAGCAACTGTGGCAATTGTGGGAAGCGGATCTTTTGCAATTGCGTCAAATGTTTTCCCAATACCGGTTAAACCCCTATCTACCCATCCAGTAATAGTGTTGAACGCGTTGCTTAACTCTTGTCTGGGATTACACATCTACAGTACCCCGATAGATGGTTCGGCCCTGATCATCCGTGCCAACTTGTTCTACTTTAACCGGGTACCCCAAGCGCTTCATCATTTCGATAAGCTGCATGTTGTGCGTTTCGCCAAACACAGATTCAAAGCCAGACTTGTCTAAGGCTTTCGCAAACTCTTTCATATTCTTCAAAAAGTTCTTTTGCGTGTCGGCGTTAAACACATACATCTGAGCGGTCTTCTGTGGCAAAAGCTTGATCCACAAAAGCGTATTCCCACTACGCATTACCCGATGCGTATTGTTTTGAATGGATAGAGCAACGGCTGCGTACACACGCTTCCAGTCCATGCCCATTTCTTTGACTTCATCAGACTCTTTAATGATGTCTTGTGTGCTCTTCATACCGCGCTCACAAAGGTAAGAGTAGCAACAACTGACGGAATCGAAGGATGCGGAAACGGCGTTGTCTGAGCCGCTTCTGCTTCAAACGAAACTGCTACGTTATTAACCGCAGCCCACATCTCAACGGTGTCCTCGGGAGCCAACTGCACGTAGAAATTACACGCTGCGATGATGTACCCCGGAATGCCTCCGTGGCTGGAAATTACATCAAACTTACTAGCCGTGCCAGCTACGTCTATATTGTTAACCCGCAGCCAAATCCACGCCGTGTGAATCTGGGTATCCGTGTTCTTTATCTGCACGCTGAACTGGTAGTTGTAGATACCCCCGACCTCCACAGCGATACCATCGGTGCCATCGTTAGTGCAGGCTGACAAAAAGTCATTTGTATCAAACGTGATCTGTGTTGCCGTATCGGCTGTAAACGTCTGGTCTGTTGTGCGCTGAATGGCCGCATACGGGAAATACAGATTCGAGCCCCCCGGCGGTACATCGCCAAGTGGCGGACTAATCAGCGCGTTATATGACTGTGTGAGACGGTTATAAAACAGTCGATGAACGTTATTTAGCTGATCCTGATACGGACGATCATAGCCTTCCCGCGCCTGGGGCAAGGCAGGTGGTGCAACCTTCTGAATAATCGGGGAAGTCATTTATCGTTTGCCATCAGGCCGCATGTCAATCCGGGGCGACCCAAGCTGCCATGTCGTGTTTAGATCATTGGATTCGATCTTCATCGCCATCTGTCGGGCGCGGACTCGTGTATAAACCTGACCGGTAAACTGTTCAACGGGAACCACTGCCGTACGGGTAACGTCGGCATAACTAAAATAACCCTCAGAGTGATTAGCATTGACCGCCGGATTAATAGAATACCCCGATCCAGAGTTCTGCAATGGGAGCAGGTACATCGTTACCTTTGGACTGTTTGCCGTAGACCCAGAGAATGTAATATCAGGCAGCATCCGCCAGACAAACATGAACTTATGGCCGTCATCTAAATCAAATTCAGAAGACGTAATGTAAGAGTTGATGGCTGAATCTACGCCAGCTTCGTTGTCATTAAGGCCAAATTCCTGATTAACCAGAGTATTAGAGTAAGTCGCAGCCAGCGGGTACTCGCGCAAACCAGAATCTAACCAAGCCGTACGCGCCATGGTGCCGTAGTACCAAATGTCTTCCATGTAGTTATAGACGACGTACTTGTCGATCAGTTCTGACCCGGCTGAGCAATAGAACCACCATATCTCATAGAAACCTTCGTTCGTGCCAGAAAAAATCTGTGGATACTGAGACTGGTTTAAATCCTCAAAGATGTAGCGACGCAGATCACAACGAAGTGGTTGGACTCGGCCATCGTATTTGTAGAACTTGTCTTTACCCATCCAATACGACACGCCGTTGGCGTAGGCTACCGCGTTTTCACTGGCAATAGAGATGTTTTCGCCGACCAACTGAGCGCCCCAGACGATAGGGGCACCAACGTATTGCAAAGAATAAAGCGCCGCATCCGTCCAGACCAACACCTCCTGACGGGACTGCGTGGCACTAATAATCTCAGAGCCTCTGGATAGTCTTAGAAAACCTGCTTGGTTAGTAGATGCAGGTGTCCAGTTAAACGGATCTTCTTGGTCTGACCACCGGATCAACATCGGATCAAATATGTTCGTGCTGTACTCGCTACAGCCAAGCGCAAACACAAATCGATTGATGTCTGAAACCAACAAGTAATTCTGTTTGGTAGGTACGTCCGTAGCCCCACCCCAGGCGGAAAGTAGGGGCGCGTTGGGCAGAATCGTATGAGCCCCGCTTTGACTGCCTGACGTATTGATAGGAGTACCGCCCGCTGTTGCAGCAAGCTGGAAGGTCGTACCCGATGCGTTAACCACGTAATACTGAGTCCCAACAGTAAGCCCTGTAGGCAGAGCCCCGGTTGTAGCAAGTCGGATCGGTGTGCCGTTTGAAATTAGGGCAGACGAAACAGTGACTACCGCAGGTGACGCAATGGTGACGGTAAAGCTCAGGGGGAGACTACCCAGCGTGGCATCCCAGTAATAAATACCGCCACCTCGGGGGCCAAAGATCAGGTCTTCACCAAAGTTAGATTGACTCCACAACCTGATGGGGTCGGTTGAAGTCTGTCCAATACCCCAAGCTCCTGATCCCCAGCCTGACGCACCCCAACCATTTAGAGGCTCTACAAACGCTGGGCCAGTATTAATTTGATATACCGCCCGGACAGTCCCACCGCCAGTGGCAGTTGTAGGATTGCCGCTAACGGTGATGGTGTAAGTCGTAGCCGATACGACAGTGATTTGATACTGACCAGTAATAGTGATGCCGCCGACAGCAGATCCACCATAAAAGGTTACAAAATCGTCTGTTTTATAACCGCCATTTGCATCGGTGACCGTTACGGTTTGAGAACCAGTAGTCGTAGCAAACGGATTAGTTAGCGTGACCGCTGACCGAATCGGCGTAATGTCGTTGTACGCACCGCCCTGGCTGATGTAGTACTTAAGGTTAGTCCCAACGGCAATTAAATTCTGACCGCCGAGCGTTACCCAGTTCCAAAGCGCCCGGCAAACACCCAGAAAAGTTGTTACCGGACTCTGAAACGGTGCCCAGCCACCAATCTTTTCAGGCGTTCCTTGGCGAAAACGAATCTTGTCGCACTCGTACCAACCATTTTCACTCTGGTATCTTGTATTTTCTCTATTTACTCCAGAACGGAGTTGCAACTTTTTAAGCATTACGCCACCCCTTTTTTGCGATCCCAGTATGCTTTCTTGGCTGCGCTTAGTTTAGCCTTTGTTTCTTCAGATATGTTTGCTTTGATTGCGCGTAGCTTCTCTATCGTTTCTGGGGAGTGTTTTTTTCCTGTATGTGCAATACGCTGCTTCTCTTTACCTGACTCTGGGTACGCGCCTCGCTTGATTCCAAGCTGTCTCGCTGATACTGCCTCTTTAAACTCCTTCGAACGTTTTTTGCCAACAAGAGATGTGCCAATCTTGGCCTTCCACTCTTCTGACAACGCCCCGCGAGGAACACCACGCCGCGCTTGACTAATCTTCTCTCGCGTTTCTGCCGTGGCAAGTTGACGCTGAGTCTCGTTCCATAGTCTGATTGCGGCTTTATGATCCTCTGAGATCGTCTTGCCTTTGTGTGTCTTGCTAATCTTTGCTCGTATTTCCGGGGTGTGCAGAACCACCCCTCCATAGTTCAAGTTGTAGCAATTCACCTTTTGATCAAACATCGCCTTGATGACTTTGATCTCAAAGATACGGCAGGTTTCGTAAGAACCTATAGCAAGAATCTGGCGGGTAAAGTCTTGTGGCCTAGATTTGTACTCGTTGAGCATGTATTTAGACGAACATATGTAGCCATCATTTACATGACCTTTGTGCATACCGACGTACAGCTTTTGCTGGCTATGGTCAGTCCAACAATACACAAATGAGTTCATCCCTATACCTGCACTAGCGAATCCGACAATTCTGCCACCTCTTTGACTCGGCGCTCCCAGCCTCTTCCGAACGTTTGCCACGTTGGTAGGCTACGCATGAACTCTAGCCGAGCTTGAGTGTAGTCATCAATGAGTTTGTCTAGGTTGGCATTCGATACTGCTGCTAGGGTAGCTGGCCCGATTGCACCGTCCGGCTTCGCCCCGACACACTTTTGTAGAGTCATCGCCGCCCGGCCCGGCCCGGAATTAACGGCCATATCAAACACCAGATAGTCGATCCCGGCGGGAAGATCATCCCCCCGAATAGAGTCCCAATACTGTTTCTTGTATAGCGGGTTCACATCGTCTGTGGTCAGGGCTTTCATCTCGTCGTGCGTTACCTGCCGACCGATGTGCTGCTCCCAGACCGCTTGAGTAACACCTAGATTCGTAGATCCCGGCCTGCCGTCAGGTAACTTGTTACCCGGATCGCGGGGGTCATCTGTAAAACCCCCTTCCGACTGAAGTAGATGCTCAAACGCTAGATGCCAAGTGGACTTCATTTTTTACTCTCAATCGTCTCTTGCTTAGCCTTAGACCCTGCGGATGACCCAAAGAAGAAGTTCAGGATGGTCGCCACTACCGTCGCAAGGATGAACCCCAATACAGTATCGGCGAACCTGACGTTAGCCTCGGGGATGTTCACCATCGTGATCAAAAAAATATAACTAGCCGCCACCAACGACCAGAAAGTAGCCAGCACATAGACAAATGACCGGCTTATTCCGTTGCCGTTAATCAGCGCGGCAACCTGCATCGCTCTTGCGTCAGCCGTGTTCTTGTTTGCCTGCTCGACCATGAACTCTTCGTGCTGCATCGCACGATCACGGAGAGCCTTGATGTCATCCTGAGTCATGTCCGGCTTTAATTCCATGCCGGTTTTCTCTTGGACGTAATCCAGCCCTTTGTCTACTACCGCCTGAGCTACTTTTGGCAGGTTGTTTTGGATCAGCGTAGACACGATCCCGGCAACGATTGGCAGCATTATCGGCTTATCTCCGCTAAAAAAACCATGAGAGCCGCTATCAGGATAAAGACGATAGTCAGCAGGTAGCTCATTTCGTCGCCGTTACCTGATCGTCACCCTTCGTGACCGTTACCCGGCCCTCAGTAACGTCAACCTTCATCGGCTGCTCGGCACGATCAAGCCGGTCTAGCTTAGAAATCAACTCCCGAATTACTTCAAACTCGGGCTTTTCCTGCTTAGGATTCGCCCCGGCGATACCGTTCAGCATTGAGATCAGGGCAGTTAAAGCTGCACCCAATAGACCCATGACGGCGGCGATCTTCTCGTTCTCAAGGACGATAGAAGCGCCCACCCCGATCACTACAATCAGGGTGATATAGAACAGCCCCTGCTTGCCGATAGCCTTACCGGCTACGTCTTTAGCAGAGGATTCCGCCTCTAGTCTCTGTAGCTCGGCTTGCGCCTGAGCCTTGAGCATTTTGATCTCGTTCATTCCGGCCACCGATCCACCATGAACTTGATGATGTGGAAGAGAATGATCCCGCCTGTACCGATCACAACCGCTATGAAGATGGCGTCAGAGCTGTTCTTGATGAACTTTTTCCTGCGTCTCATCTGCTCGTACACCATCTTCTCTCGCTGCTCTTTAATCCGTCGCCGCATCTGGACAAACTCGACATACCCTTCGCGACCCAGATGCTGAAGCTCTCCGTAGTGAAACCAGTGATAGAGAGTCTTCTCCATCTCTTTGATCTTTACCTGCGCCGCGTAAGCATCAAACGCTTCTTGCGTCGCAGACTTCGTAAAGACCAACTTCTTGAACAACGGAGGCTTCTTGTTAGCCTCTATGTTGATCCATTCTTGTAGATCGCTGACTGCACTTGCCCACTTACCCAACTGGCCGAAGACATCTTCTGCCTCTCGGCCAAGCTCAACAGCTTTCTTTAAGCCGTTGAATACCGCCGTAGCCGTAGCCAGCAGGGTAACTGGGTCAAGCACAATTTACTGTACCGCAGCGTCTTCAGACTTCAACTGCGCTTCTGCTTGGGACTTGATCTTCACGACCAACGGCCATGCGCCGCTAGAAGTGGGCAGTTGCCCCAAGGTTTGCAGGATCGCGTTGACTTCTTCTACCGCCAGCGTCAGGGTAACTTCGTTCATGCTTGGTTCCATGGGAGGGGCGGTGAAATTACTACGGGGTGCGCCTGAGCCTGAATCTGCGCCTCTACAGCCGCTTCCGTTGCCGCTTGATCCACTCCGTTAGCCCAGATCCAGCCAAGCACCTGCTGCTGCGTTAGCTGGTCATAAGGCGTGAAAGAACCCTCCGGCGCTGGCAGCGAACAGGTCGAGTACACCCGGCCTGAGTATTCCTTGCCGTCGATGGTCTGGGTGTCACTGCACTGCCAGTGAACAACGATCACAACGTCTTGGTACTCGCCTTCTTGGACACGAACGTCCATTGCTGAGATGTTCCAGTTCATGTTTACGCTCCTTTTAGTGCGGCCACTTCGGCCTTGAGTTCGTCAATCATTGCCTGCTGTTCTTGAATGCACTTCATCAGCGCGTATTGCAGGTCGGTCTGATAGATTGATAGGCGCATTTTGGGGTTTTCTTCAGTTCCCCAATTGCTT
>Ga0315900_10000587_pt1 | contig 62315 bp, 62 predicted proteins | sample LakEriMetagenome_FD_203521 | JGI IMG/M metagenome (GOLD analysis project Ga0315900, IMG submission 203521) | Freshwater fungal communities from buoy surface, Lake Erie, Ohio, United States - Buoy 12 MA114 | ecosystem: Environmental > Aquatic > Freshwater > Lake > Lake biofilm | place: USA: Lake... | reverse complement strand
CCGTAATCTATTAATGGAAAGCCCTTAGTTTCTGTAGGTACTTCATTAAAAATTGAAAAAAGGATAAAGTAACTAGCTCCCTGGTAATGATGGTTTTGGTCTGTGTTTTCTCCCGCAAGGGTTAATTTATCAAGATTTACAATGCTATGTGTATTTATTCCAAGGAGTTTCTCGTATTTACCTTCATAGCTTAATAATTTAAACGTATTTACAAATCCCCTATAGTAAAGTGATCTAAAAAAGTAATAGATATATTGAAAAACTCGCATCGCATCAAAAGTAAGATTTTTGAAGAATGATTATCAAAAATCTTTGCGCTCTTTGCGAAAAAATCTCTGCGCCTTTGCGGTTAAACTTAAAAATATGTACCTTCATACACACAAACCGTATCTATGCAAATTGACTTAGAAGCAGAAAAAAAAGAGATTTTAAATCGCTACAAAAATTTAATAAAAGCCTGTAAACGCCGTCTTGAAAAAGGTGACAAAGAAATTATACGTAAAGCTTTTGAGGTTTCGGTAGAAGCTCATAAAGAAATGCGTCGTAAATCGGGCGAACCTTATATTTATCACCCAATTGCGGTGGCGCAAATTTGTGCCGAAGAAATTGGGTTAGGAACAACCGCTATAGTATGTGCCTTGTTGCACGATACGGTGGAAGATACTGACATGACTTTGGATGATATCAAAGGAATGTTTGGAGAAAAAGTGTCTCAAATTATTGATGGTTTAACAAAAATTTCTGGCGTATTTGATCATACATCATCTATACAAGCAGAGAATTTCAGAAAGATGTTATTGACTCTTTCGGAAGATGTTAGGGTAATTTTAATAAAGTTAGCCGATAGATTACATAACATGCGTACGCTTGACCACATGAAGCGTGATAAGCAAATGAAAATTGCTGGAGAAACTTTGTATTTATATGCTCCATTAGCTCACCGTTTGGGCTTAAATGCTATTAAATCGGAGTTAGAAGATTTAGGATTAAAATACACGAATGAAGATTGGTACAGCCAAGTAGTTCAAAAGTTAGAAGAAACAGAGCCCGTTCGTAAAAAATTTATTAAAAATTTCATTGATCCTTTAAATGATATTTTAAAAGAACAAGGATTTAAGTTTAAAATATTTGGACGTCCAAAATCTATTTATTCTATCTACAATAAGATTAAAAATAAAGGTGTTCCTTTTGAAGAGATTTACGATTTATTTGCTATTAGAATAGTGATTGATACAACTGCAGAAAGAGAGAAAGCAGATTGTTGGAAAATTTATTCCATCATTACCGATTTTTATCATCCAAATCCTGATCGATTAAGAGATTGGATTTCTACTCCAAAATCTAATGGTTACGAGAGTTTACATACAACGGTAATGGGGCCAGAAGGTAAGTGGGTAGAAGTACAAATTCGTACAGTACGTATGGATGAATTAGCAGAGATGGGATATGCTGCACATTGGAAATATAAAGATGCGGCTGCTGACAAAGAAAGTAATTTAGAGAACTGGTTACGTCGTATTCGCGAGATGCTAGATAATCCAGACCCTAACGCTTTAGAGTTTATTGATGATTTTAAATTAAATTTATTTGCCGATGAAATTTTTGTGTTTACACCCAAAGGAGAAATGCGAAATTTACCTACTACTGCAACGGCTTTAGATTTTGCTTTTGAAATTCATACCAAGGTTGGTGAGCAATGCATTGGCGCTAAGGTTAATCATAAATTAGTTCCATTAAGTTACCAATTAAAAAGTGGGGATCAAGTTGAAATTTTAACTTCTAGTAAGCAATCACCTAAAGAAGATTGGATTACTTATGTAGTAACAGCTCGTGCCAAATCAAAAATTAAGAGTGCATTAAAAGAAAGTAGGCGCAAAGTAGCAGAAGGAGGAAAAGAAATATTAGAAAAGAAATTCTACAAATGTAAATTAGATTATACCATTCAAAATGTGAATGAGTTTATGGCTTTTTTAAAATTACCATCTTCAAGCGAGTTGTTTTACAGAACTGCTTTAGGTAATGTGGATATAAAAGAAATTAAAGAATTTGTTGATTTTAAATTACATCCAGAAAAATATAAGCCTAAGAAAAAAGAAAATAAAATCGAAGAACTAGTAACTAGTGTAAGAGGTGGTACTTCTGAAATGCTCGTTATTGGAGATGATATGCAAAAGCTAGATTATGGCTTATCACCTTGTTGTAGTCCTATTCCTGGAGATGATGTGTTTGGATTTGTAACGGTAAACGAAGGTATTAAAATACATCGTGTAAATTGCCCTAATGCGGTGAAGTTACTATCTAATTATGCGTATCGTGTGGTTAAAGCTAAATGGAATAATGATCATTTAATTTCTTTCTTAGCGGGTATTAAAATTAAAGGAACCGATGAATTAGGTTTAGTAAATAATGTGACTAAAGTGATTTCAAGTCAATTAAATATTAACATGCGTTCTATCAGTTTTGATACAGAAGATGGTATCTTTGATGGAACAATAATGGTGTTTGTGCACGATGCCAAACATTTGAGCCATTTGATTGATAATTTAATGAAAGTAAAGGGAGTAACCAGTGTTACACGTATAGATAATAACTAATGGGAGATAAAATGACACAGGAAACCAAGGAAGCAGTTGAGAAAATTTTGACCGATTACCTTGAAAAAAATAAGCATCGTAAAACTTCGGAGCGCTTTGCAATTTTAAATGAAATATACTCTCACGAAGGGCACTTTGATATTGAAGGCTTGTATGTGATGATGAAAAATAAAAAGTACCGTGTTAGTCGCGCTACACTTTATAATAATATTGAGTTATTATTGGAGGCAGGATTAGTAACCAAACATCAGTTTGGTAAAAATTTAGCTCAATTTGAAAAAGCCTATAAGTTTAAGCAACATGACCATTTGATTTGTAGCGATTGCGAAAAAGTATTTGAGTTTTGTGATCCACGCATTATGCAAATTCAAAAAATGGCAGAGGATATGCTTAATTTTGATGTGTTTCACCATTCTTTAAATTTCTTTGCAAAATGCAGAGTATTAAAAGAAAATGGGGTTTGTGAGCATAAAAAAGTGCATGTTAAATAATTAATGACCATAAAATAAATATTGAAAATGAAAAATTTATTAATTCTTACTGCTGCAGTGTTTGCATTGAATAGTTGTAAACCGATAATGATGAAAATGTATGGAATAAAAAATCCTGATGTTGAAAATGAGAAGTCAATCATTAAAAAAGCCACCAAGTATGGTATAGATAATTCAACAATCGTAACAGTAAATAGTAATGATTTTCTTAATGTTCTAAATGACCAAAGTATTCCTGACGCTGGTATATATGATAAAAATGGAAAATATATTGAATATAGGCAAACTGATACATCTTGTAATGCGGGACTTTTTAGTTTTATTTCGGCATTGAATTTAAATGATAAGTACAATCAACCTGATCGTGCTGACTTAAATACGGAATTAAATAAGTGTAGGGATTTAAAAGGAAATAAATTAAATAAAATCGAAGATGCAGATTTTTATTTATTAATTTATTGGACAGTTTGGACAGGAAAATTAAACAAGAATCACGTTAAGAAATGGCAAGATTTGGCTAATAATAATAAGAATTGTAGAGTAAAAGTAATTATGATTAATTTAGACATGCAAGAATATTGGGAAAAAGTCGAGCGTGATAAAATTGTAAAAGCTATGAGCAACAAGAAATTAAAATAGTGTGTTTTAAATTGTTAAAAAATTAAGATACATCTTTAAATTAGGCGTTTTAATTTATCTCTAATTGATAATAATTGATTTAGTAAATTATTTAAGATTATTCTTCAATTTTAAAAAGTTATGTTTATTGAAAATGTTGAATTACTAATTTATTTCAAATGAATTTTTTAATCAGATAATTTTTCCTAAGTTTAATATTTATTTACAGATAACATAAAGTATTATGGTTTTAGATTATAACATTACAGAAGAAAATAACATTCAAGTATTAGTGTTAAGTGGAGAATTAATTGATAAAAATCAAGCAACGGACTTAGTTAAGAATATTGATGAATTATTGATTGAAGGAAAAAATAAATTAATTATTGATTTATCAAACCTAAAATACATGAATAGTAGTGGCTTAAATGTATTAATTCAACTACTTACTAAAACCCGCACTAATGGCGGCGAAAGTGTTATTTTTAATGTGAGCAAAAAAGTAAACGATTTATTAGTGATTACCAAATTAAACACCCTGTTTAAAGTAGCAGATAGTAAAGAATCTGCAATTAAAATGTTAGCTTAAGTATAATTCTTTTAGAAATTTAAATCCCTCTGTTAGAAATAGCAGAGGGATTTTTTATGCAAATGCGATATGTTGACAAGCTTTGTAAACCATTTGAAAGACATCTTCAAAACCCTGTTCGCCACCAAAATAAGGGTCTGGTACTTCTAAATTCATTCCTGGGTTGGAGGCATTTAATAATAAATCCACTTTAGTTTTGTGTTCTTCGTTTGTGGCTAAGGCTAACACGTTTGCCATATTACTTTTATCCATCACGTAAATTTTATCAAACTTGTCAAAGTCGGATGCTTTAAACTGACGGGCTCTTAATGTTTTTAAGTCTACATTATGATTAGCCGCATTAGCAATGGTTCGTTTATCTGGAGCTTCATCAATATGATAATCAGATGTGCCAGCAGAATCTACTCGCATGTTAATGTTGTTTTCTTTAATAAGTTTAAGCATAATGCCTTCTGCCAAAGGAGAACGACAGATGTTACCTAAACACACCATTAAAACTTTTTGCATAATAAATATTAATTTTCTTCAGCCGGAACAAAATTACTTTGCTCAGCATAAAAAGCAGTTTTAGTTAACACATTAATAATATTTTCTTTTGATAAAGAATTTGCTTCTGTAGTGTATTTCAAAAAAACAGAATCTTCCATAATAGCATAAGCTACGCCGCTTAAACCATAGTTTTTTTGTAATAAGTGTAACATAAAAGCTTCTTTATTTTCATCTGGCATGCTGCATAAAGGCGCTACTACTTGAAATAAAAAATTCTTTTCTTGTTCCCAAACATCAATCATGATGTCAAATCTTCCCTTTTTTAAATTCCATTGCCCTGCTTGTTCTCCGTGTGTTTCATCTGGATTCAATCCTAATTCGGAGATGGCTTCATCTACTAACTTATAATAATTTTGTAACATGTATTATTTTGCTAATGCGTTTAATTTTTCTGTAAAGAATACAGATTTTTGATTGGTATAGAATTTATTTTTAAACTGCCCAACCCATTGAATTCCTTTAATGGCATTGGTTAAAAACACTTCATCACCATTGGTTAAGGTGTGAACGGTTAGTGTTTGTTCAAAGGTTAATATTTTGTTTTGAGCGGCTATATCTAATATTTGTTTTCTCATCACGCCATCAATACATCCATCAGCAATAGGCGAGGTATAAAGTGTACCGTTTTTAACTACAAAAATATTTGAACTAATGGATTCGATAATGTTTCCATTATCATTAACCAATAAGCAATCATCTAACTTTAAAGATGTTTTGGTAATGCCTGCCATAACGTATAGTAAAGCGCTCCCTGTTTTTAAATTAGAAATTTTATTGATTTGTTTTTTTATTTCAGCGTATACATCTACCCACAAACCTTTTTGATTTAATTGATAGCCTTTTGTTTCTATGACTTCCGTTTCAATTAAAAATGAAATATCATTTGTGTCAGGCGTATAAAATCCACCTTCATTTCTAAAAACAGTTAATCTTATTCTAGCATCTTGCTTATTATTATTTTGCTCAAGTAAATGAAGAATTAATTGTTCGATATTGCTTGTAGTAAACTCTGCAGGAACATTCATTCTCAGAGTGGTCATGCTTAACTTAATACGCTTCACATGATCAGCTAAAAACATAATTTTTCCATTTGTATATCTAATACTTTCAAACAAAGAATCACCGTAACGAAAAGCTCTATTAGAAAAACTAATAGCAGGTTCGTACAAACTAATAACATGTCCGTTGTATATGCAATATGAGTCTAGCATCTAGCCTTAAAAGTAAATAAATAAGAACTTAAAGGTGCTCAGTGTTGAAAATTGTTGAAAAGAAAAAAAGGGAATTATTGAGGTTTTCTTACCATTCTCAATAGACTCTCTACCCAAGATTTTGGAGAAATGGTTTTTGACAGAGTGTTTGAATAATCACTCATTGCTATTAAATCAGATTCTTCAGTACTCATTATGTTTTTTAAAGCTTGTTTAATATCATTAACGTTTCCTGATTCAAAGGTAAATCCATTTTTACCTTCTTGTAAAAATTGTTCTTTTGCTCCAACTTGATTGCTTAATAATAAAGGGAATCCAGATGCTGCAAATTCATGAACTACAACACCCCATGGCTCAAAACGGCTAGGTAATATAAATACGCCTGTTTGTGACGTATAATTTGCTAAATCCTTTGGTTGAACAAAGCCGAAGTGTTTTATTTTTGGATGATTTATAGGTTCTATATCACCAATTCCTAAACACCATAATTCCCACCCGATAGCTATCGGGTCGTTAGGTTGTTCGTTTTGCAATTCAATAAAAGCTTGCCAGAGCTCTTTAATTCCTTTAAATTCGTAATAACGACCAACATATAAAAAACGTTTCGGGAAATTATTTAGTTTTTGTATTTTTTGAGATTGATAAACAGATTCAAAATAATCCAAGTCGCAGCTATAAAAACCTTTTTGGATGTTACTTTCTTTAAAGCCTAAGTTTAATACATATTGTTTTTGTATTTTACCAGGAACCCAAGCGTGAGAAAAAATAGTTAGTAAGGTGAAACGACTGATAACGGTAGCTAAGCGTTGTTTAAAACTTCCATTCCAATGCGTATCACAAGACATGATAGTTGGAATTTTACTAAAATAGGCTTTCGTTATTTTAAGATAATCTTTATCAATCCATCCACTGCAAACTATCACATCTGGTTGAATGGTGCTTACTAATACTGTAAGTTGTTCTTGGCTGTAATCTGTTTTTGTATAAAGCTTAATTTTTTCGTTAACCTTAAATTGAAATGGAGCTTCTTTATTTACAGGCCATCTAACAATGTGAACGTCGCCATATTTACTCAATTCGCTACAGCAAGACAAAAAGTATTCAGCTATTTCCGTATATAAAAAAAGAAAAGTCATAAGATTGTCTAAAGTACAAAATAAAAAAATCCAAACGCTACCTAGCGTTTGGATTTTATAAAATAATGTTTAAAAAATTAAGCTTTTTTAGCGTAACGAGTTTTGAATTTATCAATACGTCCTGCAGTATCCACTAATACTTGTTTACCAGTATAGAATGGGTGAGAAGTCATAGAAATATCTAATTTAATCAAAGGATACTCATTTCCATCTTCATGAACGATAGTATCTTTAGTATCAGCACAAGATTTAGTTAAAAAAGTGTAACCGTTAGACATGTCTTTAAATACACATAATCTATAGTTTTCTGGGTGAATTTCTGGTTTCATTTTATATTCAATTAATTTATTTCAAAAAATTTGGAATGCAAAGATAGTAATTTTCTTTAAACTGCAAGTATTTTTATCAAAATTATAATATAATTTCAACTTTATCGTTATTAAAAGTATAAATTTGCTTTATGATACGATTTTTGTCTTTTTTAATTGTAACTATTTGTTTTTCAATATCTTTTGTGTCTTGTAAAAAAGATCAGTTACTAACAGATCCATCAGCGTCTGTTTCATTTTCGCAGGATTCAATTTTATTTGATACTGTTTTCACAACAATAGGTTCTGCAACGCGAAATATTAGGGTAATTAATAAAAACAACCAAAAAATTAATATTTCTTCAATTTATCTTGAAAAAGGTCAAGCTTCAAATTTTATGCTTAATGTAGATGGGGTTCCAGGAAAACAGGTCAATGACATTGAGATTTTGGCAAATGATAGTATTTATATATTTGTTCAGGTAAATGTAAATCCTACCAGTGCTTTAAGTCCTTTAATTATACAAGATAAAATTATTGTTAGTTTAAATGGCAATTACCAAAGTGTTGAGTTGGAAGCGTGGGGCCAAGATGCGCATTATCATTTTCCAGATAGAGCCATACAATACAAAAATGGTTTTTTACCATATTCAACGGTTTCAACAGTTACAACTGGAGTAACAGTTAATTGGGGTGGAGGAGCTTTAGGGCAACCAGATGATAATAGGCCGCATGTGATTTATGGCTGGTTGGTTGTTGATTCTCTTCAAAAGTTAGTTATTAATCCTGGAGTGAAGGTTTATCTTCATCAAAATGCTGGATTGTGGGTTTATAGATATGGGACTTTGCAAGTAAATGGAACTAAGGGTAACGAAGTCATTTTTCAAGGCGACAGAAGAGAATCAGATTATGCTGATTTGCCAGGCCAATGGGATAGAATTTGGATTAATGAAGGGCATACTGATAATTATATAAATTATGCTATTATAAAAAATGGTTTTATTGGTGTTCAAGCTAGTATTTTGGCAAATCCAAATCAACCACGGAAATTAAAATTAACCAATACAATTATTCAAAATTGCTCTAAATGGGGTTTGTATACGCAATATTTTGAGGTTTGGGCAGCAAATAATGTGATTGCTAATTGTAAGGAATATTGTGCAGCTTTAACTTGGGGAGGTAAATACACATTTTTACACACTACTTTTGCAAACTATTTTAGTCAAGATGATGGACGAGGAGGGCAGCCTTGTGTGCATATCGATAATTTTGATGGTGCAGATAAATGGCCATTAGACAGTGTTTATATTGCTAATTCCATTATCGAAGGCAGTCAAGGAGCAGAGTTAGAGTTAGATGTGAGAGAGTATAATCTTTCACAAAAATTTAAAATCACAAATTGTTTAATAAGAGGCTCTATCGCAACTAATACACTCATTACAAATACTAATAATGTATTTAATGGAAATCCTGATTTTGATAATCCTAGTGCCTATAATTTTAAACTTAAACCAAATTCCGCTGCACGAAATATAGCAGATGGAAACATTGTGAATGCTTATCCTTCTTTTTTAAATTTTGATATTTTAGGTAGCCCAAGACCAACATTTTCGGTGTCGGCAGGAGCTTATCAATTTCAGTAATATGCTACATTCTCTCAGGAACATCAATGCCTAAACACAACATGCCATTTTTAATAATGCTAGCAGTTGTATCAATTATTTTGATTCTAAATTCTTTTATCGTGTTGTTTTCTTCTTTTAAAACAGGGCACTCATTATAAAATTGATTAAATAATTTAGTTAACTCATATATATAATTAGCTACAACAGCTGGATTATAAGTATTTGCCGACTCCGTTAAAATGATAGGAAATTCATATTGCAGCTTAATTAATTCTTTTTCTTTTTCATGTAAAGTGATGGCTTCAGAAATAGAAATTGCTTGCGTATTACCTTCAAATTTTCTTAAAATAGATTTAATGCGAGCATGTGTGTATTGAATAAAAGGACCTGTATGCCCATTAAAATCAATACTTTCCTTAGGATCAAACAACATTTTCTTTTTAGGGTCTACTTTTAAAATAAAATATTTTAAAGCGCCCATCCCAATCGTTTGATATAATGTTTCTAGTTCCTCTTGAGTAAAACCTTCTACTTTACCTAATTCTTCGGTAGTTTCTTTAGCAGTAGCAACCATGCCATCCATTAAATCATCAGCATCTACTACAGTTCCTTCACGGCTTTTCATTTTACCTTCAGGTAGCTCTACCATTCCGTAACTTAAGTGATAACATTCTTGAGCCCAATCGTAACCTAATTTTTCAAGGATTTTAAATAGTACTTTAAAGTGGTAATCTTGCTCATTACCAACAGTGTAAATCATTTGGCTAATAGCTGGAAACTCTTTAAAACGCTCAATAGCTGTGCCCATATCTTGTGTGATATAAACCGAAGTGCCATCGCTGCGCAGTACTATTTTTTCATCTAGTTTATCTTCAGTTAAATCAATAGCTACACTTCCATTTTCTTTTTTATAGAACACATTTTTTGCTAAACCTTCCTGAACGACTTCTTTTCCTAACAAATAGGTATTGCTTTCGTAATACATTTTATCAAAATCAACACCTAGTTTTTTGTAAGAAACCGCAAAGCCATCATACACCCAGCCATTCATAGTTTTCCATAAATCAATGGTTTCTTTGTCACTTGCTTCCCATTTTAAAAGCATTTCCTGTGTTTGTAACATAATTGGAGCTTGCTTTTCAGCCGCTTCTTTTGCAACTCCGCTATCAATTAACGATTGAATTTCCTTTTTGTATTCTTTGTCAAAAATCACATAATATTTACCTACTAAGTGGTCGCCTTTTAAACCGCTTGATTGTGGCGTTTCTCCATTTCCAAATAATTTCCAAGCAATCATACTTTTACAAATATGAATACCACGGTCATTTACTAAGTTCACTTTAATCACATCATGACCTTGCGTTTTCATAATGGTAGCAACTGAGTATCCTAATAAGTTATTACGAACATGTCCTAAATGCAATGGTTTATTAGTGTTGGGTGATGAGTATTCCAACATGATTTGTTTACCACTGCTCTTGGCAGGCTTTATTCCGTAATTAACTTCTTTGTTGATACTTATGAATTCATTTAGCCAAAAATCGTTTGATAAAGAAAAATTTAAAAAACCTTTTACGACATTAAATTTTGTAATAGAAGGATTAGCTTTTATTAATTGCTCACCAATTAATTCTCCAGTTTTTTCAGGAGTTGCTTTGGCGGCTTTGATATATGGAAAAGTAACTAACGTGTAGTCACCTTCAAATTCTTTTTTTGTTTTTTGAAGAATAATATCATTAGGATTGGTGGTTAAACCAAACAATTGGTTAATGACAGGAGATATAGTCGATGATAAAAAGTGTTCAATATTCATAATGGCTCAAAAGTACATAAATTTTGTGGTATGATTTTACTATTTGGAAACTGAATATTTATCTTAATTTTACTATCTTCGCTATTGAATTTAGACATCTTTATGAGAAAAATTTTAGTAACCGGTGGAGCCGGAAATGTTGGAGGAGCTTTAGTTGAAAAATTAGTTCTGGATAAAACAAATTTTGTAGTAGTTGTTGATGATTTATCTACTGGATATTTATCAAAATTACCATCAAATGAGCACGAAAACTGGAAATTTATAAAAGCAGACGTAAATGATTACAGGGAAATTTCTGCGATAATGTTAGCCTATAATTTTCATTATGTCTATCATTTTGCAGCAGTAGTTGGTGTTTTAAGAACTCAAGAAAATCCAGTAAGAGTTTTAAATGATATATCTGGTATTAAACACATTTTAAATTTATCTAAAAACTCATCAGTTAAACATGTATTCTTCTCTTCTTCTTCAGAAGTTTATGGAGAGCCAGTTGAATTGCCACAGCATGAACATCGTACACCACTAAACTCTCGTGTGCCTTATGCAGTTGTAAAAAATGTGGGAGAAAGTTTCTTAAAAAGCTATCAACAAGAATTTGGTTTAGCTTATACTATTTTCCGTTTCTTTAATACATATGGCCCTAATCAAAGTACTGATTTTGTGGTTTCTCGTTTTTTAGCATTGGCGTTGAAAGGCGAAGATATTACCATTTATGGAGATGGCTCACAAACGCGAACCTTTACATACATTGATGATAATATTGATACCATTGCTACCATCATGAATAAAAAAATATTAGAAAATGATGTCATTAATATTGGTAGTGATAAATTAATGACGGTTTTAGAATTAGCTAAATTGGTTTTGAAAATCACTAACAGTAAGTCTAAAATTGTTTATGTGGCTGCTCTTAAAGAAGGTGATATGACACGTCGCCAGCCTGATAATACAAAAATGAAAGAAATTTTAGGAAGAGAATTAATATCGGTGGAAGATGGTATTAAAAAAATGATGGCTAGTGAAAAGTACCTTAAATCAATTGGATTATAAGCTATGTGTGGTATTACAGGAATTGTAGGTCAGCAAATAAATAATTCTAGCCACTATTCTGCAATAAAAAAAATGAATGATGCCATTGCGCATCGTGGTCCAAATTCCGAAGGAATTTGGAATGATGAGTATTGTTTTTTAGGTCATCGTCGCTTATCCATTATTGATTTATCAGAAGCAGGTAATCAACCATTTTTCTCTCAAGATAGAAGGTATGTGATGGTGTATAATGGAGAATTATACAACTACAAAGAAATAAAGTTAGAGCTTCAACGAGCAGAACACGGCTCTAAAAATTTACCCTATATTTTCAGAACAAGCACCGATACCGAAGTTATTTTAGCTTCCTATTTGCGTTGGGGAATGGATTGTGTAAAACGTTTTAATGGTATGTTTGCTTTGGCTATTTGGGATACGGTTGATCAAAAGTTAGTCATTGCTCGAGACAGAATGGGAATAAAACCATTGTATTATCAATTCAAAAATAATGTATTATTGTTTGCCTCTGAAATCAGAGCTTTGATACATTCGGGATTAATTGATAAAAAAATCAATTTAAAATCGGTAGCTGAGTACATTCAATATACTACTGTTCATGCGCCTAATACGATGATTCAGGATGTGTTTATGCTAATGCCTGGACACATTCTTGAATTGCAGAACGGTAATTTAAAAATTCAACAGTATTGGAATATCAATGATTTCACTAAAACCAAAGGAGATTTATCATACAAAGAAACCTGCGCTAAAGTTAATGAATTGTTGACTGCTTCGGTTGAAAGACGTTTAGTAGCGGATGTGCCTTTTGGTGCGTTTTTATCAGGAGGAATTGATAGTAGCGCCATTGTTGGTTTAATGAGCAAGGTGTCTTCCGAAAAAGTACAAACCTTTAATGTAAGTTTTGATGAAGGAGAATTTTCGGAAGCAAAGTATGCCAAACAAATTGCGGAGAAATTTAACACCCAACATCATGAAATAAAACTCACACCTAACGATTTTTTAAAACAATTGCCTGAGGCTTTAGCGGCTATGGATCATCCAAGTGGCGACGGACCAAATAGTTATATTGTTTCTAAAGCTACTAAAAATGCGGGCATCACCATGGCATTATCTGGTTTGGGAGGAGATGAGTTATTTGCAGGGTATCATATTTTTAAACGTTATTACGAATTAGAAAAAAAGGGTTGGTTAAATATTATTCCGGCAAAAGGCTTAGCTGGAAAATTATTGGCAGCTAAAAAGAAATCAGTTCAAGGTGATAAAACAGCGGAGATATTAGCTTTAGATACTATTAATGGTTTTAATGCATATCCCATTAATCGTAAATTATTTAATCAAAAAGATTACGCTGGTTTATTAAAAGAAAATTACAACGCTGATAATTTTATTAAAAACGTTATCAAAAAAAGTGAAACAGATAAGCAACATGTGTTAAGCAGGGTATCTTTATTTGAGATACAAACTTACATGCAAAATATTTTATTGCGAGATGCCGATCAAATGAGTATGGCGGTAGCTTTAGAAGTTCGCGTTCCATTTTTAGATTATCAACTAGTGGAATTTGCTTTAAGTATAAAAGACGAATACAAATATCCTCATACGCAAAAGAAATTATTAGTGGATTCTTTGGGTGATTTATTACCTGAAAATATTGTAAATCGTCCTAAAATGGGATTTGTATTACCTTGGAAAGATTGGTTAAAAGTAGATTTAAAAGATTTTTGCGAAGAAAATATTGCTCAGTTTTCAAAGCGCTCTTTTGTAAATAGAGCAGCAGTACTTTTAATCTGGAATCGATTTTTAAATAATGATCCTAAAATCACTTGGAGTAGAGTGTGGCATTTAGTTGTTTTAAATCATTGGATAAATACACATCAGATTGAGTGCTAAAAACACCATATTAATTCTCTGCGATTGGTTTTTGCCTGGCTATCTGGCTGGAGGTCCCATTCAATCTGTTGCTACACTTACTAAACAATTAGGTAACGATATAGATTTTAAAATCATAACCACTGATAGAGATTTTAAATCCAATAAGCCTTACGATAACGTTAAGGTTAATGAGTGGACTAATTTTGAAGGAAGAGATGTGTTTTATGTCAGTCCCGAAAACATGAATTCAGAATTTATTTTGAAGCTGATTCAAAATACTCAACATGATTCCATTTATTTAAATAGTTTATTTTCTAAATTATTTGCTGTTTCTCCACTTAAATGGAAACAACAAGGCAAAATACATTCAAAAATTATTTTAGCACCTCGTGGTATGCTAGGTGATGGTGCTTTGGCTATTAAGGCACTTAAGAAACAATTGTTTTTAATCTATTGTAAAGTCTTTGGATTATTTAAAGACATTGTTTGGCAATCTACATCTGCTCAAGAAACATCAGAAATAAAAAAGAGGTTAGGTGCAAATTCAAAAATTATTGAAGTCTCTAATCTCCCCAATACAGCTAATGCTATTACTGCTATTGAAAAACAAAGTGGAAAATTAAAATTATGTTTTATTTCTCGTGTTTCAGAAAAGAAGAATTTGAATTTCGCCATTGATGTCTTAAAATTAATTCCTCAAACAGACATAATATTTGATGTGTACGGGCCAATTGAAGATGAATTGTATTGGAATACCTGTCAAGAAAATGCCAAAGGATTATCTCAAACTATTAAGTTTCAGTACAAAGGGATTTTAGAACCCTCAGAGATTGGAAAAACAATTTCTCAGTATCATGCTTTGTTTTTGCCAACTCAAAACGAAAACTACGGACATATCATTGTAGAAACCTTACAACATGCACGCTTAGTTTTATTATCAGATCAAACACCCTGGAGAAATTTGAAAGAAGAACATGTTGGATTTGATATTGCTTTAGCTGATAAGACAAAGTTTGTAGAAGCTATTCAAGTCATGAGCTCTCTCAATCAATTGGAGTTTGATGAGATGATCAAAGTAGCTGTTTCTTACATTAATTGTCAATTAAATTTAAAAGACATTAAATCAAAATATTTAGCACTATTTAATTCATGAACTTATTTATCACAGGCATAGGAACTAACGTAGGTAAAACAATTGTGTCAGCTGTTTTAACAGAAGCTTTGTTAGCAGATTACTGGAAACCTATTCAAAGTGGAATAGTGGAAGGTAAAGATTCGGATACCGTAAAGGCATTAATTAGTAATACAAAAACCGTTTTTCATCCCGAAACATATTTATTGAAAGAACCTTTATCACCGCATTTTGCTGCTAAATTGGATGGAGTAGAAATTGAATTAGATAAAATTCAATTACCTAAAACAGCCAATCATTTAATTATTGAAGGCGCGGGAGGGCTTCTAGTGCCAATCAATTCAACTCAATATGTCTTAGATATTGCTAAGCAATTTGAATGTGATATAATACTAGTCATTTCTAGTTACTTAGGGTGCATCAATCATTCTTTGTTATCGATTGATTATTTGAAGAGAAATCATTTCAAAATTAAAGCTTTAGTTTTTAATGGCGAATTTGAGCCAGAGGTTAAACAGCCCATTATTAATTATTCTTCTGAGTCCAAAACTATTGATATTCCTTCCTTAAACAGCCTTTCTAAACAGCAAATTTTAGAAGTTTCAACAAAAATTAAGGCTCAAAATGCCTTATAATTGGGCTATTTTATAATTTTCTATCTCATTAATGATTTGTATCTTTACATCTCTTTAAAATAGGAAATTATGATAAAGCCAATTAAATTAATTGAAGTAAAAAGTGAAATAGGAGCAGGTACTCGTGGTGCGAGTATGGGTGTAGATGCTATAAAAATAGCAGCTTTGGATTTTGGAAGTAACTTTTTTAAAAAATTCAAAGCAGTTGAAGTTCCAAATGAAAATCATTTATTATTGGAGCCTGTTGTTAACGATTACGCAAAACGAGTGAAAGGTATTTATGCTTTGAACGAGCGTTTAGCAAACGAGATAAAAAAGACTTTATTAAAAGAAGAGGTACCAATTGTTTTAGCTGGTGATCATAGTTCAGCTTTAGGCACAATTAGCGGTATTAAAATGGCATATCCAAACAAACGTATTGGTGTTATTTGGATTGATGCGCATGCTGATTTACATACTCCATACACAACACCAAGCGGCAATATGCATGGTATGCCCATAGCTTGTGTATTAGGGGAGGACAATAAGGAACGCCAGCAAAATAAGCCAGATGATGAAACGATTGAATACTGGGAAAAATTAAAAGCACTTGGTGGTATTACTCCAAAAATTAATTATAATGATTTAGTGTATATCGCTTTACGTGATTTTGAACCACAAGAAGAGTTTTTAATTAAAAAGAACAAAGTACGTGTATTTAATTTGCAGGAAATTCGGAAGAAGGCGGTTGAACGTGTAGCCATCGAATCATTAAATTACTTAGATCACTGCGATTTAATTTACGTGAGTTTTGATGTAGATAGTATGGATAGCCGTATTAGTAGTGGAACTGGAACTCCAGTACCAAACGGTATTACAGAAAAAGAAGCAGGAAATTTAATTTATTATATCATGCGTTCTAAAAAAATTGTTTGTTTTGAAATGGTAGAAATTAACCCAACGCTTGATAAAGAAAATTTAATGGCTGAAAATGCTTTTGAAATTTTACAAAAAGCGACTAACCAATTAAACAACGATTTTTAAGATATTATCTTTTATTGTCACATCAAGTGAATTCGAGATGCATGTCTAGTTCTCACACTTCGACTCCGCTCAGTGTGACAAACTAGAAGTCTCTTTTATCCCTTTAATATCTTCCGCCCCTTTAGTCTCTTCAAAAAATGAAATCACTCAAAACCATAAACGCTTACTTTGTTAAATACAAATGGCGTTTGTTAATGGGTGCATTGTTTGTTGTATTGTCCACTATTTTTTCTATTTACCAAGGTGTAGTAGTGCGAAACGCTACCAACGAAATTGTTGATTTGATAGCTCATCATAAAGCCGTTGATTCTACAAAATTTATAGTATTTGGTTTAACCTTGTTGGGTTTGGCTTTAACGAGCGGTTTCTTTTTGTTTTTGATGCGTCAAACCATTATTGTGATGAGTCGTCATATTGAGTTCGATCAAAAAAACGAATTGTACACTCATTATCAAACCTTAGATGCTACCTTTTATAAAAACAATAGTACCGGTGATTTAATGAATCGTATTAGCGAAGATGTTGGTAAAGTACGAATGTACACTGGTCCAGCCATTATGTATTTGATTAATACATTTTCCACTGTGATGATTGTGTTAGCCTTTATGTTGAAGATTAATTGGCAATTGACTTTATTGGTATTTGCACCTTTGCCACTTTTGTCTTTTGTAATTTACAAGGTTTCTGATTTAATAAATAAGCGTAGTACGGTTGTTCAGCAAGAATTATCAAAACTCACTTCTCATGCGCAGGAAACTTTTTCGGCTATTAGAGTAATTAAAGCCTATGCTCGCGAAAAACATTATATCAATGAATTAGCGACTTTAAATACAGACTTTAAAAAACATAATTTACGTTTGGCTATAGTTGAAGCATTTTTTCAACCTGTTTTAGTATTGATGATTGGAGTAAGTGTAATTGCTACGGTTTGGTACGGCGGACATTTAGTCATTAATAAAACTATTGAACCAGGAAATATTACTGAGTTTATTTTATACGTGTATAAATTAACTTGGCCTTTTGCTTCTTTGGGCTGGGTAACCTCTTTAATTCAGCGCGCATCAGCTTCGCAAACACGTATTAATGAGTTTCTGAAAACAAAATCTAAAATTGTCAATACGCCCAAAGTAAAACAAAAAATTGAAGGAGAGATTGAATTTAAAAATGTTGGTTTTACATATGATGATAGTAAAATCGAAGCGCTTAAAAACTTTAATCTGAAAATAGAAAAAGGTAAAACCATTGGTATTAAAGGTCAAATAGGATCAGGTAAATCCACCTTAGCAAATTTAGTGACTCGTTTATATGATACGACTTCAGGCGATATTTTAATAGATAATCATCCTATTAAAAAATACGATTTGTTTGAATTAAGAAAAAGTATTGGCTATGTACCTCAAGAAGTGTTTTTGTTTTCGGATACGATTAGGAATAACATTGCTTTTTCAACAGGACATGATTATACAGAAGCTGAAATTATACAAGCGGCTAAAGATGCTGGAGTATATGATAATATAATGACTTTTCCAGAAGGTTTTGACACTGTAGTAGGGGAGCGTGGTATAACTTTATCAGGCGGACAAAAACAAAGAATTTCTATTGCTAGAGCTATTATTTCCAAACCACAAATATTAATATTTGATGATTGTTTATCTGCTGTAGATGTAGAAACAGAAGAATTGATTTTAAATAATTTAAAATCAATAATGAAAAATAAAACCACTATTATTATTAGTCACCGTGATTCTGCTTTACGTTATGCAGATAAGATAATAGAACTTTAATGGTAAAAAGAAATTTCCATTTGTTCTTACAAAAAAAAGGATATTGAAATAAATTTCAATATCCTTTTTAACTTTTTTATATCTTTAACAGTAGATACCTATATATTATGCTTCAGTAGCAATTAAATTAGGGTCTACCATAATACGTCCACAGTGTTCGCAAACTAATATTTTTTTGTTCATTCTAATATCTAATTGTTTTTGTGGTGGGATTTTATTAAAACATCCACCGCAAGCATCACGCTCAACTGGAACAACTGCTAATCCGTTACGAGTATTAGCACGAACTCTTCTGTAAGCATTAATTAAACGATCTTCAATTCCTTCGCAAGCTTTTTCAGAAGCTTTCATTAAATCTTTCTCATCTTTCTCTGTTTCTGCGATAATTTCATCTAGCTCAGATTTTTTCAATTTTAAATCTTTTTGACGCTCAGAAAAATCATGCTGTGATTTTTCAACGATTTCAGATTTAGATTCAATGGCGAATTTATATTCTTTTAAACGTTTTTCAGCTAATTGAATTTCTAAATTTTGGAACTCAATTTCTTTCGTGATAGCATCGTATTCACGATTGTTTCTTACTTTTCCTTGCTGAGCTTCGTATTTTTTGATGTTAGCTTTAAAGTCCTTAATTGCTTGAGTTTTCTCAGCAACTTGCTCTTCTAATTCTTTTAACTCTTGTGATAAATTATTTACACGAGTTTCTAAACCTGCAACGCTATCTTCTAAATCTTGAACTTCAAGAGGTAATTCTCCACGAACCGTGCGGATACGATCAATTTTAGAATCGATAATTTGTAATTCATATAAAGCACGAAGTTTTCCTTCGATAGATGCATCAATTTTTTCTTTGATTTTAGCGCACATAGTTTAAAAATAATTAACTGGGTTAGTGTTTGTTTCCGTTAAATAGCTTGCAAAAGTAGGAAATTTATTTGATATAATCTCATAAAAAATTTCGGGTGTAAATTGCTCACTTTCATAATGACCTATATCTGCTATTAAAATATGGTTTTCAGCATCAAAAAACTCATGATATTTAAAGTCTGAACTTATGTAAATATCTGATTTTGAATTTATTGCGTTTTTTAATAAAAAGCTTCCGCTTCCTCCGCAAAGGGCCACTTTTTTTATGGATTTATTTAATAACGGGGTATGTTTGATAAGTTTTAACAAAAAAACCGACTTTAAACGCTCCAAAAACTCAATTTCAGGTACAGGAGTCTCTAATTCTCCTACCATCCCCGAACCAATATTTTGGTAGGTATTTTCTAATTGATATATATCGTAAGCTACTTCTTCGTATGGATGATTTTGTTTTAAAGCTGAAATAATTTGAGATTCGTTAATGGTTTCAAAAATTAATTCTAATCGGGTTTCTTTTTCAAGGCTTAATTTACCTTTTTCACCAATAAATGGATTTGAATTTTCATTTCCTCTAAAACTGCCTGTTCCTTCTAAAACAAAACTACAGCTATCATAATTACCAATATTACCAGCGCCAGCATTAAATAAACTTTCTTGCACTAAAGCAAGATGAGTTGCAGGTACGAATGTGACTAGTTTTTTTAAAAGTGATTTTTTAGGGGCTAATATTTGTGTGTTAACCAATCCTAATTTATTAGCGATTTTCTTATTCACTCCCAATTTTACATTATCTAAATTAGTGTGGCAGGCATAAATAGCAATATTATTTTGAATGGCTTTAATAATCGTTCTTTCCACATAATTATTACCATTTAATTTTTTTAATCCGTCAAAAATAATTGGGTGATGAGCAATAATTAAATTACATTTTTTTTGAATAGCTTCCGCTACAACAGCCTCAGTGCAATCTAAACACAAGATAGCTCCAGATATTTCTTGTTCTTTATTACCCGTTAATAATCCACAATTATCGTAAGATTCTTGATAGGCTAGGGGCGCAAATTTTTCTATTTCGGTAATTATGTTTTTTAAATTCATGTTGTAAATGTAATTTTATTTCATCACTTCTTTATATCTCGAACAGCTTACTAAATGGTCATTAACCATACCAGCAGCTTGCATATAGGCATAACAAATTGTTGAGCCAACAAATGTAAAGCCTCGTTTTTTTAGGGCTTTGCTCATCGCATCCGACTCGGGACTAGTAGCTCTTATATCTGATGATTGTTTAACTTTAGTTAATATAGTTTTGTTATCAGTAAATTGCCAAATATATTTATCAAATGAACCATATTCTTTTTGAATATCCATAAAAGCTTTGGCATTTTTAATAGTTCCCGTAATTTTTAATTTATTTCGGATAATGCCTTCGTTTTGCATCAATTCTAAAGCCTTTGCTTCATCAAATTTAGCTACTTTTTTGACGTCAAAATTAGCAAAGGCTTTTTTAAAATGTTTGCGACGATGTAAAATCGTTTTCCAACTCAATCCTGCTTGAAAAGAATCTAACACTATAAATTCAAAGTGTTTTTTATCATCATGCACGGGTGTTCCCCATTCAGTGTCATGATAGTGAAGCATTTGCTCATCGTTAGCTGGCCAGGTGCAGTTCATAAAATAGTTTATTAGATTTAAAACAAAAAATTATCTTTATGCTAAAATTAAACATATTATGGGAATCGAAGAAAAAATTAATGCAGATGTAAAAGCATCCATGTTAGCAAAAGATGCAAAACGTTTAGAAGCTGTAAGAGCAATAAAATCAGTTATATTATTATTAAAAACTTCTCCTGAAGGATTAACAGAAGAAAGCGCTTTAAAAGCCATTCAAAGAGAATATAAAAAACGCAAGGAAACTGCAGAAATATATACACAACAAAATCGTGCTGATTTAGCTGCTGATGAAATTGCTCAAGCATTAGTAATGGAAGAATATTTGCCAAAACAATTATCTGAAGATGAAATTAAAGCAATTGTGAAAAATGCTATCACCGAATCTGGTGCTTCAACGGCAGCTGACATGGGTAAAGTAATGGGCGCTGCTAATAAAGTAATTGCTGGTAGAGCTGATGGTAAATTAGTATCTCAAATAGTGAAAGAATTATTAGGATAAAATTTTATGTCCAATAAAAAAGGCTGCTAAATTAATTAGCAGCCTTTTTTTATCTAAACACTTTTGTTTTTTATTCTTCTACTTTATAACCTTTTGAATTTGCAAATGAAATGATTGATGTTTTGATAGCAGAACCTAAATCATCTTGTTTACTACTTTGTTTTGATTTTTCAGTAATATATTTTTGACGTTTAATTGCTAAATCACCAATTTCTTTTTGAATCGTTTCTCTTTCTTTCGATTTTTCTAAAACTATTTTTTTGATTTCTTCTTTGCTTTTTCCTTTATACTCAGCTGGTAAATCTTCGGTTTGAATTTTATCTAAATTGCTTTCATTATCTTTTACATTATCTACTAAATCCCAACTTGAATTTTTATAAACCGCTTTACTTTTTGTAACTACTCTTTCGGTGGCATTTGCTTGAGATATACTGCTAGCATTTGCATCTTCTTTTATTTGGCTTTGTTTTTTTGACTGACCTTGTTTACCATAACCAATATATGTTTTGTTTAATTTTTCGTTACAAGCATTAATCTGAGTATCGTAAGGCGTTTGAATATATTCTACTTTTTTATCAGAATCGATATTAAAATATTTCCCTTGTCCTTTTGTAGCTCCGTCTTGCCAAAGTAAAGAAATGCCTTCTTGTTTATTGCCACAAAAAATAGTGTTGATATATACATTGTTTTTTAAAGCACGACTAATGGCTTCTTTATAATGAACACTGCCTTGATCAAAGCCTTCATTTCCTGCTATATAAACTAACTTCATGGTGTTAATACCATCGTCCCATTTTAAGTCTTTAACCGATGTTTGAATGACTGCTCCGCAATATTCGCTTCCTCCATTAGTTTTTAAAGCAAATAATTTTTCTGAAATTAAGTCTAAGTCGGTTGTTAAAGGTGCAACTTGTCGGATATAATTATTTACCACTGGCAAGCCGTCGTTTCCGTATTCATACAAGGCAATCTCTATAATTGGTGTTTTACCTTCATATTTTAAGGTTGTTAGTGTATTAACAATATCCCAAAGCCTTGATTTAGCTTGATCAATTAAACCATCCATACTATTAGACGTGTCAAATAACAAGGCTACTTGTATTTTAGATGCTCCATCAGGAGGAAGTATAACCTTGTTTAATCCTAAATAAGATTTTACAGAGTTTAATGAGCACGAATTTGCATTTGCTACTAAGCTTGTTAAAGCTATGGCACCGATTAAGATTAGAGTTTTCATAACGATTGTATTTTGATGGTTTATATAAATTGAATTGGAACTTTTTGTTTTCATTAGGAGAATAAAAAGGAGATAATTCCATAAATTGGTTTGAAAAAATTATTTGATTTCAAATACAGCCTTTACTTCAAAGCGTAATTTTATTTTTGATAATCCATCCAAGCTATTGTTTTCATTGTTTCCGCCGCTAGTATTTACATTACTAGAGTTCATGACAGAATTGGAACTCATACTCGAATTACTCATTGAATTATTACCTCCATTATTGTAATATGGATTATCCCAATACAAATAGTGAGGATATGGTCGGCCAGCATTTATTTTTTCATTCTTATCTATGTTTACTTCATCAATAGATACTACGGAGCCAATTTTTTCGTCAATAGCTTCTAATAAATAGGTAGCTTTTTCCTTTGCCATTCTAATTGCTTCTTTTTTCACTTCTTTACGGTAAACCTGCATATCCTTATTGGTTGTAGCAGAAATGGCTATATTTTGAACCCAAGTTTTATTTAAATCTTTTACAAAGTCTAAAAAGTTAATTTTTGAATTAATTTTAAGTTTATAGGTTTGAGATACAGCACTTAAATTACGGTAATACCACCACCAATACCAGTGATACCAATCGTTATAACCTAAATTGTTTTTAAATGTCAGTTCCGAATCTTGAATACCATGTTTTTTACAAATTTCAATCAGTTCTTTCTCATGTTTGTCAAAACTATTTCTATCGGTATAAACGGTAATGGTTAACTCTACTTGGTCGGGTTCAATACTCATTTCGGCACTTCCTGTCACGGTAATGAGTTTCGGTGGCATATTGTTGGCTGATGGTTGACCTATGAGTGTTTTAGTTGTTAATGCCAGCATTAACAAAATGACACTGAAGCTAATAAGGGAAAAGAGTTTAAAGGATTTCATTTGGTATGTTTTAAAGTTTAAGACAAAATTATAGCCTATCACAAGGTTAAAATCAACCACTTGGTGTAATATGCTTTTCACTAGGTGAAATGAATTGTGAAAACAAATTAATTTGAGTTATTTTACTTTGTGAAAAAACAGCCAATTATATATAGGATATTTTCGAGTGGAGTTCTTACTTCTATATTGATATGTTTATGCCTTTTACACATCAATCATTCTGCTTTTGCTCAAACATACGACGACGGTAAAAAATCTAAACTCAAAGTAAAATCAAGCTCCATTGAAAGTGGTTTAAAAAAAGGGATAATGAATTAACGATAGCAGCTAAGTACGAAGATTTAGCTCAGGAATTGGTAAAAAATAATGAATTACTAAAAGCCGAAGAATATCAAAATAAGGCTGTTGAATTGTATAAAAAAAATAATTCAAAAAAGAATTTATCAATTGCGTTAAGAACTTTGGCCAAAATACAAGAGGCACAAAATAAAACGCAGGATGCTATTCAAAGTTATGATTTTGCTTCAAAAAACTCTGTTGAAATTACAAATTCAAGCATCAATAATAACGATGTTACCCGTTTAAAAAACATTAATAATCCAAAACAACAATCAAATTCTATTAACCAAAAAATTTCATCTCTTAAAAAAGAATCCAATCCAAAAGACAAGGAAGAAATTATTGATGCATACAAGCAATTAGCAGAAGTTAATATCAAGCAAAATAATTCCGAAATGGCTATAGAAAACTATAATAATGCTTTAGGTGAAGTTTCCAATAATGCGACCGAAAAAAATGTGATAAAAAATGAAATAGCGGATATTTATGCTAATACTAATAATTTAAGTCAAGCTATTTCTATCAAACAGGATATATTAAATAGTGTGGATAGTCTTAAGGATGTGAATGCACAAATTAAGCAACGCCAAGGTTTAGCTAAATTATTAATATTAAATAACGAAGATGATAAAGCTCTACAATTAATTCAGGATGCTTATAATTTAGCTCTTACCAAAGGTAAAACCATTGAAGCCAAAAACAGTTTAATTCAATTAATTTCTTATTATAAAACCAAACATGATGCAGAAAAAACATTGCAACTTTATGAAGTGTTTTTACAAAAGCTTGAATCCTTAATTAAATCAGATTCTACATTAATTGATAAGAAATTATTTGAAGAAACCGACCAAAAAATTAAACAACTAGAAAAAGAAAAAGCTTTGCAAGACGAACTAATATCAAAGAAAAACACCTTTAACTATTTTTTAATTGCTGCATTGATTATCCTAATTATTTTGGTTTTTGTGATTGTTCGTTACTCTTTTACGGTGAAAACTAAAAACAAAAAAATATCACTTCAGTCGTTGCGCCGTGAGATGAATCCTCATTTTATATTTAATAGTTTAAATAGTGTCAATCAGTTTATAGCTCAAAATAAAGAGATGGAGGCCAATAAATATTTAACGTCTTATTCGTCTTTGATGCGAAATATGATGGAAAGTTCTAGTAAAGACTTCATTCCTCTTCAAAAGGAAATTGAACAATTACAAAAATATTTAGAATTAGAGTATTTACGTTTTAGCGATCAATTTGATTTTACGATTCATGTAGATGAAACCATTGATACAGATTCGGTTTTGGTCCCAAATATGTTAATTCAGCCTCATTTAGAAAATGCTATTTGGCATGGATTAAGATATAAAGAAACTAAAGGGTTGTTAGTTTTAAGTATTAAAAATAAAGCATCTTATATCGAAATTACTATTGACGACGATGGAATAGGGGTTGAAAAAAGCAAAGCACTTAAAACTCAAAATCAAAGAGTTCATCAATCTATTGGAGTTAAAAATATGAATGAGCGGATAGAATTATTGAATGATTTATATAAAATGACGATTTCGTCTTCTATTATTAATAAACCCAATCACTCAGGAACAACAGTTGTTTTAAAAATGCCTTATTTAAATAAAGAATAGCTATGCAGTTACATAAAATAAAAAGTGTGATAGTGGAGGATGAGCATGCAGCAAGAGAGGCTTTAAAAAGCTACATCCAAAAATATTGCCCACAAGTTGAAATTGTAGGTGAAGCACATAATAGCAAAGAAGGGATTGCTTTAATCAATGAAATTAAACCTCAATTGGTTTTTTTGGATGTGGAAATGCCTTTTGGCAATGCCTTTGATGTATTGGAAGGCTGCAAGGACTTATATTTTGAAACTATTTTTGTGACTGCTTTTTCTGAGTATTCTTTAAAAGCATTAAATCAAAGTGCGGCGTATTATTTGTTAAAACCAGTGAGTATTGAAGAGTTGATACTAGCAGTTAATAAAGTTCAACAACAATTACAGAATAAAGAATTATTAAATCGTAACCATATTATTGTTGAAAATCATCGTAACACTAAGCCTGAAGCTCAGCAAATTATTTTGCCTACATTGGAGGGTTTTGAGGTTGCTAAAATTCAGGATATCATACGATTAAAGGGCAATGGAAACTTTACAGATATTTATTTTAACAATGGCACTAAAAAAATGGTCTGTCGTTTTTTAAAACATTTTGATGAGTTGTTAGACCAACCTTTTATTAGAATTCACAAGTCGCATATTATTAATCTTAACTGTGTAAAATCCTATAATAAAGGAGGTATTGTTACACTAATCGATAACTCAGAAATTGAATTGTCTGCTACTTATAAAACAGCATTTTTAAATGCCTTTGGTCGATAAATAAATGAATTTATAGATTATAGAACACGTTTTTGAAGTTCGCTTTCTCGAATTGTTTTTTCTAAGCGAGCTTGTCTTGTTTTTTCTTGTTTTGCACTCATAATCCAATGTATCATTACCTTTTTATAGGATGGCGCTTGTTTATTAAAAAACTGCCAAGCGTTTTGATGTTGCATAAATTGTTTTACATAATGCAAATCAAACTCTGATGATTTTTTCTCGTGAGAATAAATTTCAGATTTGGCATCTGTTTTATAACTAAAAGCCTTTAATCCTTCTGGTTTCATTAATCCAGCTTTGGTAAGTTCTTCTACCTTTTTAATGTTGATGGAACTCCAAATACTATTAGTTCGTCTGGGTGTAAATCTAATGCAGTAACTTTCATTATCAATAGATCTTCTCACACCATCTATCCATCCAAAACAAAGGGCTTGGTCAACTGATTGTGACCACGTGATAGAAGGCTTACCGCTGTCAACTTTATAAAAACCAACAATAAGTTCGGTTTCTTTTTGATGGTTTTTCTCAAGCCACTTTCTAAATTCTGTTGGTTTGGTAAAAAAAGTAGCTATCATCTAATATTACATTTCACGTATCGCTCAAGTGTTTGCTTGTTATTTACAAAGTCAGAATATTAGTGAAGTAGTAAAAAGGATTTAATTCCCGTCACCCATAATTTTCACGGTAATGTCATTCATACTATCATCCAGTTTCAATTGGCAACCTAAACGAGATGTATCCGTAATATTAGGTAAAGTATCTAACATCGCCCATTCATCATCCGATATTGGGTGTAGCTTATCAAATCCACTGATAACTTCAACATGGCAAGTAGCGCATAATGCCATACCGCCACAAGTAGCTAAAATATCATAATCGTTTCCTTTTAAAAATTCCATTAAACTTAAACCCATATCAGTAGGGGCAACTAAAGTGGTAATGCTATTATCTGGATTTTGTATGTTGATGTTAATGTCTGTCATAATGATACAAAAATAAAAAATCTCCTCTAATTGAGGAGATTTTTTTTAGAATTGGGATTCTATACTTTAAAACTCATTAACTCCTTGAACGGTTGTATATTTCATGGTATACTTAACCCCAGGATTCATGTATTTATAAGCACTATGGCTCATTAATGCTGCTTCGTGGAAACCACATAAAATCAACTTCAATTTGTTTTTGTAAGTGTTGATATCACCAATAGCGTAAACCCCTTCAATGTTAGTAGAGTAGTCATCAGTGTTTACTTCTATGGCACTTTTGTCGATGTTTAAACCAAAGTTTTCAATTGGCCCTAATTTAGGACTTAAGCCAAATAATGGAATTAAATGGTCGGTAGCAATGGTTTGTACTTCTTGTGTTTTAGCATTAATCATCGATACAGATTCTAATTTATCAGTACCATTAACTGCTGTTAAATTGGTATTTAATAAAAGATTGATTTTTCCTTCTTCCGCTAACTTCATCACTTTGTTCACGCTATCTGGCGCACCTCTAAACGATTCGCTGCGGTGAACCAAAGTTAATTCAGAGCAAACTTCGCTTAAGTAAATAGCCCAATCTAAAGCGCTATCTCCACCGCCTGCAATAATCATTCTTTGTCCACGATACTTCTCAGGATCTAAAATCATATAATTGATTCCTTTTCCGTTTTCAAATTGCGTTAATCCTGCAACTTCTGGCTTACGAGGTTCAAAACACCCAAGACCACCAGCAATTACAACCACTTTTGCTTGAATTTCGGTACCCATGTTTGTTTTTAATATGAAATCCCTTTCACCTCGTTTTTCGAGGGTTTCAATACGTTCACCAAAAGTATATCCTGGATGAAAAGGCTCAGCTTGTTTCAATAAATTGTCTATTAATTCTTGAGCCAATACGCTCGGATAACCTGGTATATCGTAAATTGGTTTCTTTGGGTATATTTCAGATAATTGTCCACCAGCCTGAGGCAAGTAGTCAATTAAGTGACAGCGCATTTTTAATAATCCAGCTTCAAAAATGGCAAATAAGCCTACTGGACCTGCTCCTATAATTGCAATATCGGTTGTAATCATCTCTTCGTTTTTTATTCAAAAATTCAGGTGCAAAAGTACTAATTACAACAATATAAACTCCTAATAGTTTATTAACCGTTAATTTCAGGTTGTTCTAAACAAAAAGCTTGTAAATCATCAAAAAAGACAGCGAATTCTTCTCCAATTTCTTGATAATTAGCTTCCAAAATGGGAATGGCAAGCTGTAGTTCAAATCTATTTCTTATTCTATTACTTAAATGTGTTAAAACAGTTTCTATGCCGTCAATAGTTGAATAATGAAACAGAATGTTTCGTTCGGTCATATAACCATAAAAACGCTTAGCATGTTCGGGCAAAATATCGTGATTGTTTTTTAACAGCTCATAAATCCCATTTGCATGTTGCTGAAGCGATTGGGGTGAGTATTGATCAAAATTCTTTGCTAAATAATGATCGTAAATAATATCCATTAATACTCCGCTGTATTTATCAAAATCTTTACTAAAACGGTGTTTACTAGTTAAGTATATTGGATGAGCATCTGTAAATGTATCTATTTTTCGGTGTAGTCTAATTCCTTCAATAATACCATCTGTTAATCCATCAAAATGATTTCCTTTGATAGAATCGGCAATGAAGTTGCCAATTATTAAATCATTTTTTTTGTAGGATAAATAACTATGAGCTAAATAATTCAATGATTGCTAAGAATAAAAGTTAGTGATTACGAATATACGATGATAATTATGAAACATTACGAATATTCGAATCTGTGTTTGCTAGGATTCGTATATTCGTATAAAATTCGTAATCAATATTCTTTACCTTTGAACTCTATTTAGAATTTATGAATACTTTCTTCGGGATTATACAAAACAATGTTGCTATTTTAAATGAGGATGAATCACTTCACTGCGTTAAAGTATTGCGACATAAAGTAGGAGATACCATTCAGGTAATTGATGGAAATGGAACTCGCGCTATTGGTAAAATAGAAGCTGCACACGCCAAACAATGTGCCGTATCTTTAACCGAGAAAGAAGTCGTAACGCAAAGCCGAAATTATAAATTGCATATCGCTATTGCTCCAACAAAAAATATTGAGCGTATTGAATGGTTTGTTGAGAAAGCTGTTGAAATTGGAATTGATGAAATCTCTTTTATTAAATGCAAAAATTCAGAGCGCACCGTAATAAAAGATGACCGTTTAAAAAAGGTAGCTGAAGCCGCTGTAAAACAAAGTCAACAGGCATTTATTCCCAAATTAAATTCTTTAATTGATTTTAAAGAATTTATAAAAAAAGATTCTTCTGATGTAAAACTGATTGCACACTGTGAAAAAGAATCCAAACAACACATCAAGCAATATATTGCTACTAATAAATCATTTACGGTTTTAATAGGCCCAGAGGGCGATTTTACAAAAGATGAAATAACTTTAGCTTTATCCTCATCGTACTTGCCAGTGGCTTTAGGTGATAGCCGATTACGAACCGAAACAGCGGGTTTATTTGCCTGTGGAGCATTCGCTTCTATTAATTCTTAACAAACGTTAATTCACACAATAAAATTAAAGACACAACGTATCATTAAAAATACTTTTTATGGAAAAAATTAATATTCTTTGGGCTGATGATGAAATTGATTTATTAAAACCTCATATCTTATTTTTAAATAGCAAAGGCTACGAAATTATTACTGCTTTAAGTGGTGATGAAGCAATTGATATTGTAAAGGAAAACAATAATTTATCAGCCGTATTATTGGATGAAAACATGCCTGGTATTTCTGGTTTGGAAGCTTTAACAAAAATCAAGCAATTGAAATCTGATTTACCAGTGATTATGATTACCAAGAGCGAAGAAGAATACATCATGGAAGATGCGATTGGTAGCAAAATTGCAGATTACTTGATTAAGCCAGTAAATCCTAATCAAATTTTATTGTCGCTAAAAAAAGCCTTAGATAATAAACGCTTAGTTTCCGAAAAAACAAATACTGAGTATCGTAAAGAGTTTGGTCAAATTGGAATGACTTTGTCGGATAATTTAAATTGGCAAGAGTGGCAAGAGGTATTTAAAAAAATAGTGTATTGGGAATTAGAAATTGATAAAAATCAAGACAAAGGAATGCTGGAAGTATTAAAGATGCAGAAGGCAGACGCTAATTTGCAGTTCTTTAAATTTATTGAAAAAAATTATGTCTCTTGGTTAAATGGCTCTAATACTAACGTTCCTACGATGAGTCATACCTTATTAAAAAATAAATTCTTTAATAATTTTGATAATAATGCGTGTACATTTTTATTGGTGATTGATAATTTACGTTACGATCAATGGAAAATCATTCAACCTATTGTACAAGATTATTTTAAAGTAGAAAACGAAGAATTGTTTTTTAGTATTTTACCTTCAGCTACTCAATATGCTCGTAACGCCATTTTTTCGGGACTTTTACCAAGTGAAATGGAAAAACGCCACCCAGATTGGTGGAAAAATGATGAAGACGAAGGTGGCAAAAATATGCATGAAGAGGATTTTTTGAATGCACAAATTAAACGTTTAGGAAAAGACATTAAGACAAGTTATAATAAGATTACCAATTTTGCAGCAGGTAAAAAATTATCTGAAAACATGAGTAACTTAATGAATAATAAGTTAAATGTGATTGTGTATAATTTTGTTGATATGTTAAGTCATTCACGTACCGAGTCAGAAATGATTAGAGAATTAGCAGATGATGAACCAGCATACAGGAGTTTAACATTATCATGGTTTGAACATTCGCCATTATTAGAAATGGTAAAATTTATAGCTTCTAAAAAATGTAAATTAGTCATTACAACAGATCATGGAACTGTTCATGTAAAGGAACCAACTAAAGTAATTGGAGATAAGAGTGTGAATACAAACTTGCGATACAAGCAGGGTAGGGCATTAGACTATAATGCTAAAGAAGTTTTTGAAATTAAAAACCCTGCCGATGCTTTTTTACCAAAGCAAAATGTAAGTTCTCGGTTTATATTTGCTAGAGAAGATAAGTTTTTTGCTTACCCAAATAACTTTAATCACTATGTGCAATATTATAAAAACACCTTTCAGCATGGTGGTGTAAGTTTGGAAGAAATGATTATTCCATACATAACGCTAACAGCTAAATAAGCACAGTATGAAACATAAAAAAAGCGAGATAAAATTATCTCGCTTTTTTACTTCAATGTTTTTGCTAGAATTTATATGTGAAACCTACACCCAACACCTGTTTAAATTGAATATCGGGTCCTGTTGTACCTTTTAGGTCACCACCACTTCTTAAAACTTTAATATCGTCGTCATAGATTAACTGAGTTGCTAAAGTTGCTGAAATAAACTTATTGACTTTAAATGTTGTTAAAGTTGTCCAGTTAACATCCACGTTTTGCGGGTTATTCATATAGTTTGAGAACAATTCCAATATCGTTTCAAAAGTTATGTTTTCCATCACTTTAGTTCTATATTGCATTTTCAAGTAAGCACCAAACTCTTCTCTATGAGTTAAATAATTTTGAGTGATTTTTCCTCCCTGATCAGGATCTCTAATTTCTTTTTGAACACCAAAAGCGCCATATCTGGCTAGGCTATCATCATTTACAAACGTAAATTTACCTGTAACAGGAGCAATGAATGCAGAGAATTTATCGTTTGGTTTGTAATCAAAACCAATAGCTGCTAGGGCATAGCCAGGAGCCATAAATTTTGAGATATAAATGGAATCGTTTGGATAATTGTAACCGGGAGCAAATTGAGTCCTAAAATCTGCTAAAGCAGTTAAATACCAGTTTTTTTTAATTTGATGTCCAAATTTTGATGAGAATTGAATCTTATCATCATTCTTCCACCATTTTTTATTGTTTCCTTGATTAATAACTCCATAGCCTAATTCTAAGTTGTTATCCCAAGTTGATTTGCCTTTTTTAAATTTTGCAAATATGTTCACTAATCCTGCAACAGATATAGAATTATTTCCACCTGCTGACCAATTTGTTAAAGATACTTGTTGTCCGTTAACTGAAATTACCCCGCCAATTTTCCAAGGTTTAGCTGTATCGGCCGCAACAGCTTTTAGTTTATCAACTTCTGCTTGCAGTTTCGCAGCATCGTCTTTGGTTACTTCTTGTGCTATGCCACTGAAAGGCAAAGTTAGTAGAGATACAAAATAAAAAAAGCTCTTCATGTTTTTTGGTTTATAAGACCGCAAAACTAATAAAAGAAGTAAGAAATTGATAAATAACAGGATTTATTTTTTTGAACGACTAGTTACCTTGAATTTTAAAATACTTGTTTGAGTTTGCTGGGTCAACGGTAGTTAGTGTTTGCACAATTTTTGTTTTTTCATCAGGTGGTCCTTTCGAAAAAATATTGACCAATTCATCTGTTTTAGCATCAAAAAACAATTCCATAATGAATGAAGCTGGTCGGTTTCGATAAACTTCTACTAACAAATCTGTTGATTTTATAATTTCTTTTCGTCCTTCATCAGCTTTTTCATTCATGATGTCTAGCCCTAATCGGTGGTATTTATACATACACTCTCTTATTGGTTGAAAAACCGGTTGTAAGGCATTTTCTACTATCCAATATCGATTTTTATTACTTTCAAATGATTTCCATCCTGGTTCAGAGGCACTTTGAGCATTGGCGACAATAGTTTGTGCTTTTTGAAAATACTCTGTTCCTCCAAGATTAGAGAACGTGTCATAATCATTAGCAAGAACAATATATGCGTAAAATGCTAAAACCGACGTCATATTATTAGCAAAGGTGTTCAAATTAAATTCTAATTGTTGAAACTGTTGGAATTTGAATTGAAAATTTTCATCTATATAATTTACAGTTGGTGAAAAATATGAGCTTTTAAAAACAGGTCTTCGACTTTGCACTTGAATAGTGCCTCTATATTCATCCACACCTAATTTTTGGGTAACATTAATCAATATTGAGCAATCGATTCTTTCAGAAGTTGTGAAGTTATCTTTTGTCCATTTTGTGTTATTCATGAACTCATAAATAGCTTTTTGTAATTGGTCAAAAATTTGTTTTTCAACGGTTCCTTGAATTTGAGTAGAAACAACACTTACTTGACAACTTAATTCTTGTGAAACCGCAAGCTTGCTAAGGATAAAAAACAGAGATATATAAATGTATTTATGCATGATTGTTTAAATAATTAAGAGCAAAATTAACAATATCTTTTGCCACCTCTTGCTTACTTTTTAACTCAAAATTATACAAATTATTGTGTTTGTCAATAATAGTTATTTTGTTAGTATCAACACCAAAACCTGCACCTTTTTCAATAGCAGAATTAGCGACGATAAAATCTAAATTCTTCTTTTTAATTTTTTCTTTTGCATATTCAATAACATTATCTGTTTCTAGAGCAAATCCAACCAAAATTTGATTCTTTTTTTGTTGGCCTAATATTTCTAATATGTCTTTTGTTTTCACCAACTCAATAGAAAATTCTGAGTCCTTTTTTTTGATTTTTGAATCAGCTATATATTTTGGTTTATAATCAGCAACAGCAGCTGATAAAACAGCAATATCTGATTTTGAAAATTGGTTTTGGCAAGCATTATACATCTCTTCGGCACTTTCAACTTTAATTACCGTAACTGATTTTTCAATAGGTTGCTGATGAGAAGGTCCAAGAACGAGCGTAACATCAGCACCTAATTTCGCGAATTCATCGGCTATAGCAACGCCCATTTTACCAGAAGAACGGTTTCCAATAAATCGCACAGGATCAATAGCTTCGTAAGTTGGCCCCGCATTTACTATTACTTTTTTTCCTGTTAAGGGCAAATTGCTTTCGAAATACTGCTTAATAAATTGAACAATGTTTTCAGGCTCTGCCATTCTACCTTCACCAATTAAACCACTAGCTAATTCACCACTTTCGGCAGGTATTACTATGTTTTCGTTTTTACGAAGTGTTTCAATGTTACGCACTGTTGTAGGATGTTGATACATATCTAAATCCATAGCTGGAGCCACAAATACTTTACATCGAGCCGATAAATAACAAGCAGTAACAATATTATCACAAATGCCTGTTGCAAATTTAGCTAAGCTATTTGCTGTTAATGGCGCAATAATCATAGCATCTGACCATTCAGCTAATGCGACGTGATTATTCCAATTATTATTTGAGTCAAAAAAATCAGTAACCACTTCATTTTTACTTAAAACCGAGAGAGTTTTAGATGTCACAAAGTCTTCAGAGGCTTCAGTCATGACCACTTTTACTAATGCACCTTCCTTAATAAATAAACGAACCAAATGAGCACATTTGTAAGCAGCAATTCCGCCAGTAATTCCTAAAAGAATATGTTTATTTTTTAATGTCATATAAATAAAAACCCATCTGCCAAAAAGGTGGATGGGTTTTTTTTAATATTAATACAAATAAAATTAAATTTTTGTTTGTTGTTCTTTTGCAGGATTTCTGTAATAAGTTTTGTCTTCTAAAAATTCATTAATAGAAATCAAAGATGGCTTTGGTAATTTCTCGTAGAATTTAGAAATTTCGATTTGCTCTCTGTTTTCAAAAATCTCTTCTAAGTTATCAGAATGACTAGCAAACTCAGCTAATTTAGCAGATAATTCTTCTTTCATTTCAGAACTAATTTGGTTAGCACGTTTAGAAATAATAGAAATTGATTCATAAATATTTCCAGTTGGACCATCAAATCTTCTGATATCACGTGTTACTGTACTTGGTTCTGCGTTTGTTTTTTTAAAATCCATTTGACTATTTATTATTGATATTATTTTTCATTTTCACACAGCTTTCATACACCGATTCTGCTTTGGGTAAAAAACTGCTTTTAGGATACAAATCTACTAATTTTAAATAACTTTCCATAGCTAAATTTAATCTTTCTAACTTTTTGTTTTCCAGACTATTAACCGCTAAAAGATAATATGAATCAACGATAGTAAATAAAACTTCATCAATTCGGTTTGATTCAGGGAAATCTTTTACAAAATTTTGTCCAGCTGCAATAGCTGCTTTATAATCAGCAATATGATAATATTGGTTAGTAATATCTAGTTCTTTTCGTTCGAGTTTACCTCTTAAAATATCATTGATTTTATTACAAGAATCAATTCTTGAACTTTCGGGGTATAAATCAATAAAATTTTGCAATTCGGCCATAGCGTTTTTTGTATCCGTTTGGTCTAATTTATAAGCTGGAGAATTTAAATAGTAGCAATAAGCATTCATAAATAAACACTCTTCGGCGTGTTTAGCAGTTGGATAACTTCTGAAGTAGTTTTTGAAATGATATTGAGATAAACTGTAATCTCCTTGATAATAATTACAGTAAGAAAAGTAATAATAAATTTCTTCTGCTTTCTCTGAACCTTTGTATACAGGTATTAGCTCTTCAAATAATGCTGTTGCCTTAATGTAATTACCTTTTGAGTAATATTCTTGAGCCTTTTGCAATTTTAGTTCATAATTAGAACTTTTTAAAAGTCGATTATAACCATCACAACTTACCAATAAAATGGAAGTTAAAATTATAAAATATATACTAATTTTTTTCAAACGTTTGCAAAGGTAATGTATTAAATCAAATTGAATGTCTTTATTTGTTAAAAAGATTTAAGCTATTATTTTACTTCTTATACGAAATTGAGACTAATAATGATATGCAAAGTGAAATTACTTTAAATTCAGTACTTTTATCTGGCACTTATATGTTAACGTTTTATAATAATTCGGTTACTCTTAATCAAAAATCTATAGTTGAATGAAAATAGTATTTATAATAATTGCTACTAGTATCATACTTGTAAGTTGTAAAAAAGACACCATAATTACACAGTGTCCAGAACCCCCGCTGCCTAAGCCAACAGTTAAATTTATGTTTGTTAATCGTAATGGTTTTCGCAGCGATTCCGTTGGCAATGGCATAAATGACACCTTGTTATCTGGCGTTTGTATAGAATCTCGTTTTTATAATCCTGAAACTAACATTTCAAATTTGTGGTCCGCATGTTATAATCGTAATTTTCCTACGAATAATTACCCATTAACCGATTCTATTCTACATGAAACCTATCCGTTAAATATGGGTAGTAAATATGCTTATGAAATTGAAATCGTATGGAAGAAAACCAATTTAGCAACAACTAAACTATTACGATATGCTTCTTCAAGTTGGCCAAATGGGGCATTAATTATTACAAAAACAGATACAATTATTAAATTTATATGGCCAAATGATACATGCCTGGTTCAGGTTTTTATAAAACATATCAATTTCCATAATTTAAGTTTTTATAATTTTTGCTAAATAAAAAAAAGCCCGCTAATCTTAAAGATTGCGGGCTTTTTATTAATAAGTCCTAATTTTACTTTTTAACTTTAAAGCTGATATTCCCCATAGCATCCAATACTTTTTTGAATACATCAAAGTATAACATAATCATTAATGTAATACTCATTACCCAAATAATGGCAATGTTAAACCAATAGGTTGGTATTAAAGTACCCATAAAACGTTTGTTAGGCGCATAAAAATGAGCTGATCCCAAATTAGATTCAGATGGGTCTAAATAAATTGGTTCAATACGTTGTATTAAACGACCTTCATGTTCTAAGCATCTATCACCTAAATCATTACTGTTTAACATAAATTGATCTAAAGCTTCATTTGTGTAATCATCTTTCATGTTAATGTATTCATCGTTACCCAACTGTTTAATTAACTTTTGGGTGACTTCATCTTCTTGTTTTCTTGCTTTGTTTTCGAAATTGATATAATGTTCGTTTATTTTTGCTAAAAATTGTTTTAAAGATGATGCTATTGCAGGAGTATAATCTTTAGAATTTAATTGATTAATGCCTTCAAATTGATATTTGTTTTTTAAGAATGCTTGTTCTTTTAATAATTCATTTTTCAAAAGTGTAAAATCTCTTTCCACTTCATTTTTTTTAGAAGCATCTTTTAAAATGCCATCAATCTTGGTCATTTTATTTTGTAACTCAGGAATCCAATACACTTTTTTATATGAAGCAATACTAATAGCTTTTTCATACTTGTAAAAATTCTTGTGAAACTTATTAGCTTTAAATTGATTAACCGCCAAGGCTTCAAAAGCCCAGCGACTAGCCATCATTTCTCCTACATAAGGAACTCCGCCTTGTTTAGCTAAAACTGGATTTAACTTGTCAAATTTTACGACTACTCCTGCCAATAACAATTGTGGAATAATTAAAAAAGGAATAGAAATATAAATGGTTACAGCGCTATTAAATGCACTAGAAATGTTTAAACCAAGCATATTTGCAAAACAAGATGCAGAGAATAGAACTAACCAATAGTCAGAATACATGCCTTTTACTCCCATAATTAAGTTGCCAACTAATACAAACATGAATGTTTGAATAGCAGATAAAACAAACATGATAATAATTTTACTCCATAAGTAACTTCCTTTGCTTAAGTTTAAAAAAGATTCGCGTTTACGAATTTTTCTATCTCTAATTATTTCCTCAGCAGATACAGTTAATCCAATAAATAGAGCTACTACAACCGACATGAACATATAAGCTGGAACGTTTTCATTTTCTCTGAAAAAATATCCTTTTGTATTATTAGCATCTGAATTATAAAAACGAATTAAGGCAGCTAACACAAAAGCCAAGGCAGGCGCTTCAATTAAATTGATTAATAAGTATTGAGTGTTAGTTAATTTACTTTTAACATCTCTTGTTATAAATACTTTAAATTGTTTAAACGCATTTGGGATTTTAAAGATTGCCTCAGGAATTTCGTCTTGGTGTTTGATATCACCAATCGTAGATTCTATTTTTTCGACGTAGCTTTTATTCCATTCAGAAGGACTTGTTTTACGGTTATGGGTTAAGTTACCGTATTCATCTAATACTTTACTTTCAATGATATTGAAAATTAACTCAGGATTAACGTTACCGCAGTTCCAACATTCACTTTCTTCGGCATTAACATGCTGTACTAATGTTTTGAAATAAGAAACGGCATCTACTGGATTTCCGTAATAAATTGGATAGCCACCAACATCCAAAATTTGAAGTTTATCAAACATTTTAAAAATGTCCGAAGATGGTTGATGAATTACAACAAATATTAATTTTCCTTTTAAAGATAATTCCTTTAAAAGATCCATAATATTTTCAGAGTCACGTGATGATAAACCTGAAGTAGGTTCATCAACGTATAAAACGGAAGGTTCACGAATTAACTCTAAACCAATATTTAAACGTTTACGTTGTCCGCCTGAAATAGTTTTTTCTAAAGGTGAACCAACTTTTAAATCTTTTGTTTCAGATAAACCTAAATCAGCTAATAAAGCATGACATTTTTTTGCAATTTCTTCATCAGTTAAGTTTCCAAAACATAATTTAGCATTGTAAAATAAGTTTTGATAAACAGTTAATTCTTCGATTAATAAATCATCTTGAGTCACATGTCCAATAACACCTTCTACAAATTTCTTTTCAACGTGAATATTTTTTCCGTTTATTAAAACTTGTCCACCACTAGGAACCTCAACACCGTTTAATACGTTTAACAAAGTTGATTTACCAGCACCAGAGCCACCCATAATACCAATTAACTTTCCGCTTTCTTCGCGAATATTGATATTACGTAAACCTAATTTACCACCTTTAAATTTATACTCGATGTTTTTTGCTTCAAACGAAATTCGTGCTTTTGAGCTATCAGCCAAGAAACGACCAATGATATCACTGTAATAGATTGGTTTAACTCTCGAATTTCTTAAAGATGAACCAGGAGTTAAAATGTGAATACGATCTTTTGAAATTCCTTGCCCGTTTAATTGCAATTCAATATTACCATAAATACGTAATGCATACATACCTACGCTATCAATTTGGATAACTCTTACATCAGATGATAGAGCATCGCAGTAAATATGCTTACAAGAATTTTCGTAACCATTTTCTTTATTGTTAATGACAAGTATATTTGGGGTATTGGGTATCTTATCAGCAGTATCTTCAACAAAAGCTCTTAATTGATTGAATTCTTCATTAGAAATGTTAAAGGTATCAGCCACAGTAATCACAAATTCATTTTCTTGTTCCGAAATTTCATCAGAAGAGTAAATGAATTCAAGTAAACGGATTAAAACGATAATTTTTTGAGGTTGCTCTAACTCTTGATTAATTTGGGTACAAATCTTTAATACTTTAACTGAGTTTAAAGATGTACGTTTTGCTGAACCATCTTTTTTCTTAGAACCAGCTTGTTGAGCTTCAATAAATTCATCAAAAATCACCAAGTATTTTTCTACTTGTTCTTTATTTAATTGTTGTTTTAAGAAAGACTCAACAATAGAACGACCTGTATTGCTAATTCCATCAACTTTAGCGATGATGGCAAACATTTGCATTAGGGCACGTAGTATTCGTTCACTCATATTATTTTAATTAAAGCGTTTGTTACAAATTAAGTAGCCAAGATACTAAATATTAACTATTTAACAAATTTCGACTGAATATTTTACAAAAGCATTAATTTTGCAATACAAATGCACAATCCTCCTATAAATCTTAGCCCTGCCGAACTCGCTGCGAAGTGCATCAATCAAACCAATAAACCTGTTTTTTTAACAGGAAAGGCTGGTACAGGAAAGACTACATTTTTAAGGAATATTATTGAGCATACACATAAAAATGCCATTATTGTGGCTCCAACAGGTATTGCAGCCATTAATGCTGGTGGTGTTACCATTCACTCTCAATTTGGAGTGCCTTTTGGCTGTTTTATCCCAGATAGTAGTTATAAAATTGAAAATACAAGCACCAAAATAAACACGCCTTACACTATGGTTAAGCATTTAAATATGCGCGACCAAAAACGAAAATTACTTCAGGAATTAGAGCTACTGATTATTGATGAAGTAAGTATGTTAAGAGCTGATTTATTAGATACGATTGATTTTGTATTAAAAAGTATTCGTCGTCAGCAACATAAACCTTTTGGTGGAGTTCAGGTATTGTTTATTGGTGATTTAATGCAATTACCACCTGTTGTAAAGGAGGATGAATGGAATGTTTTACGGAATTATTACAGTAGCATTTATTTCTTCGATGCTCAAGTTTTAAGAAACGAAAAGCCAGTTTATATTGAATTGGATAAAATATATCGACAGTCGGACAACACTTTTATTGACTTATTGAATAACTTGAGAAATAACAAAGTGACACAAGCTAATATTGATTTGTTAAACTCTTATTATAAACCTAATTTTGATGTGACGTCTGCTTTAAATACAATCACATTAACCACTCACAATAACAAAGCTGATACTTTGAATAGGTCTGCATTGCAAGAATTAAAAGGTAAGTCTTACTTTTATAGTGCAACAATTGATGGAGAGTTTAACGAATATGCCTATCCTGTAGAAGCTTATTTAGAACTCAAACTAGGCGCTCAAATTATGTTTATTAAAAATGACGTGAGTGGCAAACAACAATATTTTAATGGAAAAATTGGGATTGTTTCGTCATTGAGTGATAAAGAAATTGAAATTGATTTTAGAGATGGAACCAAGCCATTTTTATTAGAACATTATCAATGGAAAAACATTAAATACGAATTGAATCCTGTTACTAACGAAATTGATGAAACGGAAATAGGAACCTTTACTCAATATCCCATTAAATTGGCGTGGGCAATTACAGTTCATAAAAGTCAGGGATTGACTTTTGAAAAAGCGATTTTAGATATTAATCGTGCTTTTGCACCAGGGCAAGTTTATGTGGCTTTGTCTCGTTTAAAATCATTAGACGGCTTGGTGTTAACTGCTCCAATTCAATTTAATGCTATTTCGCAAGATAAAAGCTTGGTAGATTATGCAGAGAAGAAACCAAAAAATGAAGACGTAAAGCGGTTAATTGATCAGGAAACTGTTTTGTTTTTGAAGGGTTATACTTTAAAAGCCTATGATTTTGTTTGGTTATACACTTGCCTTAGAAATCATGAGGCGAGTTATAATATGGCTGAGAATAAATCCAATAAACAAAAACATCAGGTCTGGGCTAAAGACTTAATTGAAAAATTTGAACCTTTAAAAGTAAATGCAGACAAATTTAGTAATCAGTTGATGCAGATTTTTGAAAGTAGGGCAGACGATTATTTACAAACAGTGAGCGCTAGACATGTAGCAGCGAAAAATTATTTCTACCCTGTTTTAAAAGAATTATCAAAATCTATTTTAGTACACATAGAATTGCTGAAAGAAGAAAAGCAAATTAAAACCTATTTAGAAGAATTACTAGAGCTAGAAGGCTTATTATATAAGCATTTGCAGCAATTAGATAAAGTGTCAACGGTGATTGATAACGTACTGAATAATGTGGAGTTTAATAAACAACAACTGAAATTTAATGCTAATCAAAATGAACGCTTAGAGCTAGTAAGACAAACCATTGCCATAACTGAAAAAGTTGCATTTGAAGAAAGGGCTTCGGCGCGCTCAGCCACCAAGAAAGGTAAAAAAGTAAAAAAAGAGAAGGTTGTTAAAGCATCTAAACCAGATACAAAAGAATTAAGTTTTGCATTATATAAAGAAGGAAAAAATATTTTTGAAATTGCCGAAGTGAGAGGTTTTGCTATTACTACAGTGGAAGGTCATTTAGCGCATTACGTAAGTTTAGGGATGATTCCAGTTTCACAATTTGTTGCTAAAGAAAAATTTGACACTATAGTAGAGGCCTCGAAAAAAATGGAAGGCGAAAATAAATTGACGCCTTTGAAACAAGAATTAGGAGATAATTATTCTTACTCTGAAATTAGGTTCGCGTTAGCAACTCAAAAGCACTTGAATAAATAAAAAATGTCACCCTAGAGTGACATTTAATGAAAAATTATTTCGATATTATTTCATCACACGCTCAACATATTCTCCAGTTTCTGTATTGATTTTTAATCTGTCGCCAATAGCAACAAACACAGGAACTTGAATTTTAATACCGTTTCCAACTTCAGCTGTTTTTACGGATTTCCCTTTTACACCTTCTTCAGTATAAGTCACTTCTAGCTCAATATATTGAGGTAATGAACCGTTTAAAGGTTTTTCGTTTTCATCAAAACGAATTTTCAATACCATTCCTTCTTCTAAAAATTGAATACTATCTGCAAATAAAATTTTAGGAATATGCATTTGATCGTAAGTTTCTTGATTCATACATACTAAAAAATCTCCTTCAGTAAATAGGTATTGCATTTCATGCTCGTCTACTCTTATTAAATCAATTTTTTCACCAGAACGGAAACGAATTTCACTTTGTTTTCCAGTTTCTACATTACGGCATTTACAAGAATAGATTGCATTTCCTTTTCCAGGAGTAATATGATCATAATCTAATACTTGAACTAATTCGTTATTGTATCTTATAAATGCGTTTCTTGATAAATCAGATGTTGTAGCCATAATAGGTTATTTTTGAGTCGCCAAGATAGTATGTTAGGTTGAGATAGGCAAAAATTATTTTATCTCAGAAAAAGGCACATTTGTAATACTATACTTTTGCCAATCTTTGAAATCAAAATGCCACCATTCGTATTTATAAACTGTAAATCCATCGACTTGCATTTTTTCAATTAATAAGTCTCTCATTTTACGCTGTTCTTCCGTGCCGCCAGTATAGTCAAAATAAGAGCGTTCTGTCATTTCATCATATGCACCAGGCATTTGTATTTCTTTTTTTGTTTTTAAATCATATAAGGTCACATCAACGGCGCATCCTCTGTTATGACGAGAACCTTCTTTAGGGTCGGCAACAAATTTTTTATTTTCTTTCGAGGTCACATCATAAAATATCTTTGTTACGTCCCAAGGTCTGTATCCGTCAAAAACCATAATACCATATCCTAGTGGTTTTAAAGAGGCATTAATCCTTTTTAAAGATTCAGCTGCATCTTTTTGCAAAAAGGCTCTGGCTTCCTTATAAACTGGTTGCCCAACAAAATTGTTTTTAGTGGCATATCGAATATCTAATTTGATTGTAGAATCTAATTTAATAAGTTCTACTAAGTTGGTTTCTTTAAAGGTCCCTTTTTCGATGGGAAGTTTAGTGGCACAACTATTAAGTAATAAAGTACTTATTAATAAGAGTAAGATATTGAATAGATGTTTTTTCATTATTTAATCATAGATTGTTTATTTTAAAATAACAATCATTTTATCAGCAATTATTTTACTCATTTTGTAATTAGATTCATGAGTCCAGCCAGCAATATGAGGTGTTAAAATAACATTTTCAGATTTCAATAAATACTGCATAGGCTCTGGTAGAGTAGTGGTATCAATATTTTCAAAGGAAGTCGATTCATATTCTAATACATCCAAACAAGCACCAATTACTTTTCCGGTTTTTAAGTGATTTACTAAATCAGCTGTATTTAAGCATTTGCCACGCGCTGTATTAATGACGTAAATATTCTTTTTGAACTGAGAAATAAAGTCATCATTGATATAATAGTTAGTTTCTTGAGTTAGTGGTAAATGAATGCTTACTACATCTGCTTTTTCATAGATTTCATATAAAGAAGATTCTTTAATATGTTCGCCTACAATACCTGTTTTATATTTATCATAAACCAATATGTCGCAATCAAAGCCTTTTAATTTTTTTGCAAAAGCAGAGCCCATATTCCCATAACCAATAATACCAATGGTTCTTCCTGCTATTTCATGTCCACGATTTTCAGCACGTTTCCAAACACCATTTCTAACTTCTTTGTCACTACGTTTTAAGTGATTCATTAGCATTAAAAGCATTCCCAGCGCATGTTCACCAACCGCATCTCTGTTTCCTTCAGGAGCACTAACACATGTTATAGCTTTGCTTTTTGCATATTCCACATCAATGTTTTCCATGCCGGCGCCCACACGCCCAATGCATTTTAAATTAGTGGCAGAGTCGATAATTTCTTTTGTAAATTTGAACTTACTTCTAATAACTGCACCTTCGTAATTTGGAAGTAAACTGATTAATTCTTCTTTAGTTTTATTCCAAAACAAATCACACTGAAAACCTGCATCTATTAACGTTTCGTGAAGTATATCATGATTTGAATCTATGCAAAGTATTTTTTTCATTAATTAAATAAGTTTGATATTGCTTCGTCTCACGCCAAGGCATGATACTCGCAATGACGAATGTTATGGTATATCAATGTATTTGTGAGTTTGCAATGAAATCATCCAACGAGGATTTTGTTTGACGTACTCAACAATTAAAGGTGTTATTTCGTTACGCTTACTCCATTCGGGTTGTAAATACAAAAAGCACTCTTTACCAACTTTTGACGCCTGTTCTTCGGCCCAAATAAAATCATGTTTATTAAATACAATAATTTTTAATTCGTGAGCTGCAGCATAGTTTTCTTCTTTTGGCAACATGGTTTTTTTAGGTGATAAACAAATCCAATCCCAATTACCACTTAAAGGATAAGCTCCAGAAGTTTCTATATAGGTTTGTATGTTGTGTTGCTTTAAAAGACCAGTTAAGTAAACTAAATTGTAAATTAAAGGTTCTCCACCAGTAACCACTACAGCAGGTGTTTTACTTTCTAAAACATGTTCAATAATTGTTTCTGTTTGAGTTAATGGATGCATCGTTGCATCCCAGCTTTCTTTTACATCACACCAATGGCAACCAACATCACAACCTCCTATTCTAATAAAATAGGCCGCTTTACCTGTATTAAATCCTTCACCTTGAATGGTATAAAACTCTTCCATTAAAGGAAGAAGTTTTCCATCATTCAATAAATTTTCTTGTTCGGTATCTAGTCCGCTTAGTTTATAACTCATTTACATTTTAAGATTTTAGAAATTAGATTTAAGATTTTTTAATTCCTAAATCTAAAATCTTACATCTCACTTATTAAAGACTCCAATAAGTTAAGCCTTTCATTTTGTTTTTATACATTCCTTTAATATCAACAACAACTCCTTTTGTAGAAAGAATTGATTTAAAGAATTTTTCATCCAAAGTTTTGTATTCTTGATGATTAACTGCTACAATAACTCCGTCATAACCTTTCGCTAGTTTGTTTAATCCAAAACCATATTCATGTTTTAGTTCAGCACTATCAGCATGTGGGTCAACAATCTCAACCTTCACACCAAAAGATTTTAACTCTTTAACGATGTCTGCAACTTTGCTATTACGAATATCACTTACGTCTTCTTTAAACGTAGCGCCCATAATTAATACTTTTGATTTGCTAATATTTTTTCCAGCTGCAATAATTTTCTTAACACAAGTTTTGGCTACATAAAAACCCATGCTATCATTTACATAACGACCGCTATTAATAACACGAGCATGGTATCCTAGAGACTCAGCTTTGTAAGTTAAATAGTAAGGATCAACACCAATGCAATGACCGCCAACTAAACCAGGGAAGAATTTTAAGAAATTCCATTTAGTACCAGCAGCTTCTAAAACATCATAAGTATTAATATTCATTTTATTGAAGATGATTGATAATTCATTCATCAATGCAATGTTCACGTCACGTTGAGTGTTTTCGATAATCTTTGCCGCTTCAGCAACTTTAATGCTTGAAGCACGGTGAGTACCTGGCTCAACAATAATTTCGTAAGTCTTTGCGATTTCCTCTAAACTTTCTTTATCACAACCAGAGACGATTTTTAAAATTTTAGTAATCGTATGTTCTTTATCACCTGGATTAATTCGCTCAGGAGAATAACCAACTTTAAAATCTTTTACAAATTTTAATTTTGATTCGCGCTCTAAAACTGGGATACAATCATCTTCTGTACAACCAGGATAAACCGTTGATTCATAAACCACATAATCTCCTTTTTTAAGCACTTTTCCAACTGTTGTTGAAGCTCCAATTAATGGTTTTAAATCAGGTAAGTTATGCTCATCAATAGGAGTAGGAACGGCTATAATGAAAAATTTAGCTTTCTTTAAATCTTCTAATTTATGAGTAAAAGTAATGTCGGATTTCGCAAAATCAGCTTTTGTTAATTCATTACTTGGATCAATCCCTTTGTTCATCATATCTACGCGTTTATCATTGATATCAAATCCAATAACTTTTACTTTTTTAGCGAACGCTAAGGCAATTGGTAAACCAACATAACCTAAACCAATAACTGCTATTGTAGCTTTTTTGTCAACGATGTCTTTATAAATTCCCATAATATTTTTTTAATTTTTACTTATTTATTTTTAATAACAGATTCTGGACGAAGAGCATAAATTCGCTCAATAATATCAACCACTTTTAAGCCTTCTAAGGCATTAGTTGTAATTTTAGTTTTACCTATAATGGTATCCACTACATTTTCTATAACATTATGATGATTGTTGGCTGAGCCTTTATAAGCACCATAATCGTTAGCAGGATTTGTTTCAGCTAAAACAGGCATTGTGTAATCCTTAATATTGCAAACATCTACTTGATCCATGTATTGACCACCAACTTTAATACTTCCTTTGCTACCAACAATGGTTAATGAAGATTCTAAATTTTTATCATAAACAGCAGTGGAGTAGTTAATGCTTCCCATGCCGCCATTCACAAAATCAAAACTTACAAATCCACTATCTTCAAAAGCAGTAGAGTTTTGATGATTAAAGTCTGCAAATTTTGCTTGAATGTTTTTAATGTCTCCAAATACCCAATACATGATATCAACCCAATGAGAAAATTGAGTGAACAAAGTGCCGCCATCTAAATCTTGAGTACCTTTCCAGCCACCTGCTTTGTAATATCTATCATCACGATTCCAATAGCAATTTAACTGAACCATGTATACATCACCAATTGTTTTTGATTCAACAATATGTTTTAACCAAACACTTGGAGGAGAATAGCGATTTTGCATGACGCAAAAAACAGTTTTGCTATGGTCTAATGCCGTAGAAATTACTTTTTCGCAATCTGCTTTACTTAGAGCCATTGGTTTTTCAACTACAACATGCTTGTTTGCTTCCAAAGCTTTTAAGGAATGTTCTGCATGTAATCCGTTTGGAGTACAAACATTGATGACTTCTATTTCTGGATGATTTTTTAATAATTCATCTACTGAATTATAAAACTTTTCCTGAAGAGTCTCTAATCCTAATTTTTCTTTTGGAGCAACATCACAAACGGCTACCAATTCACAATTGGGATTACGACGCACCATTTCGGCATGGCGTTTACCAATATGGCCTTGACCAATAACTCCGAATTTTATTTTTGTCATCTTATGAAATTCTTTTTACAATATTATTTTCTAGTTGATACACTTGACCACTTTCTTTACAAGTTGCTTTTCCAGTCGAATCAAATTCTAAACGATGTCCATATTCACTCATCCAACCTATTTGACGAGAAGGGTTTCCTACCACTAAAGCAAATGCAGGTATCGTTTTGGTAACAACAGTTCCAGCTCCAATAAAGGCAAACTCGCCAATATCATGCCCACAAACAATGGTTGCATTAGCACCAATACTAGCACCTTTTCCTACGTGTGTTTTGGCATATTCTGATTTACGATTAATAGCACTTCTTGGGTTTATAACATTGGTAAATACCATCGATGGCCCTAAAAATACATCATCACCACATATAACTCCAGTGTAAATAGAAACGTTATTTTGAACTTTTACATTTTTACCAAGAATTACTTCTGGAGAAATAACTACATTTTGACCAATGTTACAGTTTTCACCTAAAGTACAATTTGGCATGATATGGCTAAAGTGCCAAATTTTAGTGCCTTTTCCAATAATACAACCTTCGTCGATAATGGCAGAAGGATGAGCAAAATACGTTTTTTCCATAGCTGTTTTAGAACCAACAAACTTAATAAATTATGTGGAATTAGGGCAATTTTTATGCAGTTTCCCTAAAAAAAGATAACATTGCTAAAAATTATACTATTTGTGAGTTTTCGATTGAATATAAAATATTATTTGGTTCATAGCTTGGGCTTCACAAACAAGGAGGCAATCAGGGCTATTGAAAATAGGAAATTGAAAGTAAATGGCGCTATCATTACTGAAAATAGTGAGTTTAATGAAACATGGGAAATTTATTATGAGGATAAATTATTGAAGCCAAATACCCCTTTTACTTATATTGCTTTATACAAACCTCGTGGAATTGAGACAACCAATAATGAGGCCATTGAAAATAATTTAACTACCATTTTTAAGTTCGAAAAACACTTAGGCTACGCTGGAAGATTAGACAAGGAATCTGAGGGATTGTTGCTATTATCTAATGACGGGAAATATATTCAAAGTTTATCTAGTCCCATAAAAGAAAAAGAAAAGGAATACATTGTGACAGTTAATAAACCGATTACAGATGAATTTATTAAGCAAATGGGAGCAGGTGTAGATATTATGATTTGTAAAACAAAGCCCTGTTTTATTGAAAAAACGGGTGAATTTGAGTTTAGAATTATCTTAACCGAAGGAAAAAATCGTCAAATTAGAAGAATGTGCAAGGCTTTAGGTTATTTAGTAGCTCGATTAATTAGAGTGAGAATTGACTCTATTGAATTAAGTGATTTAAAACCAGGAGAATATAGAGAATATAAAATTGATTAAATAAAAAACGCCTCAATTTTTGAGGCGTTTTTTATTTAAAAATATTAAAAGAAAATTATTTTTGAATTATTAATTTTTGAGTTCCTTGAGATGTTTTTCCATTTACTTTAATAGTGTACATACCAACACTTAAATCAGATGTGTTAATTGTTTCGTTATACATACCTGGCTGTAAGTCTGACATAGTAATAGTTTTTACAACTTGTCCTAATGTGTTAGAAATTTCAATAGTGTAAGATTCAGTATTTGCTAAAACAAAGTGTAATTGAATTTCATTATTAGCAGGATTTGGATATGCTTTAAAAATAATATCATTTAATTTATTTTCTTTAACGCCAATGGCAACGTTTGAAAGAATATTAACTTGTGTTTGCATTTGGTCTATGGTTTGAAGACCAGATGTAACTATATGAGAATAGCTGATAGTAAAAACTGGAAATTTAGAAGAACTGTGATAAAAATTGTAAATATTTTGATCAATGGTTCCTTGTATTAAACCAAATGCTAAATTAAAACTTAGATTTTGTAGAGTTTTAACTCTTAAACAGTTACTTAAAGTAGTTATTCCATTTAAATTCATAGTTCCAAAACCATCAACATTTGTAACAACAGTTCCAGAAAATGGACCATTTAATGATGCAGAAGGCACATTAATTGTACCACCTACTAAGACATCAGTATCAGTGTAGCCATAGGCCATTGGATAATTTGCTACATTAGCAGCATTAGTATTATAGTTTAAATCAAAAAAGCCAGCATCAACTCCTAATAATTCTAACTTATTTGTAGATGTTTTGTAATAAGTTGTTACTGTAGAATCTGTTTGTACTAAGTTAGTACCAGGATAGTTTGCTGAATTCGCAGAAGAGGCCGCTGTTGAATAAGTATTTGTTGTAATTAATGAGTCTGTGTAAGTTAAACTCATAATATTCCATGTAACACCAGTTCCTGAAACATTAATAGGTAAGGGAGTTGAATTTGTGTCCACTAACATCAAACCATAAGAATCTCCAACAATAGGGTCATTATTCGTTTGTGTTAATGTGTATGTTTGAGCCTCCATTTGACTCAAAGCAAAAAAAGAAAAGATAAATAAGTAGATTTTTTTCATGTGTGTTTGTTTAAAGTTTAACCAAAGATAATTTATTTTTTTCTAAATAACTGATAATCTGATTTTTCTACAAAAAAGGAACAATAAAATGACAAACGGTATTTTTTAATGAATCAAACTATTTTCTTTGATTTCTTCTAATAATTGTTCTTTAGCCTTAAATCTGCTTCTAATATGAATGAAATTTCCTTTACCAATTTGTGCTATTTCTTTGAGGTTTTTTATAGCATCTTTCTCATGGCCAAAAGCCATCGTAGATAATTTTACATGTTTATCACCTTGTTTTGTAATATATAGTTTTTGATCATCTGGATAAAACCTAAACTTACCATCAGTTGCTAAAATGATTTGGTTATTTCCATTCGAAATGTAGTTTTTAAGAGCTACATCCAAACTAAATAAAATTGCTTTATTTCCTTTAGTTAAGCCTTTAGCTTTCAATCTATCAACCACTTCGTTTAATTCTTCCTTATCTTTTCCACTTAAGCCTTCTCTTAAAATTTTAACAGAATCGGCATAAGTAATAAATGTTACTTTGTCCAAAGGACGCAACACTTCTATTAAATGATGTAAAGCATATTGCATCACTTTTAATTTGCTGGTATCTTTCATCGAACTTGATACATCTACTAAAAAAATAATGTTATTGGGTTTATATAAATTGTCATCTAATTCATTCGGATTTTTTGTTTTTGCTGGACTAGAAGGTTTTACAGGAATAACGGGATTATCAATTACGGTGTTAGTTGTGTTATCAGGCATCTTATTAGAGATATCTCTAGCTTTTGATGGTTCTGTAAATACAATTGGTTCGCTTGTTTTAACTCCAGCGTTATTAGGCTTTTTAAAATAAAAACAAGCTGTTTTATCATCCGTTTTGATGGATTTAATATTACCAGAAAGAGTCATTTTAAATGGAGTGCCATCTGCGCTGGTTACTAAGTTGATAGCTTCGTTAAACTTTCCTGTTTGTTGCGGAATAAACTCAACCACAATAAGAGTTGTATCTCCTGGTTTAATTGTTTTTTTAGCCGCTCTAATTGTTATACCTTTTAACGCATCAGCTCTCAATAAATATAAATTTTTAGCCTGATTATTTTGAATGATATAATCAGCTTTTACTTTATAAATATTTTCTTGAGTACCAATGTCTTTATTAGGTTCATCAACATTGATTAAACTATTTTGAGCAAAAAATGGATGAAATAAAGTGATTAGAATAAATATGAAGAGTTGCTTATGCAAAATTTATTTTAGTTTTTCGTTTTTGAGATGTCTTTCCGAATCTCGATTTGTTTTCTTGTCAAGGTTTCGTTTTAATGCTTCTTCCAAATCTATGCCAGTTTGATTGGCCAAACAAATTAATACAAACATTACATCTGCTAACTCATCTCCTAAGTCTTTATTTTTATCCGATTCTTTCTCGCTTTGTTCACCATATCGACGAGCAATTATTCTAGCTACCTCACCAACTTCTTCGGTAAGCATAGCCATATTAGTTAATTCGCTAAAATAACGAACGCCGTATTGCTTAATCCAATCGTCAACCTGTTTTTGTGCTTCGCTTATTTCCATGCCATAAATCTTAATTCATACTTCTTAATTTGTAAATCTCAAATCTTACTTTCTAATAGTGTCTTCTTCGTATTTTTCAATAATAGCTTTTACTAATCTGTGTCTAATAACATCAACCGTTGTTAATTCTACAATGTCAATACCATCTGTTTTCTTTAATAATCTTACAGCTTGTGCTAATCCTGATGTTTGATTTCGAGGTAAATCAATTTGAGTCATATCACCAGTTATAATAAATTTGGCGTTAGCGCCCATTCGCGTTAAAAACATTTTCATCTGACTCTCAGTTGTATTTTGAGCTTCATCCAAAATCACAAAGGCATTATCTAATGTTCTACCACGCATAAATGCAAGCGGCGCAATTTGAATAATTTTTGCTTCAATGTATTGATTTAATTTATCTATGGGCAACATATCGTATAAAGCATCATACAATGGTTGCATATATGGGTCAAGTTTTTCTTTTAAATCACCTGGTAAAAAGCCTAAATTTTCGCCAGCTTCCACAGCTGGGCGAGTTAAAATAATACGTTTAACTTCTTTGTTTTTTAAAGCTCTCACTGCTAAAGCAACGGCAGTGTATGTTTTTCCAGTTCCAGCAGGTCCAACAGCAAATAGCATATCGCTTTTTCCAACCGATTGCATCATTTTGCGCTGATTATCGGTTCTAGCTTTAATAACCAATCCATTATTTCCAAAAACAATAATATCTGAGCCGGTTGCTTCTTCTTTAGCTAAAAGTAAATTATCGCCAGTTTGACCTAATAAACGTTCAATAACAGTATCTGTTAATAAACCGTTTTTGTGGTAGTAATCTACCATCATGGTTAACTTTTTTTCGAAGTGAGCAATTTCACTTTCATCGCCTAAAGCTTTAATAGAATAACCTCTTGCAATAATTTTAAGTTTAGGAAAATATTTTTTTATCACGTTGAGCTTCACATCATTTACACCATATATTTCAACAGGTTCAACGCTATCCAATGTTATAATTTTTTCAATCAAGGGTCAGTTATTTATGTTAATAATCGTGTTAATCAAATACTTTTATATGTAAAAAGTAAGCCTAATTTATTATTTACTTTTGAGTAAATTAAATAAAGTTTTCAATATGTCTATTATTACCATTACGACTGATTTGGGTTATCGCGACCCATACTTGGCAATGGTTAAAGGCATGTTGTATAGCAAACAACCCACTGCTCAAATTGTTGATTTAGCTTGCGATGTCAATCCACACGCCCACAACGAAGGAGCTTTTGCGTTGAGAAGTGCTTTGCCATACTTTCCAGAAGCTACCATTCATTTATTTGCAGTAAAGTTTTTAAACTCTTCTGAAACTATTGGTAATTTAGCTGTTGATAACACACGATATTTATTATCAAAATATAAAGGACAATATATTATCTGTCCCGATAATGGCTTATTAACTTTGATAGATAAAGAATTTAATGAGCCTGTATATCAATTATACTTTGACTCCGAACGTCAACATTCGTTTTATTTGCGAGATATCTTCACTGAAATAGCTAGTAAATTAGTAAATAAAATACACTTAGAAGAATTTTGTATCGAAACACATGACTACTGTAAATTGTATGCTTTCGAGAGTTTTTCTACTCCTAGTAATTTACAAGGAATGGTATTATATGAAGATGATTTTGGGAATTTAATTACAAGCATTACCAAACAAGAGTTTGAAAAACAAGTAGGTAATAAACGTTTTTCAATTGCATTGCCGTCATACAACATCACTAAAATAAATAATACCTATGATGATGTGAAGATTGGAGATGTGGTTTGTTTTTTTAATTCAATGAATTTGTTAGAAATATCATCATTAGGGCAATCTGCTACTAAAATTGTAATTAAGCGTAACGTATTAAGTAAATATAAAATTGACCGTATAATTGTAGATATATATGATTAAGAGATTTGTGAAGATGACCTTTAAAGCAGATTCTATTGAGCGTTTTCAAGATATTTTTAAAGCCAGTAAAGATTTAATAGCAGCAATGGAAGGTTGCCAGCATGTTGAATTGTTGCAAGATATCAATAATCCTTGTGTGTTTTTTACATTAAGTATTTGGGACGATCCTAAATATCTAGAAGCATATCGTCAATCCGAATTATTTGAAGGAGTGTGGGCTAAAACCAAAATTTTATTTGATGCTAAGCCAGAAGCATGGAGCGTTACTATTGTTTAGATTATTTTAACAATTTTACAACCTCAATTTTTTATTTGTTTTTATTTTGGCACTTTAATTGGTTTTGAGTTAGCAATTAAATGAATTATTAATAAATTAGTGTCAAATTTAAATCACAATCTATGAAAACAATTTACTCCTTATTAGCTGTTGCATTTTTATCAATTTCTTCAATTGCCCAAAACACATCTAACTTGATCGTATTTTCAGAAGATGGATTGAAATTTTATTTGATATTAAATGGTATCAGACAAAATGAAACCCCTGTCACCAATGTAAAAGTGGTTGATTTAAATCAACCATATTATTCTGCTAAAATTATCTTTGAAGATCCCAAACAACCAGTTTTAGAAAAAAAGTATTTGCAAGTTACAGATGCAGAAGGCCAAGGAGCTTTAGAAGTAACATATAAGATTAAGAAAAACAATAAAATGGTGAATGTGTTACGTTTTTTTAGTCAAGTGCCAATTGCGCAAGCGGCTCCTCCATCTTCAGAAGTTCCAGTGGTACATTTTAATACAACACCAATGCCTGAAATTTCTACAACAGTAGTTACACAAGAAACTACTGTTACATCTGGAAGTGTAGGAAATACAAATATCGAAACTGGCAATAATGGTGCAAATACAAATGTTTCTGTTAATATGGGTGGTTTAGGAATTAACATGAATGTTAATATAAACGATCCAACTTTAAATAATTCAACGTCTACTTCTTATACTACAACCACCACTACAACTACTACAAACAGTAATTTAAATACTAATACAGCCAGTACTTCTGCTCAAAATGTATCAAATACAACTAGTTGCGACGCCACTAATGCAATGAGTAGTTCTAGTTTTTCGGCTGCAAAACAAACCATTACAAAACAATCGTTTGATGACACTAAACTTTCAACCGCTAAGCAAATTATCAAAACAAACTGTTTGTCATCACAACAAATTAAGGAAATTATGTTATTGTTTAGTTTTGAAGAAACACGTTTAACACTTGCTAAAATGGCTCATGAAAGATGTATTGATAAAAATAATTACTTTATGATAAATGACGCATTTACTTTTGATTCTTCAGTTGAAGAACTAAATAATTCTATAAAATAAACGTATTTATATAAATGTTTTAAAGGTTGCTTATGGCAACCTTTTTTATTGTTTTAAATCTGTATTTTTACAAAAAACTAAATCTCTATAATGATTACTTACGTTATATTATTTCTCACCGTTGGATTCTCTTTGTACGCTATGAATAATCCTGAAATTAAGTATAAGTATATTTTTCATCCATATTCCATTAACCATTATAATCAACATTATCGTTTTTTATCTCATGCATTTTTGCATGGCGATTATATACATTTAGCATTTAATATGTATGCTTTATGGATGTTTGGACCCATAGTTGAAAAAGGAGTACTCCCCATATTACTAGGAGAAAGCGGAGAGCCAGATAAAAAATTAGGAATCGTGTTTTATATACTTTTATATACAGGTGCTATTTACGCTTCCTCTATTTCAGAGTACTTTAAAAATAAAAATAATACTCATTACACATCTTTAGGAGCTAGTGGAGCGGTTAATGCTTTAATCTTTAGTTACATCACTTGTTTACCAATGTCTCAGTTAGGGTTCTTTTTTATACCAATGCCGGCTTGGGTGTTTGGTGTTTTGTATTTGGGAATTAGTTATTATTTAAGTAAACGAAGAACAGGAAATAATTCGGTTGATAATATTGGACATGAGGCTCATTTTTGGGGTGCTATTTACGGTATTGTTTTTACTTTAATTTTAGGATTATTAAATCAGGACATATATTTAGAATTGATTAAAAGATCATAATGACGAAAGTTACTTTTTTGGGTACAGGTACTTCACAAGGCGTTCCAATTATTTGTTGCGAATGTGCCGTATGTCGTTCTCAAAATCCAAAAGATAATCGTTTAAGAAGTTCTATTTTAATTGAAAGTAATATAGCAAAAGTGGTCATTGATTCAGGACCAGATTTTAGACAGCAGATGCTTCGTCAACAAATTAAAACCTTGGATGCCGTTGTTTTTACGCACGAACATAAAGATCATATTGCTGGTTTAGATGAAGTAAAAGCATTCAATTTTTTTAATAAAATGCGCATGCCTATTTATGCAACCGAGCGAGTACAAGAAGCATTAAAAAGAGAATTTGCCTATATTTTTGCTGATGATAAATATCCTGGAATTCCTGAAATAGATGTGTTTACGGTAGCGGATAAACTCATTAAAATTAAAGACATTGAATTGTTACCCATTGATGTGATTCATTATCGTTTACCTGTAAAAGCTTACAGAATAAAAGATTTTACATATATCACCGATGCTAATTATATTTCGGAAGAAGAAAAACAAAAAATAAAAGGCTCTAAAATTATTGTGATAAACGCTTTGCGAAGAGAAGAACATGTGTCGCATTTTACCTTTCAACAAGCTATAGATTTAATGCAAGAATTAAAACCCGAAAAAGCTTATTTTACTCATATTTCTCATCAATTAGGTTTGCACGATGAAGTCTCGAAAGAGCTCCCTTCTTTTATTGAATTAGCTTATGATGGGTTGGAGATTGAGATTTGATTTTTTTGTACCTTTACGTAAAACTTAAAAAATGAAATTTATTGCTATTTTATTTTTGGTAATTCTGATTGCTGTTTCTTGCAAAAAACATCAAGATACTTACGATAGAGGTCCAACTTGTGCTAATCAGCCAATTAGGTATATCGACCAAGAAATCAAAAAATTTAAATTTAAAATGGGTTCGTATTGGGTTTTTGTAGATCCTATTTACCCAATAATAGATACAATGAGAATATATTCTATTATTGTTGATGATATTACCGACGATCAGTATTGTCCAGATAATAAATATGAAAGGTATGCATTTTCTGTTTTTAGTAGCTATTATACTTTAAGTAATACACAGTACTTTTATCTTTTAGACAGTCGACTGATATTAAACCCAAATAGTTCATATCAAACCCAAAGTGGAATATACACAACTTCATCTGCAAAGATAGACTCCATTTATATATATGATAGATATTACAAATCTGTAGTTACATATAAAATAAATAACAATAAGTATTACATTAATTCAGAGTTTGGTTTTTTAAAGTTAGAAGTCCTTGATAATGCAGGAAACGTAACATCTCAAAAACTTTTAAAAGACAAATTCATTGTCAGATAGTTTTTTCCTATTGTTCAAAAATCCACAAATTGTTAATTTGTTATTCATTGTAAATTCTGGCTTAATTGTAAATTTGAAGGCTTTCAAAAAAAGTGTAAAATTATGATCAAAGCTGATGTACTATTAGGCCTACAATGGGGCGACGAAGGAAAAGGTAAAATTGTTGACGTTTTAACTCCTAAATACGATATTATTGCTCGTTTTCAAGGTGGTCCAAATGCTGGACATACTTTAGAGTTCAACGGTATTAAACACGTTCTACATACTATTCCAAGTGGTATTTTCCATCCAACGGCTTTAAATGTTATTGGAAATGGTGTAGTTATTGATCCAGTTATTTTCAAAAAAGAAATTGATGCCTTAACGGCATTAGGTGTTGATTTTGCTAAAAAATTAGTGATCAGCAAACGAGCGCATTTAATTTTACCAACTCATCGTTTAATTGATGCTGCTAGCGAAGCTGCAAAAGGTAAAGATAAAATTGGCTCTACTTTAAAAGGAATCGGACCAACGTATATGGATAAAACTGGTCGTAATGGTTTACGTGTTGGTGATATCGAAAGCCCTAATTTTAAAGATAAATACAATGCTTTAGTTGAAAAACATAAGCAAATTCTTGATTTTCATAAATACGAATACAACTTAGCAGAGCTTGAGCCAACTTGGTTTGCAGCTATTGAAGAGCTAAAGAATTTGAAATTTATTGATACAGAACATTTTATTAATGACGCGATTAAAAAAGGTCAAAAAATATTAGCCGAAGGTGCTCAAGGTTCTTTACTAGATATTGATTTTGGTTCTTATCCATTTGTTACTTCATCAAACACTATTTGTGCAGGTGCTTGTAATGGATTAGGGATTGCTCCAAATCGTATTGGAAACGTAATAGGTATTTTTAAAGCATACTGTACTCGTGTTGGCAGTGGTCCTTTTCCAACAGAATTGGATAATGAAGTAGGAGAGAAGATACGTCAAATTGGACGTGAGTTTGGAGCTACAACAGGACGCGCTCGTCGTTGTGGATGGTTAGATATTCCTGCTTTAAAATATGCCATTGCTATTAATGGTGTTACTGAATTAATGATGATGAAAGCCGATGTTTTATCTGATTTTGATACTTTAGAAGTTTGTACCCATTATATCCACAAAGGCGAAAAAATTGATTATTTACCATTTAGTATTGATCCATCTGACGTAACTCCTGTCTATGAAACAGTAAAAGGTTGGGCTGAAGATTTAACTAAAATGACTTCAAAAGATTCTTTACCAAAAACATTAATAGATTACGTAAAATATATTGAAAAATTGGTGGAAGTGCCAATTAGTATTGTTTCTATCGGACCAGATAGAACTCAAACTATTTTTATGTAAATAATAATTGTTGTTTGAATGAAGTTTTTGGTTGTTTGAAATTATAACTATAACTTTAAGGCTCGAATACTTATCAAACAACTAATAACCCATATCAAATAACTATTACCTTGAAGCCAAGAGTTCTATTAGAAAATAAACAATTAGAAGTTACTCTTACTCGTCTTTGCTATCAATTAATAGAAGTTCACAACGATTTTAGTAATACGGTTATCATTGGTCTACAACCAAGAGGTATTTATTTGGCTCATCGTATTCAAAAATTACTAGAAGGTATTTTAAAGAAGAAAGTTAACTGTGGTGATTTGGACATTACCTTCTACCGTGATGATTTTCGTAAAAAAGAACTCATTCCTAATCGTACCAATATTGATTTTATAATTGAGGACAAGAATGTGATTTTAGTGGATGATGTATTATTTACTGGAAGAACTATTCGTGCTGGTTTAGATGCTATGTTAGCATTTGGCCGACCAAACGATGTAGAATTATTGGTTTTAGTAGATAGAAGATTTAGCCGTCATGTGCCAATTCAAGCAAAATATACTGGATTGGTGATTGATTCAATTGAAACGCAAAATGTAAAAGTAGAGTGGACAGAAACGGATAAAAAAGATAGAGTAACATTAATAGATAAATAATAAGTAATGCGCCCACAAAAAAAAGATCATATCCCATACTTCGAATATTACATCAATCTTATTCCTGAGGACGATATTATTTCCGCATTAAAAACAAATCATCAAACTATATTGGATTTTATTGAAGATATTCCTCGTCAAAAACTAAATTATTTTTACGACGAAGGTAAATGGACAGTGAAACAAGTCATTAATCATATTATTGATACGGAGCGTATTTTAAGTTACAGAGCCTTACGTTTTGCAAGAGGCGATAACCAAAAAGTGTTAGCTTTTGATGAAAATTTATATGCAGCTAATGCTAATTTAACAAATACCAATGTTCAAATTTTAGCTGATGAATTTGATTCAGTAAGATTATCTAACATATTGTTTTTTAAACAATTATCTGATAAGGAGTTGTTGTTGAAAGGTCAAATGGCGTCTGGAGAAGTCAATGTATTATCTTTGGGCTATATGTTATGTGGTCATGCCCAACATCATATTAATATTATAAAAGAAAGATATTTATAACCTATGAGCAACTTAAGCGTCAATCATCTATTAGGAATAAAATATATCACTAAAAATGATATTCAATTAATTCTAGATACCGCTACAAATTTTAAAGAAGTACTAAATCGCCCAATTAAAAAAGTGCCTTCTTTAAGAGATTTAACTGTTGCCAATTTATTTTTCGAAAACTCTACTCGTACTCGTTTATCATTTGAATTAGCACAAAAGCGCTTAAGCGCCGATGTCGTTAATTTCTCAGCTTCTTCGTCTTCAGTTAAAAAAGGCGAAACTTTAATTGACACCGTAAATAATATCTTAGCCATGAAAGTGGATATGGTAGTGATGCGTCACGCAAGCGCTGGAGCTGCCGAATTTTTATCCAAAAAGGTTAATGCTAAAATAGTGAATGCAGGAGATGGAGCTCATGAACATCCAACTCAAGCATTATTAGACGCATTTTCGATGAGAGAAAAGCTGGGAGATTTAAAAGGAAAAAAGATTGCCATTGTTGGAGATATTTTACATTCACGAGTTGCTTTATCAAATATATTTTGCTTACAAAAACTTGGTGCTGAAGTTAAAGTGTGCGGACCTACAACATTGATTCCTAAATATATAGAAAGTTTAGGGGTAAAAGTAGAAACTGACTTACGTAAAACTTTAGAGTGGTGTGATGTAGCTAATATGTTACGTATTCAATTAGAACGACAAGATATTAAGTTCTTCCCATCTATTCGCGAATACACCATGTTGTATGGTTTAGATAAAACATTATTAGATTCTCTATCTAAAAAAATCATTATCATGCATCCAGGCCCAATTAACAGAGGTGTTGAAATAACAAGTGATGTTGCTGATAGCGACCAATCTATTATTTTAGATCAAGTAGAAAATGGTGTAGCTGTTCGAATGGCTGTTATGTTTTTGTTGGCTGGTCGTCAATAATATTTACAATTTCCTGTTTAAAACTTTAGCTTAATTTAGATGTTAAAATCTGTAAGAAGATTGAATTTTAGTTAAATTTACTCTTAACTAAATGGAATTAATAATTCTCTAATATTAACTAAACATTCAACTATGAAAAAAATTTACTTATCTATTATTGCTGTTTCAGCTACTTTAGCTTCTGCTTTTGCTCAAACAGTTCCAACCTGTTCTTTAAATCCAACTTTTATTGCTAGTAATAAAGTAGGTGTATTTCCTGATAGTGTTACAAATTTTGTTTCGGGAGTAGTTGGTCAGCCTTACATTCAAAATTTAACTGTAAAGGTTCCAAAAGATACAACATCTTCTGGTTTAACGTTTTGTTTTAACCGTTTCGAAATAACTACTCCAACCGGTATATCAAATTACAATTTACCTCCAGGATTAAATTTAGGTTCATCTACTGCTGCTGTTGCAAACGGAACAGTAAATGGAGCGCCATCGTTAAAGTTTCCGGGTAATGCTAATAATTGTGCTAGTATTTATGGAACACCAACTACTGCTGGTACTTATACTTTAAACTTATTAGTAACTCCTTTTATGACCCCTGCTTTTGGATCATGTCCTTCATCTCCAAATGTATCAGGCGGAAGTGGTTCACTAACACCTCCTCAAACTTTGGATTATTATATTATTACTATTCTTCCAGCTACATCAACTGGTATTAGAGATATTGGTAAAGATAAAATGGCTTTATACCAAAACGAACCTAATCCTTTTTCTGATTACACGGATATTAAATTTTATGTAGAAGGAGAAGATAACGCAACAGTTACTGTTTATAACGCTTTGGGTTCTATTGTTAACCAACAAACCATTAAAACTAATCCAGGTGAAAATAAAGTAACCATCAACGCGGCTAATTTAGCTAGTGGAACATATATCTATACTTTAAAATATAAAAATGCGATTACTACAAAACGAATGATGGTAATTAATAATTAATTATTATTTTCGAAGGAATTACAACTATGTCAGTTCAATCCTTCGAATTACTAATATTAGGCAGCAGTGCAGCAACACCAACTGCTAATAGAAATCCAACCGCTCAGTTATTAAACATAGCTGAGCGGTTTTTTTTGATAGATTGTGGAGAAGGAACGCAGATGCAAATGCGGAAATATAAGGCTCGTTTTCAAAGTATTAATCATGTGTTTATAAGTCATTTGCATGGCGACCATTTTTATGGATTGCCTGGTTTTTTGGCAAGTATGCATTTATTGGGTCGCAAAAACGAATTAACCATTTACGGGCCAAAGGAATTAGAAGAGTTGATTAACTTAATCCACAAACATTCTGATACGTATTTAAATTATCCTCTCAAATTTGTTTATACGCAAAACTCTACCAAACAATTATTATTTGAAGATGATAAGGTTGAAGTTTATAGTTTTCCTTTAAAACATCGTATTGCCACAACAGGTTATTTGTTTAAAGAAAAGCCTTTACCAAGAAATATTGATAAATATAAATTAGAGAAATTAAACGTTTCATTTGCTGAAATCCATAAATTAAAATTAGGGTTGGATGCTATTGATAATTTTGGAAATACAATTAAAAATAGTGATTTAACAATTGATCCACCAAATCCAAGGAGTTACGCATTTTGTAGCGATACTAAGTTTTTCGAAGAATTAGCAAATGATGTTAAAGATGTTGATTTGTTGTATCATGAATCTACCTT